>WNFX01003624.1_pt1 | contig 15367 bp, 19 predicted proteins | sample 5400111 | NCBI WGS metagenome assembly WNFX01 (sample SAMN13153363, study PRJNA577476) | soil metagenome | isolation source: 40 cm soil or saprolite under grassland replicate 1 | place: USA:California | collected 2016-06-15 | reverse complement strand
GCGCTTCGTCGATGCCCCAGCCTTGGCCGGCGGTGTCGCCCGACCACACGAACGAGATCGAGCGCTGGTCGCTCGGCGCGGTGCGAAAACGGCCGGTCATCGGCTCGCCCACGATGGTCGGCGAAGCAAGATCCTGGAAGCGGATGCGATAGAAGATGTCCTGCCCCGCGGGCAGGCCGTCGATGAGCGCGTTGGCGGTGAAGTCGGTTTCGGGCAGCGCATCGACGAAGACGGCGCGGTGGATGGTCTTGAAACTGTCAGTGGTGGCGACCTCGGCCAACATGCGCGCGGGACGGTCGGCCCGCGCCCAGATCACGGCGGAATCGAGCGAGACGTCGCCGGACTGGATGCCGTGGGTGATGACGGGGCGATCGGCGGCACGGCTGAGATAAGGCTTGCTGATGCCGCCAACGGCGGAGATCGCGGTCGAGGCCGCGGCCGTGGCCAGAAACCGCCGACGCGACATGGGGATGCGCACCGTCATGGAAATCCTCCGGTTACAAGAATGAGGCGGCCGATTATCACAGAACCCGGACGGTTATGTGACACCGTTGATTCGCATCACGAAGTGCCGTGGCGAGGCGCCGATCGCTCAACGGCGTCTGCGTCCTCGAGTTCTTCGACAACAAGGTCGCCTTTCGGGGCGATGCTGTCGCCACCCAATCGGCCGCGAGCCACTTCACGGATGCGCTCTGCGATGCGCGGCTCCCGATCCATGAGGACGTGGAGATCGTGCGCATCAAGCATCAACAGGCTCGTTCGGGTGACGGCGGTCACGGTCGCCGATCGGCGCGTGCGACGCAGCGCTGCGACCTCGCCGAAGAAATGACCGGCACCCAGCCGAACACGTTCGTGCTGGAGCTCGATCTCCACTTCCCCGGCGGCGATGAAATACATGGAATGCGCGGGCTCACCGCGCCTGGCGATGACATCGCCGGCCTCGACTTGCTGTGCGTGCAGCAGCCGCATGATGTCGGCAATATCCGTTGCCTGCAGTTCGGCGAACAAAGGTACGCGTGCGACCATTCCCCAGGTGACGACAAAGTCGCGGCGATGAATTTCGTCGGCGAAGGCGGTGGCGACGATGCCGATCGGCAACGCGATCATGATCAATCCAACGAAGATCGTAACGGATGCGACGACTCGTCCGAGCGCGGTCACCGGAACCACGTCGCCATATCCGATCGTGCCCAGGGTGACGATTGCCCACCACATCGCGTCGGGAATTGTGCCGAATTTGTCGGGCTGCGCGTGACGCTCGATCACGTGCATGATGCTGGCGACGAGCAATGTCGCACCAATCAAAATCACGAAACAGCCGAACAGCGCGCGGCGCTCGTTGTAGAGCGCGTCCAACAGCGAACGCATCGCAGGGGAATAGCGCGCCAACTTGAGAAAGCGGCCCATCCGAAACACGAGCAGGACCCGCAGATCGATCGGCAACAGGAATGCGAGCCAAAACGGCAAGACCGCGAGAAGGTCGATCACACCGAGCGGGCTCGAAACGAACTTCCATCGCGCCTTGCGCTCACTCGCGTGCCGCGCTGGCGCGTGTTCGGCCGCCACCCAGACGCGCAGTGCATATTCGATAGTGAAAACAACCAGTGACAACAGCTCGATCGCGGTGAATAGCGGGCCGTATTGGATTTGCAGCGCAGGCACCGAGTCGAGCGTCATCGAGACGAGGTTGACAACGATCAGGGCGACGATGAGTCGGCCGACAATGAGACCCGTCTGGTCTCCGATCGCGCCATGCTCCAGGATCGCATAGAGCCGACGCCGGAGATTTGCAGTGCGCCGAATATGTCGCGGCATGGCCGGTTTCCAACCTCGGCGAGATATTTCCCAGTCGATTACGTGGCCGGCCAGTGGGACTTTGAGGGTATGCCGGTCATCGCCCGTGCGCCGGTGAAGGTACTCGCCGCCTACAAGTGGGTGCAAGCCAAATGGTAACGGCTTGCTCGTCCTCCCACTCTGCTCGGAGCGTGGCGGATGCCCACGGCCCACATGGCGCGCGCGTTAGCTCATCAAGCCAGGAGGACGATTTGCAAGTAGGTCGGTCGTGCGAGAGCCCGCGCGTGAGGGCGCATAATCGCGTCAGGCGCCGGTGGGGCGCGTCCACGGGCCAAGCCGCGCGCCGGCGGGCAAGGCTTCATGCAGCATCAGCATCTCGCCGACCGTCTCGGAGGTGACGAGACCGACGAGGCGTCCGCTGCCGTCGACAACGGCGACCGCGGGCGCCGACTTTTCCTGCAACATGCGGAACGCCTCTTCCAGGCAGCGGCGGTGACCGATGGTCGGCACCGTGGTCGTCATCGCGTCGGCGACGCGGGCGTCGGGGCCGAGTTGCTTGAGCGCGCGAATGAGATCGCCGCGGCCGAGGACGCCCACCGGCTTGCCCGCCCCGTCGACCACGGGGAACTCGCTCTGGCTCGTGCGCAGCAGCGTTTGCACCGCCTCCTCCACGTGCGCGTCGGGCGCCAGCGTGGCGAATTGCGTCATCATCGCCGCGCTCGTCGGCACGCCCCGTGACATCGCGCGGATGGCGACGAGATGGGCTTCCGAGGAGGCCGCGAGATAGACGAAGATCGCGATGAAGATAAGCAACGGGTTGAAGAACAGCCCGATGAAGCCGAGCGCGAAGGCGAAGCCTTGCCCGATGAACGCGGCGATTTCGGTCGCGCGCACGTAGCCCATGCGCGCCGCTAGAATCGCGCGTAGCACCCGCCCGCCGTCCATGGGAAAGGCCGGGATCATGTTGAACACGGCGAGGAACAGGTTCACGGCGGCGAGCCGATCGATCATCGAGGTATGCGGACTTTCGACCGCGTAGAGATCGCCGGCGTTGACCCGCGCGCCGGCGATCAGGATCAAGGCGACCGCGATCGCCACGTTCACCAGCGGGCCGGCGATCGCCACCAGGAATTCCTCATAGGGCTCTTCCGGGATGCGTTCGAGGCGGGCCACGCCGCCGATCGGAAGCAGCGTCACGTCGGGTGTCGACACGCCGAAGGCGCGCGCGGTGAAGATGTGGCCGAATTCGTGCGCCACCACGCACGCGAACAGCAGCACCAGGAAAGCCAGCCCTTGCCAGGCCGCGTCCGCTCCGCCCGCGACCCAGCTGGCGGCGAAGATCCAGCCCAGAAACAACAGGAAGGTGACGTGCACGCGCACCGCCGTTCCGGCGATCGTGCCGATATTGAGCGACCAGGACATGGGGCCCTCCGGGCGAAGACAGCGCTCGGCCTCACCGACGCCGATCGATCAGTCCATGCGGCAAACCAATCGGCCGGCTCTGCTCTTGATTAGGTAGGCGTTCGGGGCGCCTTTGCGAGTGGCCAGTGGACGGCGATTCGTGGCACAATCGGGGCGACCACGAGGTGCGGACCATGGCAGAGAAATTGACCGGCAGCGCCCGCAACAGCGCGCTCGCCAAGCTTCCCGGCTGGAGCGAGGTGAAGGGCCGCGACGCCATCAGCAGGAAATTCACGTTCACCGACTTCAGCGAAGCCTTTGGCTTCATGGCGCGCGCGGCGCTGGTCGCGGAGAAACTCGATCATCATCCGGAATGGTTCAACGTCTACAACAGGGTCGAGGTGACGCTGGCGACCCACGATGCCGGCGGCGTGACCGATCGCGACGTCAAGCTCGCCGAGGCCATGGATCGCTTGGCCGCGGCGTCGCATTGAGGGAAGGTGTGTTGCGGCGCATGACGATGGCGTTCGAGCCCGCCGCGGCGTGGCGACAGGGCGGCTTTGAGGCGGGCAGCGGTCGCGACGAGGCGCGCGTGCGGCGCGATTTCTGGCGGAAGGCCGCGCGGGTGGCTGCGCGGCTGCCCTTTGCCGAGGATCTGCTCGCCGCCTATTACTGCGCCTTCGACCACGCGACGCCGTTGCAGGTGAAGGCAGCGCTCGTGGGCGCGCTCGCTTATTTCGTGCTGCCCTTCGACGCTATGCCGGACGTGCTGCCGTTTGTCGGCTTCACCGACGATGCGGCCGTGCTGCTCACCGCGCTGCGCATGGTGGCAGGGCACATGCGTGCGGAGCACCGCGACGCCGCGCGCGCCGCACTCGCGCGGATCAAGGCGCGTAGCGAATAGCATCGAACTGCGCTTTCCACTCGCCATTCGCCGGTAATCGCACTCGCCGATGCGCGCGCATCACACCCGCACCACCAGCTTGCCCATCACCTGGCGGTTCGCGAGCGCCTGGAGCGCCGTCGGCGTCTCGGCGAGGGGATAGACCTTCTGAACGTGGCACGACAACTTGCCCTCGGCGCACCAATGGGCGAGCGTATCGATGGCGGCCTTGTACTCCTCCGTGTCGTGGCGAACCCACGCTCCCCAGAACACGCCGAGCACGGCGCAACCCTTGAGCAATACGAGATTGAGCGGCAGTTTCGGAATCTCGCCTGCGGCAAAGCCGACGACGAGGTATCGGCTCTCCCAAGCGAGCGAGCGCACCGCCGGTTCGCTGTAGCGGCCGCCTACCGGATCGAACACGACATCGATGCCGTGCTCGCCGCCGAGCCGCTTGAGTGCCTCGCGCAAATCCTCCCGTTCGTAGTTCACCACCTCGTGCGCGCCATGGGTGCGGGCGAAGGCGAGTTTGTCGTCGGTGGACGCGCAGGCGATCACGCGTGCACCCATGACGCTGCCGATCTCGACGGCCGCGAGCCCGACCCCGCCCGAGGCGCCGAGCACGGCCAACGTCTCCTGCGGGCGCATCAGGGCGCGGTACTTGAGCGCGTAATAAGCGGTGCCGTAGGTGATGGTCAGCGCCGCGGCGCGATCGAAGTCGAGATCGGCGGGCAGCTTCACGATGTGGTCGGCCGCGACCGCCGTGCGTTCGCGCGCCGCGTTGAAATTGGTGTAGCCCATGACGCGGTCGCCGGGCTTGAACGCGGTCACACCTGCCCCGACGCTTTCCACCACGCCTGCAAACTCGCCGCCCGGCGAGAACGGAAACGGCGGCTTGGTCTGGTATTTGCCGGCGATGATCAGCGTGTCGAAGAAATTCAGCCCGACCGCCGCCACCTTGGCTACGACCTCGCCCGGCCCGGCGACGGGATCGGGGATATCGGCAAGCACGAGGTCGCCGGGGGTGCCGAAGCGCTGGCAGAGGATGGCTTTCACGGGGCGCGGGCCGCTCGAACGGTGTCGGCACGCTATAGCACGAACGACGGCGGTTGAAGGACGAGGGGCGGTAGAGGTATTACATGCTTCATCTGGATATTATGACGGCCAGCGGACGGGGCGATCCCATTCGCCTTCACATTGCCGAATTCCCCAAGCAGTTCATGCTGTTTGCGGGGTTCCCGCTTCGGATTGCTGCAGCCGTCATGGAGGTGGGCCGATGACCGGGATGAGATCTGCCGCCGCATTGATCCTTGCCATATCGCTGGCGTCGGTCGCATTTGCGCAACAACAGCCGCAAAAACCTGCCGCCGCGCCGCAGCCGCAGAAGCCCCCCGCCGCGCCGTCCAAACCGGCCTCGACCGCAGCGGCGCCTGCGGCCCCCGCGGGCGATGCGCAACCCACCTTGCTCGGCCAGTACGGCGATTGGGGCGCGTATACCGCCTCGCCCGGCGGCAATAAGGTCTGCTTCGCGCTCGCCAAGCCGAAGACCACCAAGACCGAGCCGGAGGGGCGCAAGCGCGATCCGTCCTACGTGTTCGTCTCCACCCGTCCCACCGAGAAGGTGAAGAACGAGGTGTCGGTCATCATCGGCTATCCGTTCAAGACCAATTCGGACGCCACCGCCGAGATCGGCACCGCCAAGTTCGCGATGTACACCCAGAACGACGGGGCCTGGATCAAGAACGTTGCCGAGGAGGCGCGCATGGTCGATGCCATGCGCAAGGGCGCCGACCTGACGGTGAAGGGAACCTCGGGCCGCGGCACCCAATCGACCGACCAGTATTCGCTCAAGGGCCTCGCTCAGGCGCTCGACAAGATCGAGCAGGAGTGCAAATAGGGCGGCGCCCGCCGCCCGGCGGGACATTCTGCCCCCTGCCCGATCCTAAAATGCTCGGATATTGGAACGGATAGCGCCCTATGTGGTTGTCCGTGAAAGCCCTCGTTCAAAGGGTCGGCGTCAAATGATCAGTGCTGCATATCTGCGTCGCCAGGCCGAGATTTTGATCGCGATGTCGCGAGCCACCTTCGATCTCACGATCGCGGGGCGGTTGCGGCGAATGGCGGCGGAACTTCAGGACAAGGCGGCCGAGGAAGACGACCCTTCGCCCGTACTGCCGCATAGCAGCCGCGCTGCCGGCGGGCGCCGCAGATGGTCCCCCACGTAGCGCGGATCGGCTTTATCTGCTGCGGGCCATAGGCCTCGACAGGGGGCGCGCTTTTAAGGCGTGCCCATCCTGGGTATTCGCGCCATAATCTACAATGTCCAGATGGTTATCGGGAACCCGCGCAGGGAACCGCAACGCCATCGTCCAAGCCTTGCGACGGGCGCTGGAGCAACGGGAACATGATCCGTGTCGGCATCGGCGGCTGGGTATTCGAGCCGTGGCGCGGCGCGTTCTATCCCAAGGGACTGCCGCAGGCGCGCGAGCTCGAACACGCCAGCCGCAAGCTCACCACGATCGAGATCAACGCCACCTTCTACCGGACGCAGAAGCCGGAGAGCTTTCGCAAATGGGCGGCCGAGACGCCCGATGATTTCGTGTTCTCGCTCAAAGGTCCGCAATTCGCGACCAACCGCCGGGTGCTGGCCGAGGCCGGTCAATCGATCGAGCGCTTCTTCGCGAGCGGCGTGCTCGAGTTGAAATCGAAGCTCGGCCCGGTGCTTTGGCAGATGGCGCCGACCAAGAAGTTCGATGCGGAGGATTTCGCCGGCTTTTTGGCGCTGCTGCCGCCGCGGCTCGATGGTCGCCCCATTCGTCACGTGGTCGAGGTGCGGCATGAGAGTTTTCTCGTGCCGGCGTTCATCGAGCTGCTGCGCAAGTTCTCGGTGGCGGTGGTCGCCGTGGAATCCGACAAGCATCCGTTGATCGCCGACGTCACCGGCGATTTCGTCTATGCCCGCCTGCAGCGCACCTCGGAGAAGGAAAAGACCGGCTACCCGCCGCGCGCGCTCGAGCTCTGGGCCAAACGCGCACGCAGTTGGGCCGCCGGCGCCGCGCCCGATGATCTTGCCACCATCACGGCGCCCTTGCCGCAACAGGACAAACGCGATGTGTTCATCTACATGATCTCCGGCGCCAAGGTTCGCGCGCCCGCGGCGGCGATGGCGCTGATCGAGCGGTTGAAGGAGAAATGATCGATCTATCGCGGTCGGCCTCGGCACCCCATCTATGCTAGAACGCCGGCGAGGCAGGGTCCTTTCCATTCGATGGCCGAACCGCTCCAAACCACCGACATGTCCTTGACGGCGCCCGCCGCGGCGTCCACGGCGTTCGTCGAAAAGACGCCGCTCGAGCGCTATGTGCCGCCGGACAAGCCCTCGCTCGTGGGGCTCTCGCGTGCGCAGCTGATGGAAGCGCTCGTGTCCATCGGCGTGCCGGCGGCACAGCAGAAAATGCGCGTGCAGCAGATCTGGCACTGGCTCTACGTGCGCGGCGCGCGGGGCTTCGACGAGATGACGAGCGTGTCGAAGGAACTGCGCGCGGCGCTCGCGCGGCATTTCACGCTTGCGCGCCCCGAGGTCGTGGCCGAGCAGGTCTCGGTCGACGGCACGCGCAAATGGCTCCTGCGGCTGCCCGGCGAACATTCGGGTGAGGCTTTGGGCGAGCGGCCGCACGAGGTCGAATGCGTCTACATCCCCGAGGCCGACCGCGGCACGCTTTGCGTCTCCAGCCAAGTCGGCTGCACGCTCACCTGCTCGTTCTGTCACACCGGCACGCAGCGGCTCGTGCGCAACCTCACGCCCGGCGAGATCGTCGGCCAGATCATGGTCGCGCGCGATCGCCTCGGTGATTGGCTGGGAGCCGCGCGCGCGAGCGGGGAAGGCTTGCCGACGCAGGGCGAGCGCTTCGTTTCCAACATCGTCATGATGGGCATGGGCGAGCCGCTCTACAATTTCGAGGCGGTGCGCGACGCGCTCCTGATCGCGGCGGATGGCGAGGGGATCGCCATTTCCAAGCGCCGCATCACGCTCTCGACGTCGGGCGTCGTGCCGAATATTTCGCGCGCGGGCGCCGAAATCGGCTGCATGCTCGCGGTATCGTTGCACGCCGTGCGCGACGGGCTGCGCAACGAACTCGTTCCGCTCAACCGCAAATATCCGATCGCGCAGCTGCTCGACGCCTGCCGCGACTATCCCGGTGTTTCCAACGCGCGGCGCATCACGTTCGAATACGTCATGCTCAAGGGCGTCAATGATTCGCTTGCCGACGCCAAGGCGCTGGTCAAGCTGCTCGCGGGCATCCCGGCGAAGATCAACCTCATCCCGTTCAATCCCTGGCCCGGCACCAGGTACGAGTGCTCGGATTGGGAGAGAATCGAGAAATTTTCCGAGATCATCTTCAATGCCGGCTACGCCTCGCCGGTGCGCACGCCGCGCGGGCGCGACATCCTGGCCGCTTGCGGCCAGCTCAAGAGCGCGACCGAAAAGCTCTCCGCGCGCGAGCGCCTGGCGCTGCGCGCGATGGCGATGACGGATTGAGATGGACAGCCTCGGCCGGCTGCTGCTGCGCTTCGTGCTGGTGCCGCTCGGTTACGTCGTGGCGGTGGTGGTGGCGACGCTGGTGATCGTGCTCGGCTCCTGGAAGCTGGGCGCGGCCGCCGCCCATCCCGACACGCAGGCGTTCGCGATCTTCGGCTTCGTCTTCGCCGCGCCGGTGCTGCTGGTGATGCTGCTCAGCCTGATGTGGCTCCCTGCCGCCATCGGCATTCTCATTTCGGAGGCGTTCGCCATCCGCTCCTTCATCTTTCACGCCGGCAACGGCGCGGTCTCGGCCTGGATCGGCTGGAGCCTGTTCGGCTACGTCGATGACACCCGCGTTCCGCTGAACGAGCCGTTGCCGGTGCTTGCCGCCGGGCTTGCCGCCGGCCTCGCCTATTGGCTGATCGCGGGTGCGAGCGCGGGCTTCTGGAAACCGCTATTTCGCCGGCCCGCCGGCGCGGCGCTGCCGGCGAATACGGCCTCACATCCGCCGGAAATCCGTTAGGAAATCTGCTATAGGATGTGCGGGCGCGCAGCTGCGACGGGAGCACGCGCGGCCCGCCGGCGAGGGTTTCATGAACGTAACGTCGAGAGCCGAGGTGCGCACGAAGCGAAGCGCCGGTGGCCGCATCGCCTTATTGATCGTGCTCGGCGCCATGCTCGCCGGTTGCGATAAATGCGGCAACTTGTGGCCGTTCGGCAGCGCTGCTCAAGGCGAGACCCAAGCCTGCCGCGAGCTGCCGCCGCAGCCGCGGTAGGCGCTCGTCCCCATCATTTGTCAAAATCTTTGCTGCGCGGCGCCGATTTGAACTCGCGCGCCGCCTCGGCTAGACACGCTCGGGATCAACCGCATGAACCGAACCGGCCTCGTGATCGCGTTAGCCGTCGCCGCCGCGGTTGGCCTCATCTTCGGTATCCGGCCCGACCTCGACCTCAAGCTCGCCGCGCTGTTCTTCGACCCCGAGCGCGGAGGATTCTGGCGCGCCTATGATCCGGCCTACCTGCGCGCGCGCGACGTTGCCGTCTGGCTCACGACGCTGGTAGCGATGCCGGCGGTCGTCGCCCTCGTGGTCAAGTTCATCCGCCCGCGCCGGCCGCTGCTCATCCCCGGCCGCGCGATCGTGCTTATGCTGGTGACGCTCGCGCTCGCGCCCGGCGTCGTTGCCAATCTCGTGCTCAAGGAGCACTGGGGGCGCCCGCGCCCCATCGACGTGACCGAGTTCGGCGGCGATGAACATTTCCGTCCGTGGTGGGACCCGCGCGGCGATTGTCCGAAGAATTGTTCCTTCGTCGCCGGCGAGCCCTCGGGCGCGTTCTGGACGCTTGCAGGCGCCGCGGTGGTGCCGCCGCAATGGCGCGCGCTCGGCTATGGCAGCGCGCTTGCCTTCGGCGCCGCCGTGGGGGTGTTGCGCATGGCGGCCGGCGCGCATTTCTTCAGCGACGTGGTGTTCGCCGGGGTGTTCAGCTTTCTGGTGATCTGGCTCGTGCACGGCTGGCTCTACCGCTGGCCGCGCACGCGGATTTCGGACGTGACGGTGGAACGGGCGATGGAGCGGATTGGGCCAAAGCGAGCCTAGGCACTCGATCCGACTCAATATTGCCCCTTGGGCTCCAAGCCGAGCATGAATTGCCCATACATGCTCCCGGTGGAATCCCAATTGAGGCTGATGTGAGAGGCGGCCGCATGCGCGTCGCGCCAGGCGCGCTGCAGCGGTTGCTCCAGGAACAAGCCCTGCCCCCCGGCCGCGAGGAACAGCGCGTCGATGGCCCCAACCAGGAGCCGCACGCAAAACGCCTGGTCGCGGCGGTTGCGCAGCCGCACATCCACGCCGATGGGGTCTCCGCGCGCGGTGGTCTCGAACGCCTCCGCGAGATCGCGGAACATCAGGAGCCGCGCCGCGTCGATGCAGGCGCTCGCCTCGGCGACGCGCATCTGCACGGTGGTGAGCTCGGCCATGCGGCGATTGCCGCCGGCGACCGCGCCGCGGGTGGTGCGTACGCCTGCCATCGCGAGGAAATCGGCGAGCGCGCCTTCCGCCATCCCGAGTACCGGCGACACGATGGTGATCGGCAGCACCGCGAGGAACGACTGCCGATAGAGCGGGTTGGGATTGGCGCGCATGCCGGGGGCGGTGGCCTCGGTGAGCTCGGCGAAGGCAAGCGTGCGATGGGCAGGGACGAACACGTCGCGGGCGACGATGTTCTTGCTGCCGGTGCCCGCCAGCCCCATGGTGTGCCAGTTGTCGTCGATGACGCAATCGGCGCTGCGCAGAAGGAAAAATCCCGGCGTCGCGGCTGCGTCCGGTTGCGGAATCATGCCGCCGAGGAGCTGCCACTGCGCGTTGTCGCAGCCGCTGCAAAAACTCCCGACGCCGGAGAGCCGATAGCCGCCGTCAACCGCCACCGCCTGGCCGACCGGCGCATAGGTCCCGGCGGCGAGCGCGGTGCGATCCTGCCAGACCTCGTCCTGCGCCGCTTTCGAGAAGCAGGCGATGAGCCACTGGTGCGAGGCGAGCAGGCCGTAAACCCAGCCGGTCGACCCGCATCCGCCGGCAATGGCGGTGACGACCTGCGCGAACACGTCGAAACCGTACTCAAGTCCCCCGTAGGACCGCGGCTGCATGATGCGGAAAAGGTCCGCCTGCCGCATGCGTTCGATCATGTCGTCGCCGACGCGGCGATCGGCTTCGGTCTGTTGCGCCCGCTCGCGCGCAAGCGCGGCGATGGCGCGGGCTCGCGTCAGGAGATCGCAAACATCGGGGGTGGTGGCCGACGACCTTGCAGCACCGACTGACATCACCGTGGAGCCCGGCTGGAAGAGGGCGTCAGGCTAAGCTGCCGCGATCAGCCGATGCAAGTGCGGTCCGGTCGGGCCGCAGCGCGCCGCCGGCAAAAGGCATGGCTACCGGCTGAAAGCAAAGCTTGAGAATCGGCTTGCATCCGACTCAGATCGTGGCAACGCAGTCGATCTCCACGTCGAACGGACCGTGCCAGGCGGAAACGCAGACGAAGCTGCGCGCCGGCGGGTCCGACGGAAAATACCGCGCGTAGACCGAATTGATGGTCTGGAAATGCGCCGCGTCGGTGCAATACACGTTGCACTTGATGACCTTGGCGAGCGACGAGCCGGCCGTCGTCAGGCAAAGCTTCATCTGCTCGAGCACGATCTCGGCCTGTCGTTCGATCGGCAGGCGCTTGATCTCGCTCGTGGCCGGATCGTACGGCGGGATGTTCGACACGAAGACGAGATCGCCGCAGCGCATGGCCATGGTGATCGGGACCTTGCGGGCTTCGGCATAGGTGGACAACGGCTCGACGCGAATGGCTTGTCTCTTCATGGTGCTCCCTCGTATCTGGTTCGCCCGTGCATGCCTCACGCGGCACGATGCTCGCAGCAAAGCCGTCGGCTGTCGTTTCCCATTGGTTCGGTGCGTGCCGAACCGTCGTTGCTTGCTGACGGTGCCGCCGGGGCGGTAAAGTCTCCCATGGTCGCGGCCGCAAATTTGGTCGAGGTCGCCGCGCTCGTCGGGGATACCGCGCGCGCGACCATTCTGGCCGCCCTGATGGGTGGTCAGGCTTTGACCGGCAGCGAACTTGCTTATCTCGCCCGAATCTCGCGCCCCACCGCCAGCGAGCACCTCCTCAAGCTCGTCGAGGCGCGGCTCGTCGCCGTCACCAAGCAGGGGCGTTATCGCTATTACCGCATCGCGTCCCCTCTGGTCGCGCGGATGCTCGAAAGCATCATCGCCGTCGCCGCGATCGAGGTGCCATCGCGCTATCAGCCGCGCTCGATTCGGGACGACGCGCTGCGCTTCGCGCGCACCTGCTACGATCATTTGGCCGGCCAGGTCGGCGTGGCCATCGCCGATGCGCTCGTCGCCAATGGATACGTCGTGCTCACCGAGGACGGTGGCGAGGTGACGGATGCGGGCACGCGCTTTCTGACCGCGTTCGGTGCGGATCTGCGCTCGCGCGGCAAACGAATCTTCTGTCGACCCTGTCTCGACTGGAGCGAGCGCCGATATCATGTCGCCGGTCTGGTGGGCGCGCAGATCTGGCGTCGCTGTTTGGATTTGGGGTGGCTCATCCGGGAGCGCGACAGCCGCGCGCTGCGGTTGACCGCGGCCGGGAAAACAGGTCTGTTCGATACGTTCGGAGCGGATCTGTCGAGTGAGGGGCTCGAGCGCTCCAAGCAAATCGACGTCGCGAGCGCGGTCAAGGTGCCGCTGCGAGCCTAGCTCGCGCGAAAGATCCGCAAAATTTTACCGCACGCTAAGCTCTTTCGATCCAACAGCGGCGCCATCGCCGCCGAGGCTTTTTTCATCGCGGCTTTATCCGATAGTATTGGCGGGCGCGATCGAAGCCATAACCGACAAACGCGTGGACCAAAGCGATCACGCCTGTCCTGACGGTCGGACGCGGGAGGACATTCGCATGACCTGGTTCGTTCGCATCCTTGCGCGTGCGCTGGCGCTCGTCGTTGCCATCGTGGGCACGCCGGCGATGGCGCAGGATTATCCCACGCGGCCGGTCACCATCGTGGTCGGCTATACGCCGGGCGCGACCAGCGATTTGCTCGCGCGCACCGTGGCCGAACGGCTCAACGCCGCCTGGGGCCAATCGGTCATCGTCGACAACAGGTCGGGCGTGGGCGGCAATATCGCGGCCGCCTATGTGGCGCGCGCGCCGGCCGACGGCTACACGCTGATGGTCGGCACCGACGCCATCATGACCAGCAACGTTTTTCTGTACAAGAATACGCCGTTCGACCCGGTGAAGGACTTCGCGCCGATTACCAACGCCGGGGCAAACATCATCTGCCTGGCGGTGCACGTCGACTTGCCGGTCAATTCGGTGGCGGAGCTCATCGCCTATGCCAAGGCGAACCCGGGCCAGCTGCAATATGGCTCGTCCGGCATCGGCTCTCCCCATCACCTCGCGGGCGAGCTGTTGCGCCAGAAAACCGGCGTCGACGTCGTCCACGTGCCCTATCGGGGCGGCGGCGCGACCATCAACGATCTGCTGGGCGGGCACATCAAGGTCGCCTTCCTCAGCCTCTCGACCGCCGTGCCGCATCTCGCAAGCGGCAAGATCAAGATCGTGGCGGTCGTGGAGAAGGCCCGCTACGCGGCCATGCCGGCCATCCCGACCATCGGCGAGACCGTCCCGGGCTTTGAAATGTCGTCCTGGCTTGGTTTCTTCGCGCCGGCGGGCACGCCTGCGCCGCTCTTGGCGCGCCTCAACGAAGCGATGGTGAAGGCGCTCACGACCGATGCCGTGAAGGAGAAGCTCGCCGCGCTCGGCGTTGCGGTCGCACCGAGCACGCCGGCCGAGCTTGCCGCCATCGTCGGGGAAGGTCTCGCCGTGCGCGGCCAGCTGGTGAAGGCCGCCAATATCCAGGCCGAATAGCAGGTAGACGTGGTCATGCCGCCAACACCTGCGCTTGCCGCGCTCGTGCCGCGATCGAGACGTTCAAGCTGCGGACGCAATAGAGGTTTGCGATGACCCCCTTGCGCATTTACGGCGTTGCCCGCACGCGCGCCTTTCGCGCGCTCTGGATCGCCAAGGAACTCGATCTCGATTACGAGCATGTTCCGCTCGAAATCGGTCCGGCCGGCGCACGCAACGCGGACTATCTCGCGATCAATCCCAACGGCCGCCTGCCGGCGATCGACGACGGCGGCTTCATCTTGTGGGAATCGCTCGCCATCACGCTCTATCTCGCCAAGAAGCATGGCCGGCTCTATCCGACGACGCTCGAAGGCGAGGCCAAGGCCTGGCAGTGGACCCTGTGGTCGGTGCAGGAGGTCGACCGCGGCGTCAACATCTGGTCGCTGCACGCCGTGCGCCTGCTGCCCGCGGATCGCGATCCGCAGCGGCTCGCCGAGGCGCTCAAGGTGCTCGCGGGGCCGTTCAAGGTGCTCGAGGGCGCGCTTGCCGACCGCTCCTACCTCCTGGGCGAGGACTTCACCGTCGCCGATCTCAACGTCGCCGCCGTGATCAGCCGGGCGATCGACATGGATCTGTCCGGGACGCCGCGCGTTGGGGAATGGCTCAAGCGCTGCCTCGACCGTCCGGCGGCGCGTGCGGCGCTGACCCTGCGGGCGCAGGCCGACGCGAAGACGTCGATCGAGGTGACGCGGGCGATCGCCCGGCACAACCGCTTGTGAGCGGCGCCGCCGCTCGTTGGAGCCCGAGCAAGGGAGTGCCATGCCCAAGCGCAGCGCCGGCATTTTGATGTTCCGACGACGCGGCGGCGAGGTCGAGGTCCTGCTCATGCATCCGGGCGGCCCGTTCTGGGCCAAGAAGGATTTGGGCGCCTGGTCGATCCCGAAAGGGGAATATTCCGAAGACGAGGACGCGCTCGCAGTGGCCAAGCGCGAATTCGAAGAGGAGACCGGAGCACGTCCGCAGGGCGATTTTCTTGCCCTGGGTGAGGTCGTTCAGCGCGGGCGCAAGATCGTCACCGCCTGGGGACTCGAAGGCGATTTCGACCCCGCGACGCTGACCTCGAACCGGTTCGAGCTGGAATGGCCGCCGAAGAGCGGGCGCAAGGCATCGTTTCCCGAGGTTGACCGCGCGCAATGGTTTTCGCCGGCTGACGCCCGGCGGAAGATTCTCGCGGCGCAGGGCGAGTTCATCACCCGGCTGCTCGCGGCTATCGGCAAGTAACGGCCGTTTTCAGCGACCGACCGTCCACATGGCGGCCAGCCGCCGCCGCAGCGCATTCGGCTTTTCGACGAAAATGC
>WNFX01003623.1_pt1 | contig 15367 bp, 10 predicted proteins | sample 5400111 | NCBI WGS metagenome assembly WNFX01 (sample SAMN13153363, study PRJNA577476) | soil metagenome | isolation source: 40 cm soil or saprolite under grassland replicate 1 | place: USA:California | collected 2016-06-15 | reverse complement strand
AGGCCGCGGTCGCGACTGTAGTAGCCAGCCGAGTTGTCCGGCGTGACGTACAGGTTGCCGTTGGCCGGGTCCAAGCCCTCCATGCCGGGGGCGTTATAGCCGCCCGGGCCGAGTCCGTCGCAACCGTTGGTGTTCATGGAGAACCGCTCGTGCCCGCCGAAGTAGGCACCATTGGCATCGGCCGCGGTGGAGTAGAGCGAGTCGCAGCCGGTGTAGTTCACCCACGTGTGCAGCACGGAGGTCTGGGTGGCCGGGAACGCGGCGGCCGCGTCGCACAGGCCGGTCCACGGACCGTTTCCGGGGTTCTGCACGAACGGGTGGTAGCCGGTGGTGCCGATATAGACCGTCTGGTCGTCCGGCGACCATGACGCGGCCTGGATGTAGAACGGCTCCACCGTGGCGCACTGATACGGGTAGGAGGAGTTGCTGCCGTCGAACTCCGGTGAGGTCCAGCCGGTGACCGTGGCCGAGGAGCCGCCCACGTTCAGCATGAAGATCTGCTCCCGCTGCTGGCCGCCGACCGAGGTGAAGTCGCCCTCCACCAGGTCCAGCGTGCCGCCGTGGCTGAGCTGCTGGTTGTACACGCGGGTGGCGTTGCTCACCACCCCCGGATACTGGTAGTTGCCGGAGATGTTCAGGTGCAGGAAGTTGTCGCTCCTGCCGGTGACCGGATTCAGGCTGGCCATGTACGGGTCGGTGGTGTCGCCGTTGATGCCGGTGAAGTTGCCGCCGGCCAGCAGGTGATTGCCCACGCCGACGATGGTCTGCACCGCGCCCGCGGCCTTGCTGGCGAATGTGCTGACCACGTTGCCGGTGGTGGTGTCGATCTCGGCGATGTTCTGCACCGCGGTGCCGTTGACCGAGGTGAACTTGCCGCCGATGTAGGCGTCGGCGCAGTTGCCGTTGACGAACCCGATCGTGTTGACCGTGTTGCTACTGCTGGAAATGGTGCCGTAGGTGCCCAGGACGTTGGGCGCCCAGCTCGTCACGGTGTACGGCGCGGTCGCGCTGAAACTGAAGACGTTGTTCCTGGTGTAGGTGGTGCTGCCCTTCACGATGGTGGTGAAGGTGCCCACTGCGTACATGGTGTTGCCGCACTGCACCAGCTGGCGGATCTCCTGGGTCGGATTGTCGTCGGCGGCCTTCAGGTGAGGCGTGTTGCTGACCGGCGTGGACGAGACTACGCCGGACGGCGGCTGCTCCCCGCCAGTGCCCGCCAGGGCAGCCGGCATGCCGAGAGCCAGCAGTCCCGCGGCCGTGGCTACCGTGATGAGGTATTTCCGCACTTCTTCTCCCTGTCAGCCAGGTCCCGGCCGAGCCCGGCCACTCGGCGCCGAGGTAGCGATTTGTGGTCCGTCCGACCGGAAGACGCAGGGAATCCGCATTGGTGACAGTTACTCAAATCTCCCCGAATCAAACATCCTGCCAGCCGGCAAGAGCCAGCGGATGCACCGACCTGCCAGCACCGCATCGCGAGATCAGCGCAGCGTGACCACGCCGCTCCCTTACGTTACGTCAAATTCGGACAAAATCGCCCCCTGGGTGATGGAATATGGTCGAACCTGACTATAATGTTCGGAAACTAAATTATAAGGATCTGTTTAGCAAACGTTGTCCATATAAGGGGCACGCTGAGCGTTCCGGGCCCAGGCCCGGACGCCTCGGCGGGGAGGTGGACGCGATCGATGAGCTATACGTCTGAGCCTGAAGACTTGCAACTAACCGATTACGCGGGAGTGCTGCGTCGTCGCTGGCGGGTGATCCTCGCGTGCGCCATCACCGGGCTGCTGGCGGGCGCGGGTTACCTCCATGCCGCCCATAAGGTTTACACCGCCACCGCCTCGGTGTACGTGACCGCGACCAGCGGGACCACCAACCAGGTGGCCAACGGGCGCACCACCGGTGCCGTCAACCTCGACACCCAGGCACAGATGGTGCGGTCGTCAGCGGCCGCGCTGGCCGCGGCCAAGATGATGCACGCTACGGATACCATCCCGCAGCTTCTCGACCGGGTGAGCGTGGCGGTCCCGGCGAACTCCCAGGTGCTGGTCATTAGCTGCCAGGCCTCTACGGCCGCCAGGGCCGCGAGCTGCGCGCAGTCATTCGCACAGGCATACCTGAGCTACAGCCGCACGACCACCACGGCGTCGGTGAACAGCCAGATCTCCGCCCTGAAGTCCAGGATCGCCGGCCTCGAGTCGGCCTCGGCCAAGCTGACCATCGAGGCCTCCACCCTGCCGGCCAACTCGTCGCGGCGGGCGACCGCCGAGGTGCAGCTGACTTCCGATCACAGCCAGCTGAGCTCGCTGAACAGGCAGGTCGCGCAGCTTACCGTTGCCCTGGCCAACCCGTCCGGCGGATCGATCATCAGCAATGCCATCCCGCCGCGGGGGGCGTCGAGCCCGAAACCGGCGCTCGTCCTGGCCAGCGGGCTGCTGGCCGGCCTGCTGGCCGGCTTCGTCCTCGCCTTCATCTCGGACCGCAGGCGGCGCTGGATCCGCAGGCCGCAGGATGTCGCCGAGGCCGATGTGCCGGTGCTGATGAGCTTGCCGGCGAAAGGGCCCGCGCCCGAGCTCACCATCACCGTCGCCCGTTCCCCGCTTGGCCGGGAGTTCTCCGAGCTGGCGCACATGCTCACAGGTGCGATGGGAGCTGGCCGCCATGTGATCCTCGTGTCCGGCACCACCCGTGGTCACGGCGCCAGCCTGGTGGCGGCCAACCTCGCCGTCGCGCTGTCCCGTAACCAGCCCGATGTCACGCTGGTCTGCGCCGACCTGGAGGGTTCGGTGATCCCCGATATGGTCGGCCTGCTGTCCGCGCCCGGCCTCACCGACGTGCTGTCCGGCAGCGAGCGGGCCACCGATGCCGGACAGCGGCTGACGGTGGCACCGCGGCTACAGGTGATCCCGCCGGGCTCGGACGCCGGCCTGACCGCCGAGGATATCCGCCAGGACGCTTTCGAACGGCTGCTGGACGAGCTGCGCGCCGAATCCCGGTGGGTCGTGGTCGAAGGACCTGCTGTCACTTCCCGGCCCGACATCAACACGCTGGCCCACGTCGCCGACGCGGCCGTGCTGGTGGCCGAGGTCTCCCGAACGCGCAGCGATCAGCTGCACGACGGGGTTCAGCACCTGGGCAAGATGGGCGCGGCCGTGCTCGGCGTGGCGCTCCTGCCGCCCCCGAGGGGGTCGGGCACGTCGCGGCAGATGGCTGGCTATCAGGCCTCCCTCGAGGGCTGCGCCGCCCCGCGGGAACGCCGGGAGATTCCCTACGCGAGCGGCGACGGCGCCAGGCCTGTGACCGTTGACGGCGCGCTGAACGGGGACGGCGCGGCGGACAGTGAGGCGGCCAGGGCCGGGGGCTGACGCGCATGACGCTGACCGCCCCGCACGCTGGCGCCGCCGGAACCGCCGCCGGGCCGCGCCCGTGGGCCGGGATGACGGCGCCGCGCGGCGGGCGCCGGGTCGGCCGCCGCAGGCGGTGGTTCGCGGCCCACCCGGCCTGGCCGGTGACCGCCCTGCTGGCCGGCTACCCGGTCTGGTGGGCGCTCGGGCTCGGCGATCTTTCCGTCGTCATCATGGCCGTCCCGATGATGCTGCGAATGCACGCCTGGCACCGGCAGGGCCGCCGGGTCAGGGTGCCGCCGGCGTTCGGCCTGTGGCTGATGTTCCTGGTGGTGGTGGCGGCCGGGATCGCCACCCTCGGCCTGACCGCGCCCGGCACCGTGGTCAGCCCGCTGTCCAACCGGCTGCTGGCCTTCGTCATCCGTGGCCTGACCTACCTGGCGCTCACTGTCATACTGCTCTACGCGGGGAACCTGACCGAGAGCGCGCTGCCGCGGCGCCGACTGGCCTGGCTGCTCGGCCTGGTCGGCATCTACGCCACCATCGGCGGCCTGGCCGGGGTGGTGGCGCCGGGCTTCCAGTTCAAGTCGCCGATGGCCTACGTGCTGCCGCAGGGCATGCAGCAGAACAACCTGGTCCAGGCCGCCCTCTACCCGGGCTTCTCCCAGGTCACCGACGTCCTCGGGATAACCGAGGGGCGGCCCAAGGCGCCGTTCGAGTACACCAACACCTGGGGAAACTGCCTGAGCATCCTGCTGCCCTGGCTGCTGGTGGCCTGGTGGTCCTACGGCACCAGGCGGCAGCGCAAGCTCGCCGTCGTCACGGTGGCCCTCGCCTTGATCCCGCTGATCTACTCGCTCAACCGGGGCGTCTGGGTAGGCATGGGCGTGACCGTGATCTACCTTGCGATAAGGCTGGCCGCGCGGGGCCGGGTGGCCATGCTAGCCCTGGTCTGTGCCGGGATGGCGCTGGTCGGGGTGGCGGTGGTGGCGACACCGCTGCAGGGGCTGATCACCTCCCGGCTGCAGCACCAGCAGAGCAACTCCCTCCGCGGGTCGCTGTCCCTGACCGCCCTGGACGATGCCAACGCCGCGCCGATCATCGGGTACGGGGATACCCGGCACCAGCAGGGCAGCGCGAGCTCGATCGCGGTCGGCCCGTCGGAGGACTGCCCGTCCTGCGGCCAGTTGCCGGTCGGCAGCAACGGCCAGCTGTACCTGCTCCTGGTCTGCGACGGCTGGGTGGGGACGATCTTGTTCCTCAGCTTTTTCGCCCATTTGGCCTGGCGTTACCGGCGCGACGTGACCCCGTACGGGACGGCGGGCGTGCTGGTGATCCTGCTGTCGTTCCTGTACATGTTCGCCTATGTGTCGGTAACCGCAGCACTGGAGTTCACCATGTTCTCGGCGGCCCTGCTGTGGCGCAACGACCAGTGGCTGCGGCAGGCCCGAACGGTGAGCCGCCGATGACGCCCGCGTCGGCACCACGCCGAGACCCACGCTCACGAGCGGACAGCCGGCTGGCCGGCGTGGCCCGGGGCGGGGTGCTCAACCTGGCCGGAGCCGCGGTGGCCGGGCTGGGCACGGTGGCGCTGACGGTGATCGTGACCCGGACCTTCAGCAAGGCCGCGGCCGGGGCGTTCTTCACCGCGATGTCGCTGTTCCTGATCATGGAGGCGATAGCCAGCCTGGGCACCGCGACCGGCACCGTGTACTTCATCGCGCGGCTGCGCTCACGGGGCCAGCAGCACCGGATCCCCGAGGTGCTGCGCACCGCCATCCGCCCTGTGGCGCTGGTCTCGGTGGCCGCCGCGGTAGCGCTCGCGCTACTGGCCGCCCCGGCCGCCCGGCTGCTGGCCGGCGGCGGCCTGGGCCAGGCCGGGGCGCGGCCCGCCGACGTGGCCACCGCACTCAGGCTCCTCGCCGCTGCGCTGCCGTTCGCCGCCCTGCTCGACACCCTGGCCGGCGCCACCCGCGGCTACCGCGCCATGGGCCCGACGGTCGCAGTGGACCGGATCGGCCGCCCCATTCTGCAACTGGCCGGGATCGGCGTCGCCGCGGCGGCCGGGAGCGCCGCCCTTCTCGCGCCCCTGTGGGCGCTGCCCTACCTGCCCGCCGCGGTCATCCTCTGGCTTTGGCTCGGCCGGATCCGCCGCCAGCGGCACCCAAGCCCAGGCCCAAGCCCAGCCGCCGATCCGGCGCCCCACCACGCCGACCCGCTGGGGTTCTGGCGGTTTACCGCGCCGCGGGGCCTGGCCGCACTGGCGCAGATCACCATCCAGCGCATCGACATCGTGCTGGTCGCCGTCATGCGCGGCCCCGCGCTGGCCGCCGTCTACGCTGCTGCTACCCGGTTCCTGGTGGCTGGCCAGTTCGGCAACCAGGCCATCGCGATGGCCGCCCAGCCCCGGTTCACCGAACTGTTCGCCGCCGGGGACCACCGCGCGGCCAACAAGGTGTACCAGGCCACCACCGCCTGGCTGATCCTGCTCACCTGGCCGCTGTACCTGCTCGCCGTCGCCTTCGGCCCCCAGGTCATCGAGATCTTCGGCCGCTCCTACTCCGCCGGGGCGACCGTGATGGTGATCCTGGGCCTGACCATGCTGCTGGCCACCGGGTGCGGGCAGGTCGACATGGTCCTGGTCACCGCCGGCCGGTCGAGCTGGAGCCTGGCCAACGGACTGCTCGCGGTGGCGGTCAACGTCGGGGTGGACGTCGCGCTGATCCCCCGGTACGGCATCACCGGCGCGGCCATCGGCTGGTCGGCAGCGATCATCTTGACCAACCTGCTGCCGCTGGCCCAGATCGCCGCGACCCGAAGACTGCACCCGTTCGGCCGCGGCACCCTCATCGCCGCCACCCTGTCCGCCTTCTCCTTTGGCCTGCTGCCCTGGATAACGCGTACGCTGGCCGACCACGCGGCCGTCCCTTCGCTGGCCGCGATCGCCTACGGCTGCGTGGCGATGGCGGTCGGCATGCGGTGCTTCCGGGCCGAACTCAACCTCACCTCCATACCCGGCGCCGCGCAGCTCACAAAGCTCCTCGCGCGCCGCACGGCACAACGAGCCAACCGGGCCAAACGACTCGAGGCAATCCGACCTGATGAATTGCCACCATCTGGGAGCGGTCTCATGTTCAAGGCACTAGTTGTACTTCTATGGCCAGCGGGTCTCGTCGCGATTGCGGTGCTGACGGCGATTTCCGTTAAACGATGGGCTCGCGACCGATCTCCCGTCACCGCCCCGATGAACGGGCACGGCACAACGCTGGCCTCCCGTCGCGCCGCGCGGTCCTCGATCATCGGCATGCTGCTCATCCTGACCGTCGGCGCGGTCGCCGTCTACGCGGTGATGTGCCTGCTCGGCGTGCTGGTGACGCACGGAGGGCCGTCTATCGACAAGCCCATCTACACCTGGATGATCCATCACCGGGTGCACCTCATGAAGGCGGTCATGGAACGCCTCACCAAGATGGGTAACACGTGGACCACCTGGGGCGTCGCGGCCGGCGCGGCCGCCTGTCTAGCCGCGTTCTACCGTCGGCAGAAGTGGCTGCCCCCCGTCGTCCTCGGCGCGGCTATATTCATCGATCATTACCTGACGCTGGCGCTGCGGCACACCTTCCACCGGCTGGGCCCGCCGGACAGCCCGCTGGGCACCTACCCGTCCGGCGGCTGCGACCGCGTCATCGTGTTCTACGGGCTGATCGCGTACCTGATCTGGCGCGAGGTCAGCGGGCGCCGCAGCACCGCGGTGTGGCTGGCGGGGGTGGTCACCGCGCTGGGGTTCACCGAGGCCTACAGCCGCGTCTACCTGACGTTGCACTGGTTCACCGACGCGATCAGCGGGCTGATCTACGGCGGGCTGATCCTGGCCGTGTTCATCGCGACTATCCGGCTGGTGGCCGGCCCGGCCCGCACAGTGGTAGCTAGACCCATGATCGGCGAGCCGGCGATGTCCGGCCAGCGCTCCCCGGCACCGCGGTGACCGCCGTCGGCGACGCGCGGGCCGCCCTCGGCGACGTCTCCGCGGTGCTCTGGCCGCCGCCGGCCGCCACGTCGCCGGCCCGTGGCCGGCTGGGCGGGCGGGCCCGGCCCGGCGACAGGGACTTCATCGTGCTGCCCTCCGCGGCCCGGCCCCGGGTGCTGGTGCCGTCGGCCCGCCGGGCCAGCGCGGCCGCGCTCCGGCGTTACGGCGAGCCGGGCTCCCTCACCTCCTGGGCCGGCACCCGGGGGCTCGCGCTGGCCCTCGGCGCCGGCGCGGCCAAGGTCGGTCTCGGCGGTCGGCTCCGGGTAAGCGCGGAACCCGGCGCCGACACCATCGAGACCTACCTCCGCCTCGTCCTCGGCCGGGACGTGCTGATCAGCACGCACCTGGGCGCGGCCAGGGCCAACCGCAAGCCGGTCCTCCAGCTGCTGACCCCGCGCGGCGAGCCGGTCGGCTTCGCCAAGATCAGCGTCAATCCGCTGACCCGCGACCTGATCCGGGCCGAACGCGCCGCGCTCGACGCCCTGGCCACGCAGGACCTCCGTCACCTGACCATTCCGCGGGTGCTGCACCACGGGCAGTGGCGCGGCCGCGACGTGCTGATCATGACCGCGCTGCCGGTCTGGCGCCGCCGCAAGCCGCTGCGCCCCGGCCAGCTCGCCGCGGCCATGACCGAACTCACCGCCGTCGGCGGCCGCGGCCGCGGCCGCCTCGCCACCAGTGAATATCTGACCCGGATCAAGGCCCGCCTGGAGGCGGCCCCGCCCGGCCCGGACCGCGACGCCCTCGCCGTCGCGCTCGGCAAGCTGGCCGGGGCCGATCCCGAGCTCGGCTTCGGGGCCTGGCACGGGGACTGGACCCGATGGAACATGGCGTCGACCTCAGCCGGGCTCCTGCTCTGGGACTGGGAGCGGTTCACCCGGCCCGTTCCGGTTGGCTTCGACCCCCTGCACTACGGCCTGCAGACCGCCGTGGTCCGCCACCGCCGGCCACCCCGGGACGCCGCGGCCGAGTGCGTGGAAAACGCGGCCACGACCCTGGCCCCCGTCGGCGTCCCGGCCGCCGAGGCGCAACTGGTCGCCGTCCTGTACCTGGCCGAGCTGTCGGCCCGTTACCTGGCCGACCGGCAGGCCGAGGCGGGCGCCCGGCTCGGCCACCCCGGCACCTGGCTGATCCCCGCGATGGAAGAGGAGATGAGGAGCCTATGACCAGGACCGTCCCGCCGGCCGCCCGCCGCACCGCGCACGTCGTCTCGGTGAACGCCGGCCGGCTGACCCACCAGGCCCGGATGCTGCCTGGCTTTCTGATCGTCGGCGCGCAGCGCTGCGGTACCACCTCGATGTACCGCACGCTGAGCCAGCACCCGGCCATCCTCAAGGCCGTGCTGCATAAAGGAGTGCACTATTTCGACACCGGTTACGACCACGGCCTAGCCTGGTACCAGGGCCACTTCCCGCTCCGCGCCCGCGCCGCCGCGGTCCGCCGCGCCACCGGCGAGACGCCGCTGGCCTTCGAGTCCAGCCCGTACTACCTGTTCCACCCGCTGGCCGCGGCGCGGATTCACCGCGACCTGCCCGGCGTCAAGCTCCTCATCCTGGTCCGGGACCCCATCGAGCGCGCCTACTCGGCCCACGCCCATGAGCTCGCACGCGGCTACGAGACCGAGCCGTTCGAGCGCGCCCTGGACCTGGAGGACCATCGACTGGCCGGCCAGGCCGAGAAGATCATCAGCGATCCCGGCTACCACAGCCACAGCCACCAGCACCACGCCTACCGGGCCCGCGGCCGGTACGCCGAGCAACTGGAAAGGCTGGAGGGTCTGTTCGGCCGTGACCGCATGCACGTGGTGGACAGCGGACTGTTCTTCGATGATCCCGAATGGGTCTACGATCACGTCCTGACGTTCCTCGGCCTGCACGGCCACGGCTACCCTGTCTTCGAGCGGCACAACGCCCGCCCGCGTTCGCCCATGCCCGAGGCCCTGCGGGCCAGCCTGGCCGACTACTTCGCCGCCTGGGACGAGAAGCTCACCGGCTGGCTCGGCCACCCGCCGTCCTGGCGCTGACCAGCAGCCGCACCGCGAACGGCAGGTCCTCGACCAGGTACCGGCGGAACAGCCGGCGCGGCTCGCTGAGCAGCCGCCACGCCCATTCCAGCCCGGTCCTCTGCATCCACTCCGGCGCCCGCGGCAGCGCCCCGGCCGCGAACGGGATCGCCGCCCCGCAGCCGACGAACCAGGCGCCGGGCAGCCGGGGGGCGACCGCGGCGATGACCTGTTCCTGCTTGGGGAATCCGAGCCCGACGAACACGATGTCCGGGTGGGCTGCCTCCACCCGCCGCCGAACTTCGGCCAGGTCGAAGCCGGGCGCCGGCGCGTCAGTGCCCGCCACCTGGAGCCCGGGCGAGCGGTCCGCCAGCGCGGCGGCGGCCTGCTCGGGCACCCCAGGGTCCCCGCCGAGCAGGTAGACCGACCAGCCGTCGGCCGCGGCGGCCGCGCTGAGGGAGAAGATCAGCGAGGCCCCGGTGACCCGTTCCGGCAGCGGGTCGCCCTGCAGCCGGGACGCCCAGACCAGCGGCATCCCGTCCGCGACCACGGTCGAGGCGGCGCGGATGAGTTCCCCCGCCTCGGGGTCCCGGCTGGCCTGCCGGCAGATGTCCACGTTCGGCGTGACCACCCGGCCGCCCTCGCCGTGCTCCAGCTCCGTGACAATTCGCGCCACCACTTGCTCCTCGGTCAGCGCGTCGAATTCCAGACCTGCTACCACAGGCATGAGCCACCTCCTGATAAGTCGGGAGTCGGGTTGAAGTACGGATCCCGCGCCATCGACCGGAAGACCGCCAGCGCCGCCGCGTCGCCGCCCAGCGAGTAGCTCCCGGCGGGCCCCTGCCCGGCCGGGCTGGCGTCGAAGTACAGCACCGCCTTGATCTGCCGGTCGCCGGTCACCACCTGCTGCGCCGCCCGCAGCCACCGCGCCCGCTGCCGGTCCCCGAAGCTCACTGGCACCCCGAACTCCCCGATCATCACCGGCTTGTCGTGGTGCGACGCCCAGGCCAGGAACGGGCCGGCCGTCGAGGCGAACGACGCCTCGCTGCCGTAGTCCGGATAGGCATCCGCGCAGACCCAGTCCACCTGGTCGTCGCCCGGGTAGTAGGCGGCCGCCCGCCCGTCAGCGAACCCCGCCGCGGTCGGGCACCACACCCACGCCGCGTTCCGCACCCCGGCGTCCGCGAAGATCCGCCGGATGCGGTCCCAGGCCCGGACGTAGTCGGCGCCGGAATGCACCTGAGCACGCAGGTTCGGCCGGTCCATCTCCCACCGCCACTCCAGGAATACCGGCTTGCCCAGCGCCTTGACCTGCAGCGCCCGGGTCCGGATCCACGCGTCGTCGGCGCCGTAGCCGATCTGGAGGGTGTCGGCGCCGGCCCAGGAGATCAGCAGCATGCTGCCCTGGTCCAGGAAGGTCAGCGCGCTGGCGGTGGGGAACCTCGCCTGCCACTTCACGTAGGTGTGCACGATGCTGAGCCTGCGGCCCAGCTGCTGCTGCAGCGAGTTGACCGCGTTGATCTCGTTGACCTGCGTGAACACGTCCGGGCCCACCCATGCGCCGAAGTACGCCCCGCGGGTCGGCGGGACCGGCGCGAGAGCCGGGTTCACGCTGGTGGTCACCTGCGGCGCGGGGGTAAACGGACGTGGCGACGATGAGAACGGACTGGTCACAACGACGGCTACCACGGCGGACACGACCACGAGGGCCAGGGCGAGGAGGATTCTGCGATTCACCGGATCAGATCCCGTGCCCGTGCGCGTTGAGCTGCCGCAGCACGACCTCACCCGGCACCACCCCTGACGCGACCGCCAGCGCGAACGGCACCCGCCGCTCATGCCAGTTCCGGCGCACGGCCCGCCACGCCCACCGGCAGGCCTCCCCCCGCCGCCGCAGGCAGGCGTAGGCGAACGAGAGCTGGGCGTAAACCCGCGCCGCGCCGGACCGGTTCTCGGCCAGTTCCGGGTGATGGGCCAGCATCCACAGCAGCGAGTCGGCCTTCGCCTGCCACTCGCGGGCATAGTGCGAGGACGCGTGCCACACCACGCGCACCAGCGGCTGGTCCACGTGCACGATCGGGTGCCGCCGCGCCGCCCGCAGCGCCAGGTCCCAGTCCTCGTTCTGGCTGCCCGGGATGGTCTCGTCCACCAGCCCGATCCCGTCGGCCAGCGCCGCTCGCCGGGCCAGGTAGGTGGACGAGTGCACCATGACCATCCGGGACCGGAGCAGATCCTCGTGGCTCACCTCGGCCCGCCCGGCCAGCCGGGGATGGGTCGTCCCGGCGCAGTCGACCAGGATCCCGCAGCTGGCGAACTCCGCTTCCGGCCGGCCGCGGAGCGCCTGGACCTGGGCGCGGAGCTTGCCCGGCAGCCACTCGTCGTCGTCGTCGCAAAACGCCACCAGGTCGGTGTCCAGCCCGGCGATCCCGCTGTTCCGCGCCCCGGCCAGGCCCGGCGTCCTGCCGTTGACGGTCACCGTTACCCGGTCGTCCGGGCCGGCCGGGCCCGGGTCGGGTTCGGCCTGGTCGTAGACGACCACCACGCGCACCGGCCCCGGGTAGTCCTGCGCGAGCACCGCGGCCACCGCGCCCCGCAGCGGTCCCGGCCGGTCGTGCGTGGGTATCACCACGCCTACCGATGGCCATCCGGTCATGACCTGGCCCCCAGGTATCCGTATCCGGCCAGCAGCGGGAGCGTCAGCGCGGTGACCGCCCGGCGCTGCGCGGGCGGCATGTCCGTGCGCCACTGCTCGTCGAGCTTGATCGGGATCCTGCCGGCGGCGAACCGCATGGGATTACCCGAGACGCTGTGCACCGGGTCCAGCTCGGCCCACCGCGCTCCGTCCTCGGTGCCGAGAAACGAGCACTCGGCCGGCTCCGGTAGTGCGGCGAAGCCCGCGATCCGGTCCACGGTCGCCTCCGGCGCGCCGGCGACGTCCTCGTACCGCAGCCTCATAACCGGGCAGTCCAGCCGGGCCAGCAGGTGGAACGCCGCGTTCTGCCCGTTCCACTGCGCCGCCGACATGGCCGGCGAGTACCGCGTCATGTAGCTCTCCCGGTCGGTGTCGGGCCGCCGCACCTGCCGGCTCCACGAGTAGGCCACCGCCCGGCTGTCCCGCACCAGGTGCAGCACTCGCAACTCCACGCCGTCCTGCCAGCGCAGACAGTGCGCCAGCGACGGATGCTTGCTCGAGTCGATCACCAGCTCGCACCCGCTCGCCTCGGCGATCGCCGCGTACAGCCGGGCGTAATAAGAGGTGTACTCCTGCAGCGCCGGGCGCAGCCTGGCCTGGACCTTACGCCTGGCCAGCGCCGGGATGTGCCGGTTCCTGTCCACCCGGGCCCGGAGGGCGGCGATGCGGCCGGGGTCGACCTCACCCCTGTGATCCCAGCCGCCGAAGGCCGTCTTGCCGACCTGTTCCCAGAACGGGCAACGTCCGAACGGCGCGCCGCAGCCGCACCGCTCGCCCTCCGTGATCCCCCTGTCCCACAGGTGGACGAGCTCACCGACCGCGCAGGCCCCGGGCAACTGCCCGGCCAGCCGCTCGACCAGCGTGCTGCCGCTCCGGCCCAGACCGCCGACATAGAGCACTCTCACCACAGGCGCCGCCTAACTGTACGGGAGGAAGCAGATCCCGGCGTGCCCGCTGACTCCGGCGCACCGGTTGGAGCCATCGAGGTTGTCGCTGGCGATCCACAGGCCCGCGCTGGTGATCTCCATGTCGTCCGCGCCCAGCCCGCGGTCGCGGGTCGGATTGAACGTGAGCGCCCCGGTCGTGGGACTCAGGCCCGCCATGCCGGGCGCGCTGATCGCCCCCGGGCCGGCGAAGTCACAGCCGTTGGGGTTGCTGGCCCACCGCTCGTGCCCGCCGATGTAGACGGTGGAGGCGTCCGCGACGGTGGAGTAGAGCGAGTCACAGCCGGTGTAGTTGATCCACAGATGGGACACGCTGGCCTGGGTGGCCGGGAACGCCGCCGCCGCGTCGCACAGCCCGGTCCGCGGGAACGAACCGGTCGGCTCGTCGAACGGGTGGAAACCCGTCGTGGCGACGTAGACCCTGGAGTCGTCCGGCGACCAGGACGCCGCCCGCACGTAGAACGGCTCGACGGTCGCGCACGGCTGACTGAACTCAGCCGAGGTCCAACCCGTCACGGTCGCCGTGGTACCCGACACGTTGAGCATGAAGATCTGCTGCCGCGGCTGCCCGCCGACCGAGGTGAAGTCCCCTTCCACCAGGTCGAGGGTCCCGCCGTGGCTCAGCTGCTGGTTGTACACCCGCGTCGGGTTGGACGACACCCCGGGGAACTGATAGTTACCCGAGATCGACAGGTGCAGGAAGCCGTCGTCCCTTCCGGTGGTGGTGTTGAGGCTGGTGAAGAACGGGTTCGCCGAGCTGCCGTTGATCGAGCCGAAGTACCCGCCAGTGAGCAGGTGGCTGCCTACGGTGAGTAGCGTCTCCACCTGCCCGCTCGCGCTGTGCGCGAACGAGGTGATGACCGCGCCCGTGCTGGTGGACACCGCCGCGATATTCGTCGCCGCGGTGCCGTGCACCGAGGTGAACTTGCCGCCCAGATACGCCACGGAGCAGTCGGGGCTGAACGCGATCGAGTTGACGGTGCCGTTCACGTTCGGGTTCCACGACGTCACCTGGAACGGCGAGGTCGCGGCGAAGCTGAACACGTTGTTCCGCGCGAACACGGTCGAGAAGCGCTGGATGGAGGTGAAGGTCCCGACCGCGTACATGGTCCCGCCGCACTGCACGAGCTGGCGCACTTGCTCGGTGGTGCCGGTCGTGGCCAGCTGCGGCGTCCCCGACGCCGGGGTCGACGACACCGGCCCGGTCGCCGCCTGCGCCGGGACCGCGGCCCACGTCGCGGCCAGCACGGCGGCCGTTGATACCAGGCCAGCTCGGGCCCTGCGGCCCAGCCGAAGACGATTCATGACGTACCTCCCCATGTCGGCATATGGCGCGCTGCTCCCAGAACCGGAGTGCTGCTCCCGGGTTGTCTGCTTGCCGTGACACCTCTCGATTCGCTCAGTAAGCGCCACGTCCCTTGACCACCGCGGCGCATGTCTTCCACAGGATCTGCAGGTCCAGCGCGAACGACCAGCTCTCCACGTAGCGCAGGTCGAGCCGCTCCGCGTCCTCCCGGCTCAGGTCCGACCGCCCGTTGATCTGCCACAGCCCGGTCATGCCCGGCTGGACGATCAGCCGCCGGCGGACGTCGCCGCCGAACTTGGCGGCCTCCGCTGGCAGCGGCGGCCGCGGTCCCACCAGGGACATCTCGCCCAGCAGCACGTTGAACAGCTGCGGGAACTCATCCAGCGACCAGCGGCGCAGCCACGTCCCGGTCGCCGTCACCCGCGGGTCCTTGCGCATCTTGAACATCAGTCCGTCGCCCTCGTCCCGAGCGAGGAGGGCCTCCCGGCGCTGCTCCGCGTCGGTCACCATGGTGCGGAACTTGAGCACGGTGAACGGCTGCCCGTCCTTGCCGATCCTGGTCTGGTTGAACAGCACCGGCCAGCCGTCCGTGACCGCGATGGCGATGGTGATGAAGATCAGCAGCGGGCCGAAGACGCCCAGCAGCGCGGTGGCGGCCGCCTTGTCGAAGACGTTCTTGACCGCCCACTTCACGCCGGTGATCTCGGCGTGGTCCACGTGCAGCAGCGGCAGCCCGGCCACCGGCCTGATCGTGGTCCGCGGCCCGGCCACGTCCATCAGCGCCGGGGCCACGCACAGGTCGGTCCCTTCCTTCTCCAGCTCCCACGCCAGCCGGCGCAGCGCAACCCCGTCCATCTCGGGGCAGGCCAGCACGGCCACCGTGTCCGAACAAGTCTCGCCCACTGCCCAGACGACGTCTCCGAGGCCGCCGGTCACCGGGACGCCCCCGACCTCGGTCCGGCCGTGGCTGTCGGCCAGGCACGCGCCCACCACCTCGAGCCCGTGATGGTGGTCCCGGCGCAGCTGCGCGATCAGGTCCGCCACCGCGCCGG
>WNFX01003621.1_pt1 | contig 15370 bp, 19 predicted proteins | sample 5400111 | NCBI WGS metagenome assembly WNFX01 (sample SAMN13153363, study PRJNA577476) | soil metagenome | isolation source: 40 cm soil or saprolite under grassland replicate 1 | place: USA:California | collected 2016-06-15 | reverse complement strand
GCGGCGCGGCGGGCCCAGCCGGGCACCGGCCTCGGCCTGGGCCAGCTGTACCTCATACGGGGGTCAGCAGCCGCTCGATCACCCCGGTCAGCCGGGCGATCTTGGCGTTCACCCGGTCGATGCGCTCCAGCATGACCTGTAGCAGAGCGGTGTGGCCGGCGGTGAAGAACTCCGCGCCTTCCAGTGCCTCCTCCAGCTGGGAGATCTTGCGGCGGGCCGCGGCGCGGGCCAGCTGGGCCAGCACCCTGGGGTTGTGTTCCCGGCGATCAGGTGGCCCATGATGTCCCGGCCGGTCACCCCGTGCAGGTCGGTGACCACGGATGAGAGCTTGATCGCGGCCTCCTGCAACCGCCTACCCGGGTGGTCCTCATCAGGGACGCGCACGCAGCACACCAGCCCGGCCTTGCCGATATCGCACGCCGCGACCCGCTCGATGATCTCCTCGTTGTCCTGCGTCTTGGCAAGCACCAGCGCCTCCCTTGGATAATCGGGCAAGACCGCCGCCCGCAGGAGCGATGGGCATGGGTGAAGAAATCTAATCCTCGTGCTCGAAGCGACACTGAACGGCCCGTGAGCTGGCTCCCAGCGCCCGGCCTGGAAACGACCTCGACGATCAAGCTGGGACGGCGTCAGCGGACAGCGGCCACCACCGATTTCCCGGCCAGAACCGGCGTCCGCGCAGGGACATCACAGGCTTGGAAGGCTGACCGCACACCGTGGCCATGGGCCCTGACCTGCACATCCGCGTAGCCGGTAGTGTCCGCTACAGACCGTCGTGGAATGTGGGTAATGGCACGTTAATGGCACAGCGATCTTGCTGGGGCCAGGAGTGCTCACAGCTCCGGAGGCCATCGCGGAGATCTCACGAATCTCGACCGCTGACGTGGGACAACCGGATCGTTCCGCTCATATTCCGGATCATGGCTCTCCCCGGCGGGGGGCGGGGGGCGGGGCGGCCCCTCGCAGCTGCCACTCCTTGGCCGCGGCCGACGTGTCAAGGATCGCGAAGCGACCGCGCAGCGGTTGCCTTGACTCGGAGGACTCGGCCAAGATCATCTGATAGCGAGAGGGTAGGACGGCGCCAGCTTGGAGGGCTGCGACTGAACCCTGCCAGACCAGCGCTGATGCAGGCCATCGTCACGGCGTTGGTCTCATGAGTGACCGTGAGTGTTTGTGTCTGGCCGCTCGATCGGGCACAAGGCGGGCACGACCGGACCCGCTTGCATACAGATCTTCACACCCGCCCGGGATGGCTTCGGCTTCGGCCTGGTCCGCGGTCTGGGCGTCAGTTGGGTCCGGAGTCGAGGGCAAGGTGCACCAGCTCCTGGCTGGTGTAGTCGGCGTTGGCGAAGACTACCCACAGGCCGGTCGGGCCTGCCGTGATCGCCCTGGGAGCGCCGCGGAAGGGTGCCCCATGGACGACGACGCGGTTGGATGCCGGGTCGATGCCGACAACGGTTCCCAAGCCGGAGGGCGCCACCGCGGTTAGCGCCCAGGCCAGGCCGTGCCAGAAGATCACGTGCCACGCGTGCGGCACCGGGATGGCCGCGGTCACGTGACCGCTTGCTGGATCGACGCGCTGAACCACATTGACATCGGTGGTCCAGAGCGAGCCTGCCCCGGCGGCGTCGATCCTGATGATCTTGGCGTTCCCGAGCGAGTCAGTGCCGCCCCACGGGCCGCCGCGCACGTTGGCGACCGCGCCGGTCGCCGGGTTGATGCGGCTCACCGGGCTGATGCCGCTCACATAGCTCGTGTTCGTAACCCACAACGTGCCCGCGCCGGAAACGATCTCGCCGGGGCCGGCGCCGACCCGGATGGGCGGCCCGCTGACGCGGTTGGTCCGCGGGTCGATGCGAACCACGATGCCCGGACCCTCCTGGGTCACGGTCACCCAGACGCGGCCGTGGGCGACCGTGACCGCGATGGGGGTTGGCTGCAGACGGATGAAGGACGTGACGCGGTTGGTCCGCGGGTCGATGCGGTAGACGCCGGGGTGGCGGCCGGCGCTGGCCGCCCAGACCGCGCCGGCGCCAGTAGCGATGCCGCTGAGTTGGCCGACGCCGGGGGCCGGGATGGTGGCTACGATCTTGGCGGTGGCCGGGTCGACGCGGTAGATCACACCCGGGCCAATGATCCACACCGTCCCGTAACCGGTCGTAAGGGCAAGGACGGTGGCTCCTTCGCGCATGTGGGTGCGGCTGGCGATGACGAGGTGAGGCCCGGGCTGTGGATGCGGATGGCTGACGACGGGACCCGACAGGCTGTGCCACAGGTACGGCGTCACCGCGGCCGCGGCCGCGACAATGACGGCGCATACAGCCGCGATCGCCGCGCGCCGCCAGGGCTGACGGCGCAACCGGCGCTCCAGCCGAGGCCACGCGCCGGGTGACAACTGGTGTTTGGCGACCTCCCGGTCCAGGGCACGCCGCAGCCTTGTCGCGGTGAGCTGGTCGTCATCCATCATGGGCCACCTTCGTTGCCAGGCAGGGGTGTCACCGAGGGCGCGCTGCCATCTGCGAGCAAGGGCCGCAGCCGCTGCAGTGCGCGGGCGGTCTGGCTCTTGACCGTGCCGACCGAGATGCCCAGTGCTGCGGCGGTGTCAGCCTCGGACAGATCCAGGTAATAGCGCAGGACGACGCATGCCCGTTTGCGCTGGGGGAGCCTGGCCAGTGCGTGCAGGACGTCCGGGCCGAGAACGGGCTCGGCTTGTCGTGGGATGGCGACGTCGCGCCAGGCCCGGATCTCCCGCAGCCGCTGGCGAAGGCTGGTCCGGGCCAGGTTGATGACCGTCGCGCGCAAGTAAGCAGGCGCCGACTGCTTGCGGCGGATGGCACCCCAGCTGCGCCAGGCCCGGACGAAGGCCTCCTGGCCCAGTTCCTCGGCGAGGTTCCAGTCACCGGTCAGGGCAAAGGCCAGCCGCACCAGCTCCGGATAGTAACGCTGGTGCAGCTGGGCCAGGCCATCGTGGCGGCTGGGCTCCACGTCGGTAAGACTGCTGCCGCGCCGAAAAGGTTGCCGCGAACGCTGTCATCTCAATCCAGGCCACCGGGCGGCTTGCCCTCAAGCTATTCCTGTCCGTCGTGCTCGTAGGCGCCCAGATCCGTGTGAGCGGCCACCGCGTCAAGGGTCGGCGCCGTAGCCGATCGCGTCAGCGACGGTCCGAAGGGCCACCCTTGAGGCGGTGGCCGCGAGCCGCGGCTCAGGCCCAGGGTGCGGGCGGCTTCCCGCCGTTTGGTTACATACCGTCACAGCCTGCAGGTCACACGGAACGCGGTATCCGCTATGCGTGCCGAACTCGGCCGGTCGGAGGGTCTGGTTGCGCAGGAGCCCGGACGCTGATGGCGGCCCCGCGCTGCCGCGGGTGGTGGCACACTGATGCGATGGCGCCGTGGCGGGTCCGTGACTTCCACGCCGATGATCTCGATGCCGCTGTCCGGTTATGGGACGACCCCGCGGCCAGCAGTGAGGCGCCCGCTTTCGGCCTGTCTGATCTGATCGCCGCCGTCCGCTCGCATGAGCCTGCGGTCGCTGCGGTTGTCGGCGACGAGCTGGTGGGGGTCGCGGTCGCGGCCGTCGGCGGTGACCGGGCGTGGGTGATGCGGATCAGCCTGGCTGCCGCGTGGCGGCACCGGGGGATCGGCAGCGCGATGCTCGGCGAGCTGGAGCGGCGGCTGGTGGCGGCCGGGGTGCACCGGATCCAGTGTCTGCTTGCGGACGACAGCGAGATCGGCGCCCTGGCGCTGGAGCACTCCGGGTACACCGCGCGCCGGGAGATGGTCTTCTACCAGCGGCTGGAGCCGGTCGATCCGGGCAGTGCCGGGATACTCGGCCAGCTCGGCGGCCGCATGGTGCGGGCCGGCGCCTGGGACCAGCTCGGCGGCATGGTCAGGGAGAAGGAGCTGATCGAGCGGCAGGTCATACTGCCGTTGGCGCAGCCGCAGCTGGCCGAGCGGCTCGGCCTGGTGCCGCCGCGGGCCATCGTGCTATTCGGCCCGCCGGGAACAGGCAAGACAACATTCGCCAAGGGCGCCGCGTCGCGGCTTGTCTGGCCGTTTGTGGAGCTGTACCCGTCACGGCTGGCGGGCGAGTCCGCGGCCGGCCTGGCATCGGCCTTGCGGGAAGCGTTCTCCCTCGTCGCCGAGCTGGAAAAGGTCGTGCTGTTCATCGACGAGGTGGAAGAGATCGCGGGGATGCGCCGGCCGCGCACGGTCTCGGCAGCGCAGGGTGTCACCAACGAGATGCTCAAGCTCATCCCGCCGTTCCGGGAGCAAGATGAGCGCCTGCTCATCTGCGCCACGAACTCGGTACGCGCCCTGGACAGCGCGTTCTTGCGGCACGGCAGGTTCGACTACGTCATCCCCATCGGCCCGCCCGACCCGGCCGCACGGGAGGCGATATGGGACCGCTACCTCGCCACAATCCCACATGGCGATCTGGACATGACCGCGATCGTGGAGGAGTCGCGGCTGTTCACCCCGGCCGACATCGAGTTCGCCGCACGCAGGACGGCACAGCTGGCGTTCGAGCGCGTCATGTTCGAGCGCACTATGTCCGAGCGCGGCGAGCAGCAGGTGACCACAGGCGACATCCTGCACGCCATCGGCAAGACCCGGCGCACCCTCACCCCCGAGCTCGTAGCGGAATTCGAGCAGGACATCGAGAACTACGCCAGGATATGAGCGCGATAGGCCGTCGAAACGCCGTAGAGACACAGAGCATGCGCCAGAACTAGGCGATACAAGCGGTGCCAGCAACGTAGCCAGTGTGATCCTGGAGGAAGTGTTAGGCGCGTCGGCTGACGCCTGAGGCCGCCGCCCATGGCGACGAAAGACCAGGGCGATCTGCGCCTTTGCCCGGTCACCGGCCAACTCTCGCTCGCGCCGATCAGCGGGCCGGGCGGAGAAGGCTCATCCTGGGCGCACATTCCCTTTAGTGGACCGAGGGGCGCGCGGATGGCGCTGGCTGGGGCGTCCGCGCCGCATAAGATCCCGGGCTTTCCGGGCCGGGGGGCCGGGCCAATCCCAAGATCGGCGCCCTCTGTTCCGCAGCCCGCGCCCGGTCGATTTACCACCCACCGCAAGGTCGTCACCGAGCCACGCATCGCATCTCGTACCGGCCTGATCCGGTACGGCCTGCGCCCGCGCGGTAGCTGGCGCGACCCCCGAACGGCTCCGCCCCGCCACCCGGTGCACCCCGCGATAGTTCCTGTCCCGGCGGGACTCGGCGACCTTGACATGCCGGGGGTCCTGATGGACCGTTTGCGAGATCAGGCAGCGTCGCGAGGGGGCATGCAGGTGACTGGAATGGTGCAGCATCCGGTGGTTCGACTCCGCGAGGGGACCGTCCTGGGCAAGGCCGAATCCGGGGTGTTGGCGTTTTTGGGCATTCCCTACGCCGCGCCTCCGTTTGGCGCGAACCGGATGCTGCCGCCGCAGCCCGTCCGGGCGTGGGATGGCGAACGCGATGCGACCGGGTACGGGCCGACAGCGCCCAAGGGAGATTACCCGCCGCAGTACGCTCCGCTGTTCCCGGAGGTGGTGATCCCTGGTGAGGATTGCCTGAACGTCAATGTATGGACCCCTGACACGACCGCCACCGGGCTTCCGGTGCTCGTCTGGATCCACGGCGGCTCGTTCATGAACGGGTCCGGGTCGGTCGGCGCGTACAACGGCGCAGCGTTTGCCCGTGATGGTGTCGTGTGCGTGACGATCAACTACCGGCTGTCCGCCGAGGGGTTCTTGTTCCTCGACGACGGCATCGCCAATCTAGGCCTGCTCGATCAGCTGGCGGCCTTGCGGTGGGTACAGGCCAACATCTCGGCGTTCGGGGGCGATCCGGCCCGGGTCACCGTCGCGGGCGAGTCGGCTGGGGCGATGAGCGTGACGACGCTGCTGGCGATGCCGCTGGCAGAGGGATTGTTTACCCAGGCCATCGCCCAAAGCGGTGCGGCGGCCCACACGCTCACCCAGGACGAAGCCCGCATGGTCGGCGGCTACCTCGCCGACGCTCTCGGCGTGCCCGCTGAGCGCGAAGCGATCAAGGCAGTACCGCTGGACAAGCTCGTCCAGGCCGCATCGGACCTGGTGGCCGAGGTGCAGACCGCTCCCGACCCGGCCAAGTGGGGTCAGCTCGCGCTGAGCCTGCTGCCGTTCGCGCCGGCCGTCGACGGCACGGTCGTGCCGCAGGCGCCGCTCGCGGCGATCGCCGCGGGGCAGGGCAGCGACGTTCGCTTGCTGATCGGGTCCAACCGAGACGAAGCACGGCTGTTTCTGGTCGCGGCCGCCACCATCGACCTGATCGATGACGCGACGCTGAACGCCGCCGCCGCTGCGTACCGATTGCCGGCGGAGCACGTCGCCGTCTACCGTGCGAACCGGCCGGGCGCCAGCGCGGGCGACATCCTAGCCGCTGTCGTCACCGACTGGTTCTTCGCCATCCCATCCATCCGGGTCGCCGAAGCCCGCGCCCAACGCGGAAACGCCAGCACCTGGATCTACCGGTTCGACCACCCCGCACCCGGCGACAACCACCGGCTCGGTGCCTGCCACGGGGCGGAGATCCCCTTCGTGTTCGACACCATCACCCGCAACGAAGTCCACCCCCTCATCGGCCACACGCCATCGCAAGCCGTGGCCGGCCAAACGCACAAGGCATGGGTCGACTTCATCACCACCGCAGACCCCGGCTGGGCCCCCTTCGACACCACCAGCCGCGCCACCAGCCTGATCTCAGACCGCATCACCGCCGTCGAGGACCCAGCCGCCGGCGAACGCGCCTGCTGGGACGGAATCCGCTAGCGGAGTCATCAAGCCCGGCGAACGCTGGCCGCGGGACGACCACCGCACTCAGGTCCTTGGCCGCCGTTCGCGCGACGATCTGGGCCGGGCTGTCATAGCGCGGGATCTCCTTTATTCAGCCGGTGAAGTTTCTGCCGAACCCGTCGGCCCTCTGTGCCGGATTGCGCCACGCCCAGTCCCCGCCCGCAGGAGCGATGCGCATGAGTGGAGAAATCTAATCCTCGTGCTCGAAGCGACACTGAACGGCCCGTGAGCTGGCTCCCAGCACCCGGCTTGGGAACGACCTCGACAATCAAGCTGGACCGGCGTCAACGGGCGGCGGCCACCACCGATTTTCCGGCCCGAACCGGCGTCCACGCAGGGATATCAGAGGCTTGGAGGGTCGGTAGTGCGGGAACCGGCCTACCAGCAGCGATGTTCCTGCTGGCCTGTCGGTGTTGAGTGCGCGAGAGTGACCGTTGGTAGCCGTGGGTGTTCACAGCTTGTGGCCCATGCGTGGCCCGGCCTCGGGTTCACCGTCGCCGGCCCTGGTTCCGCCTCGTCGTGTTCACCGGATTGGTTGTGTCGCCCAGTGCGCTGGGCTGGTGCCCAGCAGTTGCAGGTGGTGGGCGAACAGGCCGACCACGTCCACGGTGGGATGGTTCCCGAACTCGTGGATGGTCACAGACAGCCCGCCGGCGTCGGCGGCGCACAACGTCTGCCCGTATGGGCCGCGGATGACGATCACCGGGTAGCCGTTGACGACTTTGTGCACGGGGGGGCCCTGGTCGGGGCCGCGGCACGGATTGCGCTGGGGGGCCAGGCCGATGGTGAACAAGAAGCGGGGGCCAGCGCGTGGCCCGGTGCTGGCCGCGGTTGTGCTGACCGACCACTCGCTGGCATACAGCACCTGGCCGTGGGGCCGGTAGGTGACGCCGTTCCAGTACGGCATCCAGGCCCGGACACCGCTGATGAGGTGCCAGGAGGCCGGCACACCGGTGAGCCGGACGGGGAAGGCGACCGGCGGCGCGGCGTGCACGCCGAACCGGACGTGACTGGCGGCCTTCAACGCCTCTTGCCGCCAGTGGGCATCTAGCGGCTTCGTCTTCCCGAGTTCCAGCACGGCCCAGCTGCCGCGGGCATACTGCCAGGCGAGTACCGGCTCCGGCGACGGAAGGTTAGCGTAGGCGGTGGCCCAATAGGCGCGGTGCCCATTGATATCGGGTGCCCGGCTGGTGAGGGCAAGCGGCCCGAACGGATAGTACGCCTTGCACATGAGGCCACGGGCCTTGGTGAGCTGGCAGCCACCGGCCGGATACGCCAACAGGTACCACGGCCGCGTGATCAAGCTGGGCCGCCCCGCCACCTGGTAGGTTGACCCGCGGGTGGTGCCGCCAAACAGAAGCTTGTATCCCGCGGGCAGCCACCCGAATGCCGCGTAGGCGATGAAGGGGCTGAACTGGTGCGGGACCACGGCCGCGGGCCGGACCGGTGCGATGGCCGCAGGCCGGCCGGGGGCCGCCGTCGCGAGGGCCACGGCCGTGACCGTCGCGGCCGCCAGCACCGAGATGGCGGCCAGCGCGGCCCGTCGGCGTCGGCGGAGCCTGACGCCCGCCCGCAGCACCTTGTCCCCCACTGGCCCGATCGGCGGCTCGCGAGTCACGGCGCTGTCCAGCAGCTTCCGCAGGGCGGTTTCATCCATCGCGGCTCTTCCCTTGGCTCGGTTTGTTCTCGCCCGGGCCGCTAGCCGAGCCGGGATCGACTAGCGCCTCGCCGAGCACCGCTTGCAGTGTGGCCAGGGCGTGTGCGTTGTGGCGGTTCACGTGGCCCGCCGCGCAGCCCAGGACGTCCGCGACCTGCTCCACGCTCAAGTCGGCCCAATAGCGCAGCACCACCACCGCCCGCGCCTGCGGCGCAAACCTGGCCAGCGCGTCCAGCATGATCCCTGCCTGCGGCACCGGCGCCGGGACCGGGCGGTCAGGAAACGCCCTGGTAAGAAGGGCACTGTCCAACAGCCGGCGCAGCGCGGTTTCATCCATCACGGCCGCCCCCGGGATGGTGTTGTGCCAGCGGCGGCCTGCTCGGCGGGCCAGGTTCGGCCAGCGCCTCGTCCAGCACCGCCCGCAGCCTGTGCAAGGCCCGGGCGCTGAGGCTCTTCACATTGCCGGTCGAGCAGTCCAGGACATCGGCGACCTGCTCCACACTCAGGTCAGCCCAGTACCGCAGCACCACAACCGCCCGAGCCCGCGGCGGAAGCGTAGCCAGCGCATCCAGCACCACCATCCGGGTCTCCGGCGCCGCCGCCGCGGCCGGGCGATCGGGAAACCAGCCGGTGAGAAGCTCACCCGTCCGCTTGAGGCGCCGGTGCGCCAGGTACGCATTCACCAAGGTGCGGTTGGCGTAGGCGTGCACCCCGTCCTGCCGCCTGATCTCGCGCCAGGCCACGAACATCTTCGCCAGCGCCGTCTGCGCCAGGTCCTCCGCGGTATGCCAGTCACCACACAGCAAGAACGCCGTGCGCCGCAGCCGCGGGAACATCACGTCCGCGAACTCGACGAACTCCTCCGCCGATGCCACCTGCCCAGCACCCCTCCACACCCGGCGAAACCAAAGCTGACATATTGGCGCCCCCGCGGCCAGCATGACTGGCACTGAACATATGCCTCAGCTGGCGCATCAGGTTGCATCCCAGGCACGGCAATTTAGGTCAAGCGGGTTGGGTCACCTTCACCCGGTGTTCCTGGTCTGCTCCGTCCTGAAGTGGAGCGAGCTTCCCGACTTGCCCAACCCATCGGTAGGCAACATCGGCCCGTGACCACCACACAAGGTCATCAATGGCCCAAGCAAGCTCTGGAAGGCGACGGTGCTTGTTGAGGTTCCACAGTGCATTCAGCGTAGGCGTGATCCGTCAGCAAGTCGTCCTGGGGGTTCTGTAGACGGCTCAACGCCGACCGCGCGGGCCTCGACAGCCAGCGCAAACTGTGCCAGCGGCAGCTACGCGCTGCTGGTGTCCGCGCGGATTCGGCTCAGTAGCCGTATACCCCGCCGGTCCCGCCGCCACCTATGTGCATGGCGATGAAAATCCAGTACCCAATGGCGAAAAGCAGCGTGATGACGCCGACGATGATTCCAGCCATCGCCAGGCCGCGGCCACGCTCACCGGTCTCGGCCACCCTGCGCCGGGCGACAGCTCCGAGCCAGATCCCGGCGACAGATCCCAGTCCGCCGAGCGTCAGAATCGACAGGACAAGTGACCAGATCGCCATCCTGTTTGTGCGATCAGGTGCTTGCGGTCCGTACACGGGTGCACGGGCCTCAGTTTCAGGCTTGGACATGTTAGTCCTTCCGCTCCTTCACGATATTCCCCGTGGCTCATTCGGTTGACCAGGGGACGATGTCTGTCCCTCAGGGGCCATAGAGCCGTACACCCCTTACACGCAAACGGGCGGTCGGCGGTTCAAGGCCGCGGCCGTTAGGAGCCAGGGGGACTCGAACCTCTGGCCCCCGCCGTGTCAAGGTACCGGTCGAGTCCTCCTACTAGCGTGGCAAGGCCGTGACCTGGAGTACGACATTGCGCGGTCCCACAGAGCCTCCCCGAGATACCCGGGCTGCCGATGTCGATGCCGCAGACCCGGTCCCGGTACAGCGGCTCGTCACTCACCTCTTCCATGCCAGCCTTACCTCTTCCGTTCCTGCGGCTGCGGACAGGTACCGCCCGGGGAACCGGGGGCGAGCGGAAGAAACCAGCCCGCGTGCTCAAAGCAACAATGAACGGCCCCTCAGATAACCGGCTCCCGGCGTCAGGCTGATCCGCGGCCTCAACCGCACCAAGAAGGAACCGACGTCACGGGCGGTACCGCCGCCATTTTTCACGCCGGTACGGTGCCGCGCCAGCGGCATCAGGGGCAGTTCCGTAGATACCTGTCCGCCGTTCAGCGCCGTCCGGACCGGTCCGCGAGCTGGCATGATCGCCATCCACCTGTCCGCACCTGTTCAGTCGACACGGGAAGTCGTTCGTCCGGATGGCTCCCACGTTGGCTCCCAGCGAGCGCATCTACGACACACGCCCTAGCGCTCCGCACACGGTGACGGCCGACTCAAGATTCGTCCCGTAGTTGTCCAGGCCCACCTGAAACACTCTTATTCTCATGCTCCCGGTGGTCACCTCGCAGACGGGCCGGTTGTTCGTGGGCATCGCCGTCGCGTGCCAGGCGTGCATCCCGGTGCTGACGAAAGCCGCAAGTTCGGCGTGGCAGCTCATCTTCTGCGCCGAGTTGTGCCAGCGCATCACGACGGTTGAACCGTCGACTGACGCCGCATACTCACATGAGGACGCCATTGGTGGCGGTGGCGAATGATGGACCGGCGCCACTGCCACACCCTGCTATCGCTACCGTGAGCGCGGCAGCACCGAAGATCGTTTGCGTGTTCATTGTGTTTCACCTCCTTTCAGGCGGCTTGCCAGGTTGCGAGCCATGTGGCATCCATCGTGAACAGATCACGACCGGCAACGACCCTGATCTGATACTCCCGAAGGAATTCGCCCGCTCATCGCTAGTGAGAGAATCCCAGTGCTTAGCCATCGACTGGCCCCTCTCCACCAGGACCACTCTGTCATCCTCGTGGGGTGGCACTACTCCTAGCATCCCGCGCCGTCACTGCGTAGCCCCAGCTTGGAAGATCGGTAACCCGGAACCGGCATAAGCAGAGCTGACAGTCTGTGCTGATGGGCCGGGCGTTGTAGCCGTGAGTGACCACGGCTGACCGTGGAAGCGTCCCGTGTGTGGCACGTGCGTGGCACGGCGATCGGCACCGCTATACGCCGGTCCCCGCCTGCAGGTACCTGATGAGTCGTAACCGGGTTGGCCGTCCGGCAAGGCTCCATTCCTGGTGGACGCCGGAGATGTCAGGGGAGGCTTTCGATGATTGGATGACTTCTTCGCGGCCGAAGCCGTGGTGGCGGGCGAATTCGATGAGGTCCCGTGCCCGGGCGAGCACGGCCCCCCGCTGAGGGGTGCCCGCCACCGTGATCCCGCGCCCGCGCCGGAATTCCAGCAGGCCTTCGTCCCTGAGCATGTGCAGCGCCCGCAGGACGGTGTTCTTGTTCACGCCAAGCACGGCGGCGAGGTCCTTAGCCAGGGGCAGGCGCTCGCCCGGGCCCGCCTCACCTTCGGCGATGGCACGGCGGATCCGCGCGGCGCAGAGTTCAACGACGGTGTGCTGCGGTTCATCCGGTCGCACAGCGTCGCTAATCGGTGACCGGGCCCGTCTCTTCCGTTGGAAAGCGCTCAGTCACGAGCGTGCTATCCAGTTCGAGGCCACGCATGCGGCGGCCGGCGCGCTGGTTCGCCGACCAGTTAATGAAGGCCGACCTGGCCCCCGGGAAAGTTGCCCTCCAGGTGGTGGGTCACGTCGTAGTGATCCTCATCGGCCATCGCCGCACCGGTCATCTGGATGGTGTAGGTGAACTCGCTGGCCGATCGTGATAGCCAGGACCGGTTTCCTCCGGTCCGTCGTAGGTCTGGCCCTCGACCCGCACCAAGGCGTCCGGCCAACCTTACGGTAACGCGGACATTGCCACAGCCAGCATAGGTAGCCCCAGGTCCGGCTACGAAGGGCCCCGGCCGGGACCGCGAGCCTGCTCTCCGAGACGGCCGCGGTCAGGGCCGGCGTGGACGGCGGAGGGCGTAGGCGATGTTGATGACCGCAATGACGGCCCAGATCAGCACGACCAGGACCACCTGGCTGGTGCTCACCGAGCTGGTGGTGGTCATCACAGATCCATGCAAAGGCCCCAAAGTGACTACTGCCTTGGGTACGACCCCAGTGGCCGAATAGGCATGCAGCGTCACCGCGGTAGCGCCGATGCCCAGCCCGACCGAGCCCAGGCCCATGGCGACGTTCGCCCATGCGGCCCGGCTGGGCTGGATGCCCTGCTGGGCCAGCCTGGCGTCCACTTGCTTGTCGATCTCCGAGCTGATCCTTTCGACCAGCCCCTCGGCCACGGCCCCGTCGTACGCTCGGCCGAGTTCGGCATGCACGGCCGCCGCTGCGGCGACGTCCTGGTGCGCCCGCTCGTCCATGAAGCCAAGCTATATCGCGATTGACCGGCCAGCCAATGGGCTGTGCCGCCGCCGCTCGTGCGCATGCCGGGCTCGGTCTCGCCGTACTGGCCGGCCGGGGGCAGGTCCCGCTGGGGCGGACATGCCGCCCAGCGGGTAGTCGGCGGCCAGGAAGTCGTGTGAGAAGCCGCGGGCCACGTGGCTGGCGTGGCCGAGTCCGGCCAGCGCCGCGGCGGGCAGTTCTACGTCGAGGCAGCCGAAGTTACCGGCGAGCGGCTGGGCGGTCCGGGCGCCAGGATGGCGATGACGCCGCCCTGGGCGCGCAGCCAGGCCAGGGCCACCACCGGGGAGCTGAGCCCAGGCCGGCGGCCACCCAGGCGACGGCCTGGGCGACGGCCACGCGGCCCGGGTCCGCCTCGGCTAGCGGGCCGTGGCTGGCAAAGGAAAAATATTGCGCGGAGGCGACTGTGCGGATGGCACGCCGGATGAGCTCACGCGGAGGCGGTGGTGGGGCCTCAGCTCGCGTGCCTTCGGCCGTGCTGCTCCACCGGATACTCGTGCGATCCCGTCTCCCGGTCCTTGTGGTGACACTGGCGATCGCCTACGGGACGGTCGGGTACTGGCTGGTTGAGGGCAAGAACTTGCTCGATGCCTTCTACGAAACCATGCTCACACTGAGCACACTCGGAGTCGGCACAGGTCCACCAGGTCCCGGTGGAAAGATCTTCACTGTCTCCCTGATCCTGTTCGGCGTCGTGGCCCTGTTCACCGCCATCGGCGTGGGAACCGAGGTGGTGGCCTCCGGAGAGCTCGGGCGGTGGTTGCGGATGAGCCAGATAGCCAGAGGCATTGGCCGCCTCAGCGGGCACTACGTGATCTGCGCCTACGGACGCGTGGGCCGGGCCGTAGTGGAAGAGTTGCGGCGTCGCGGCCACACCGCGGTGGTGATTGAATCCAAGCCAGAGCTTCAGCCGCTGCTGGGGGAAGAGGGCGTGCCGTACATATCGGGCGACCCGGCCGACGAGATGGTGCTCAGGCAGGCCGGCATCGAGCGCGCCCAGGGCTTGATCTGCGCGGTCGATTCCGACGCGGCCAACGTGTTCATCACCCTTACCGCCCGGGCGCTCAACCCGGGCCTGCAGATAGTCGCCCGTGCCTCCGAGAGCGCCTCGATCGACAAGCTGGCACGAGCCGGAGCCGATGAGGTTGTCTCGCCTTACGGGCTCACCGGGCGCCGGATGGCCATCCTCGCGGTCCAGCCGTCCGTTCTGGAAGTCCTCGACCTGCTCAACCTCGGCTCCGACATCCGGCTCGAGGAGGTCGCCGTCCGGGCTGGAACGCAGCTGGACGGCCTGACGATCACCGAGGCCCGAGCGCGCTACGCCGGGGTGGCCATCCTCGCGCTGAAAAAGCCGGGGAGCGAGGTCGCGGCGAACCCGGACCTTAAGGTGCGCCTGGCACCAGGGGACCTGATCGTTGCCCTGGGCCCGACGGAGGTTCTGAACCGTATGGCGGGCTGAGCGCGGGGCAGGTACAGAAGGCCTGATGTGTGCCGGTTTTGCTGTCACTTCTGCTGTCAGCGTCTCCTTTGGCGCGGGGGATCACTGACCGCGACCTCAAACCACGCTCCCCGTAAACTGTGCGATCAAGCCACTTGACGGGGGGCAGGCAATGTCCTTTGGTAATAACCCTGCTGACAGCGCAGCTGGCAAGCAGCATTCCGAGCGGTTCATGGCTAAAGCCGACGCCGACCGGGCAGCACGCTTGGCGGGACGCAAGTCGCTCTTCCAGCGCCTGCTCGAACGCCTACGGCCGCACCGCCAGGACCTGGGCGGCGACTCGCAGAGCAACTACGGCACCAGCGACGATCCTGGCCGCTAACCTCGCCCAGATACTCTAAGGGATTCGAACCCAGCCGTCTGACCCGAAAATGGAGATGGGTCACGGCCATCTTGGGCCATCAGCGTGATCTGTTCCGGCGTCAGCGGTGCGCGCGGCTGTACCTCGCTCGATTCGCTGCATGTGCACGTCGTCCAGCCGCAGCAGGCGGGCCAGTTCCGCCGCCACCCGGGGCCCGTCGATCGCGCCGCAGCTGAACAGGTCGATCGCGATCAGGTTGTCCTCGGGCCAGGTGTGGATGGCCAGGTGCGACTCGGCCAGGATCAGGACCAGCGTGACCGCCCCGTTCGGGAACGTGACGTGGCTGGTGTCGAGCACGTGGGCGCCGCCGACGGCGACCGCGTCCGACGCGAGCTCGGTCAGCTGGCCGATGTCGGAGACCGGCGAGCCCGGCGTGAGGACGGCGTCCACCGCGTAGAGGAGCATTCCGGCCGGGCCCGGCGGGAACAGCGGGCGCCCGCCACCGGACAGGCTCTTAGCTGGCATGATGTGGGAGGATACCGCACTGCCCGCGGCGCCCCCGGTTGAGCCGGAGCCAGAGAACACCAGATGGACGTTGATGTCGTAGTCGCCGAGGTCGCCTCGGCCGTGGGGCTGGCCGAAGGGCCGGCCGGGGTCAGGGACGTGCTG
>WNFX01006889.1_pt1 | contig 15379 bp, 14 predicted proteins | sample 5400111 | NCBI WGS metagenome assembly WNFX01 (sample SAMN13153363, study PRJNA577476) | soil metagenome | isolation source: 40 cm soil or saprolite under grassland replicate 1 | place: USA:California | collected 2016-06-15 | reverse complement strand
CTCCGATGCCGTCCATGAGGGCGGCACGCCGGGCTTCTTTTTCCTGCCGCCGCTGGTCGCCCAACCCACCACCGGCGGGGCGTTCGACGCCGACATCGCCACGCTCAACCCGCAGATCGCCATCTGCGACGTCACGCTGGGCCCCGACGCCGACTGTGGTGGATCGAGCGAAGGCGCGACTCCCGCGATCGTCGTGTACACGACCACCAGCACGCCGGCGATTACCGTCGCTCCCACGGCCGCTGCGTACTCCGTGAGCTGGGACACCAAGCTCGAGGGCTTTGTCACCGGTCACACCTATCGCGCGCACGTCGCCGCGGGCGGGATCGGGGCCCGACGCGAGCTGGGGTTCGCCGACGTGCTGCTCACCACATCGCCCGGGCAGGTGAAAGACCTGGCCACGGGCGATCTCATTTCGCTCAACGATGGGCGGACGCTGCCGATTCGTTTCCGGATCGAGAGTGGCATCCCCGGTACCATCGTCGTGACTGCCGCCAGCGCGAGCATCCCGACGGACGGCACCGATCTCATCACCGCCACTCTGCAGGATTTGCACGGTGCGCCGCTTGCCGGGGCCACAGTGGCCTGGAGCGTGACGGCGGACCCTGGCACGGCCGGCACGCCTCCACTCGATGTCACGAGCGGGCAGACGGACGCGGCGGGCACGACGGCGACCACGTTCACAGCGGGCACGACGGCCGGCACGGCGGTGGTCACGGCTGCAGCGGCCGGGCTTTCGGCATCCGGGACCGTCACCGTGACGGGGCACGTCGTCGGCAAGCCGCTGTACGTCGCGAACACGGGGGCCAACAGCATCACCGTGTTCGCGGCGGGTGCCACGGAGGATGCGATTCCCGCGGCCGTCATCGCCGGCAGCGACACCCGGCTGGACTCCCCGGTCGCGGTCACGCTCGATGCCGCAGGCAACATTTACGTCGCCAACTTCGACATCGCCGTCCCCAGCATCACCGTCTACGCGCCGGGCGCCAGCGGCAACGCCGTGCCCACGGCGGTGATCGTCGGCAGCGCGACCGGGCTGTGCGATCCGTTCGCCCTCGCCGTGGATGCCGCCGGCACGCTCTACGTCGCCAACCATTGTGCCAACAGCATCACGGTCTACGCACCGGGCGCCAATGGAGACGTCGCCCCCACGGCCGCGATCGCCGGTGACAACACGGGGCTCAGCTCGCCCAGCGGCCTCGCGCTGGACGCCTCGGGCAGGATCTACGTCACCAATCAGGGCGATCTGTTTGGCGAGAACGCGAGCGTCGAAATCTTTTCGAGCGGGGCGAGTGGAAACGCGACGCCCCTGGCCCGGATCGCGGGCGGCAACACGGGGCTGATCGCGCCGGCGGGCATCGCGCTCGATGCCGCGGGCAACATCTATGTTCCCAACGCCAACGCCTCGCCCGCCGACATCACGATCTACGCGGCGGCCGCCGACGGAAATGTCGCGCCCACGAGCACCATCGTCACGCGCTTCGTGGCGGGCATACCGGACTTGGCGTTCGTGTTCGGCTTTCCGATCGGGATCGCGGTGGACGGCTCGGGCAACGTGCACGTCGCGAGCTTCGGGAGCCACAGCGTGGTGGTCTACGCGGCAGGGGTGAGCGGGGTTGCGACGCCTCTGACCGTGATCGCGGGCGGCAACACCGGGCTGGCCGTGCTCTGCGGCCTCGCGTTCTAGCAGCGGAAGCATGACGGCGGCCCGGGGATGACCCGGGCCGCTCGTCTTGTGCGTCTCAGAGTGGTTGTGGGTCGTGCGGGCGCCGTGCCGGTGCCGCACTGGTCGTGTCGGGAGGCGCCGGCTGGTGATGCGTCACGCCACCCGTGATGATGTTCGGGTCGGTGCGGCCGTCGGCGTCGCAGTCGAAGACCCCGTCGTCCACCACCACGGCGTTGGCGACGCCGGCCACGACGTTGGCGCCGGTGGTGTCGGTGAGCAGCAGACCCAGGTCGCCCGCATTCCCGCGCAGGTCGTTGGACGCGAACTGGTTGTTGCAGGCCCGGTCGGCGAATATCCCCGAGCGACCGGCCCCGGTGACCTGGTTGTTGGCGAACAGGTTCTGCGACACTCCGCGTAGTGCACCGCCGAACGACGACGTGCGAATCCCGTCCACAACGGCGCCACTGACCTGGTTGCCCTGGATCTGGCTGTGCGCCAGCCGCGCCGGACTGATCCCGTTCCGCCAGGGGCCGCTGATGACGTTGTCGGCGATCACGAGATTGTCCGCGTCGAACGGCCGAATTGCCCCGAAGCGAGAGCTGAGCGATGGGGTGAGCGCGACGATGGTGTTCCGCTCGATCCGGGCGCCGTCGATCCGAATCGGGAAGACCACGTTCGGATCGGGGCCGTTCGCTTGGAGGTGAATGCCGGTGAAGGCATCGGTCGCCTCAAAGGAATTGTCGCTCACCACCGCCCCGGTGCCGCCCACGATGAAGACGCACGATGAGAAGACGGTGCAGGTGACCCGATTGTGCGTGAAGCGCAGGTCCTGCGCGAAGAAGCTGACGCCATCATTGAGCGCGAACAACGGCGAATCTCCCGCCCGACTGCCGTCGAGCACCAATCCATCGACGGTGACTCGGCGGGCGGTGACCGTCACCACGTCGAGCACGCTCAAGTCCGTGGCGACGAGCCCCGAACCGGGCGTCGCGCAGGTGAGCGTGACCCCGTCGGTGGCGATGGTGTCCCCCGTCGTGAGCTCGATCGTGCCGCTCACCGCGATCACGTCGCCGGGCTGCGCGGCCGCGAGCGCGGCCCGGAGCGTGGCCTCGTCGGTGACGACGGCGGTGGGGTTCGCTGGGCACGAGGCGGCGGATGCCGTGGTGGCGAAGGACGGGCCGGCCCGGCCAGCGGCCGGTGAGACACTCCGGTCCTGACAACCTCCCAACACACCCAGCAGCAGCGCCGGGATGAACCGTAGGCTGCGATGCATGAGAGTCTCCTTCCATTGCGCGTGATGCCGGGTGCGGGTACGCGCCCGGCGGTCGGCATACCCGGGCAGCGCGTGGTTGCGTCACACGCGGGTGGACAGCGCGCTGTTGCGACGTCGCAACGGCGCAGCTCGCTCGGCGTTTGGTCGGAGAAATGTTTACGAACGAAACGGTGGCTAGGAGGGCGTTTCCGAATCGAGGGCCAGGGTCTCTTCGACCGCGCGCCGCAGCTCCGCCGGCGCGAACGGTTTCCTGAGCGTCCGTGCGGCTCCCAACAGCTCGGCATCCCGGCGAAGGTCGATCCGGCCGGTGGCATCCCCGCCTGATACGGCGATCACCCTGACACCGGGGAATTCCTTGCGAATCCGCCGCAGGGTGACGATGCCGTCCTGCCCCGGCATGAAGATGTCGGTGATGACGAGGCGGGCTCCGGTCTCGGTAAGCAACTTCAGTCCGGCGTCACCATCGCTCGCCACAAACACTTGATGCCCGTCGCGCTCCAGCGTCCGGCGCATGGTCCCCCGCGCCGCGTCGTTGTCGTCGATCACAATGATGTTCGCCATTCTCACAACGTAGCCACGTTTGGACTCCCGTGGTACCGCGGACCGCCTCACGGCGGCAGTTGCACCTTGAGCCGGTCGACGAGACGCGATTCGAGCACACCCTTCGACGCACATCGAACGTACTCGCCGGAGAAGGCAACCGGTCGCCCACTCGCCTCCACGGTTGTGGCTACCGTCGCGGTTCCCGACCTGCCCGGCAGCACTTGAGTGAACATCGAGAGGTGTATCTCGTACGTTTCGGCGCTCGGAGCGCCCTGCGAGTCTCCGCAATCGAGGTACCGGGTGAGCGGAACGTTGCCGAGCCGCCCGCGCACCTTCGATCCGCACAGTCTCGGTCGGCGTGGCGTGCCCGGGCACGGCGCTGGAGGAAGCGCAGCCTGAGAGCGTAACGAGCGATATCAGTACGGTGGCGCGCATGGGTCCCGCCGGAAGGGGGAGTCGAGCAAGCACTATACGTGCCCCCACATGCCGTGTCCAGCGATTCCGCACCGAGGTCGGAGAGCTATCACGATCGCCGACCAAGCAGCGGCCCGGGGACGACCCGGGCCGCCGGTGCATTCTGGCTTACAATCGATACCGGAGACCGACCGCGACGCCGAATCGTCGGGTCGGACGGCGCTCGACCCCGGCGGGTACGTCGGCCGGGTCCACCATGGAGCGACTCGAGACGCCGCCGGCGCGAAGCGAGCCGATGAGCGAGCGGGCGACCGGCCACTCGAGCGCGAGGCCCGCGTGGGCACCCACCCGGTGGCGTTGCTCGTCGTTAAACTGCCACAGATCGATGGCGGGCCCTGCTTGGACGCGCGCTTCTACGCCCGTGCCGAAGTGGGCCACGCGCAGCGATACTTCCGGAGCGATCTCCCAGAGTGAGATGACGCCGTACTGCACGAACAACGCGTTGCCTTGCTTGCCGGCGAGGCCGGGCTGCGCGTACAGGAGGTTCAGCGCCACGCGCACCCGCCCGGCCTCCCGGTCCACTCGGACTCCGAACGTCGTCGGCCGATACGGGCCGACGGTCGCCCCGGAGCTGTCGCGGGAGGTGCCGCTGAAGCCTGCGACGCCGATCTCGGCCGACAGACCCCACTGGACCGCGGCCGGTGCCGCGCCCGGCCCAAGCCCGAGCAGCAACAGAGTTACGACCAGCCTCTGCATGCGTGCCTCCTCGTTGGGTGTCACTTCATCTGCAGCGCGATCCACCCGTTGGTCGCGTTGTTCTCGCCCTTCACGATCCAGTTGTAACCCGGGTACGAGACACCGACCACGTCCGATGCCACCGCCGTCCCGACCAGCTCATCGTTGGTATTGAAGAACGACGCGAGCGCGGACCACAGCTTCTGAAATGCGTTGGCCTGCTTGAAGAGCTTCACGAAAGCGTTGCTCGAATCGTTGCCGGCGGTGATCGCCTTGTACGCCCCGTCCACCACCTTGAACAGGTTGCCGATGATGTCCCGGTTCGCCTTGATCTCGCACGCCGTGTCGTCGTCTTCGACCACGAACACGCGGACGTTCTGCCCCGGATGGGCGACGTTATACGCGTCGAGCTGGGCCTTGCTGAACAGCATGACGCTGCCGCTCCAATCGAGATCGTTCTGATCGAAGTAGTAGGGCGCCGGTTGCTTCTCGCCGGCGCACTGGTAGTCGGTCAGCGAATCCGTCTGCCCCTTCTGGCCCAGGATGTGGACTTCAAATTCGGGGCTCCCTTTCAACCAACCCTCAAAATCGTCCACGAAATGGGCTTGGGTCAGGTACAGTCCCGGGGCCGGGGCCGGGGCCGGGGGCGGGGGCGGGGGCGGGGGCGGGTAATACCCGCCGCCGTCGCACGCCAGGCAGATGATGCCGCTCGGTGCTGCGGAGAAATCGGTCTCGACCGGGACCACCGCGATCACCGGGGTCGAGGGCGGTCGCTCGGGGTCGAGCAGGTGCCGGTTACCCTGCACGTCGAACGCCACCGGCGCGTCGTGGTCGGCAATCGCCGTCGCCACCAGCACATTGGCGTCACCGGTCCAGCGGCGGCGGTGCTCCGGCACTGGAAGGTACATCTCGAGCGGGATGGCGCGGTCGGCCTCACGGGCCAGATCGGCCGTCGGGACGCCGGTGCGCCGCGCCATGGTGGCGAGGGCTTCGCCGCCCCCCGGCCCGGCCGCGAGGAAGCGCTGGAACGGCAGCTTGTGCTCACGGAACGGCGAGCGATCGAGCTCGCCCTTCACATGGGCGCGGAACGCCGAGTCGCCGAGCGCGAGCGCGAGGGAGCGCGCCAGCAGTTCAGGTTTCGTCGCCGTGGCGATGACGTCGGGCCCGCCCTCTGCGGCGGGTGCCGTGCCCGGTGGCCGGTCGGAACAGGCGAGCGCTCCCACGGCCAGGGCGAGCGCCGCCACGCGTGATGTATGCCTCCACATAATCGCTCCTTGAGAGGTTGGGCCGGCGGGCGTACAGGCCCGTCGGCTGGCCCCAAGGTGTGGAGTCGCCGCAGCAGAGCGGCGTCCGAATCACGCGGGCGGCATCGGAATCATGCGGCGCACCGGTGCGGCGTGATCTTTGCGCACCAATGGCTCGTTCCCGATGCTCTCACTCTTGCTGTTCTTCGCCGCCTGGAGTGCTGAGGGCGCATGGCCGCCGAGCGGCCCGCGCCAGGCGGTGGACTCGGGCCCGCGCCGAGACTCTGTGGCCCGCGCCCGACCCTCCCGCCCGCTGTTGCCCGCGCTGTGGTCGAATGACTACGGCGGTGTGACGCTGGGGTTGCGGGCGCGTACGCCGCGCAGCGGGGACGCCGATGGGCTGCTCGTCGCCTCGGCGGCGACCCGGGGCGGCACCACCAGCGCGGTCAGCTTGTACGGCCGCTGGAACAACCCCCTCGCCCCGCTCCGGTCGCGCGCCGCCACGAGTGTGGCGGTGTGGTCCGTCGAGGGCCGAGCTGGAGCCGCCATCACGCTGGATCGCTCCTTGCGGCGACCGCGTGGCGTGGGCGCGGACCGGCACGTCGGGGTCGCCGCGCGGTGGATGGCGACGACCAACCTCGGCTACCTCGACCGCCGGTTGTGGGACGACGCCGGCTCACTCGAGATCGGCCCGTGGATTTCGACCACGGTGCGCCATGGCGAGACCGTGCTGCGGGCGAGGGGCGCCGTCAGCCTCGGCCTGGTCTATCAACACGCAACGCCCCTGGCCGCGTCGGGGCGGCAGTACCACTACCGGGGATTCAACCGGGTCACGGGTGAGGTGAGCATGCGCACCCCCGTGGCGCGCGCGACCACGTTCGGCGCGCGGGTGTTCGCAGGCGCGTATCTGGGTCCGTCCAACCCGGTACGGCAGCTCCGCATTGGCGTCGCCGGGGCGGACCCGTACGAGACCTTCACCAACCCGTTTCTGCGCAGCCGCGGCGCGTTGCTCGCGCGGCCGGACTTCTATTATCACGCGCCCGGGGGCGGCAACTTGCGGGGGTTCCGCAACGACCTCGGAGGACGTTGGGCCGTGGGGGTGAACCTAGAGCTCACGCGGGCGGTGACGCGCCGGAATGTGGGCTTCCTGCGCGAGGCCGCGTTCGAGGCATTCGTGGACCTCGGGGTCGTGGACACGCTCGCCGTGCCCTCGGCGCCGCGGGGCCGGTGGTACACGACGCTGTACGACGGCGGCCTCGGGATCGTGACGCAGCATCGCGTCAGGGACCTGGCCTGGACGATGCGCTTCGAGGTGCCGCTCGCCGTGAATCGCTGGAATCTGGCCGCGGACTACCCGGCGAACAGCACGCGATTCGCGCTGCGGTGGCAGGTGAGTTTCAGCCCGAGCTTCTGACTACGACCCTGAGCTTCTGAGCTCCACCGCATGTCATGCGTTGGGGCGTGCGTCCATGCCGAAATCGGCCTTCAAGCGGTCATACCAGGCGTCGTCGCCCAGAGCGCCCCAGGCGACCCACTCCTCGTCGCTCATCGCTTTGCGCCACTGCAGAAACGGCACAGCGTCGGGTCCCACCGGATGCCGCAGCTGCCAGGTGCCGCTGTCGACGATCTCGAGCACCTTCTCGCCCACCACGGACGGCGGCACCGGGTTCTTCAGGGACGCGTTAAACATCGCGGCGAAGCGGCGTTCCTGTGGGTAAGGTGAGCGTGTGTGCGACGACTCGATGCGTCTGGCCATCGCGGTGTCGATGATGCCCGGCTCGACAATCGCGACCCGCACGTTGAATGGCTTTACCTCCTGCGCCAATGACTCGCTGAGTGCCTCCAACGCAAATTTCGATGCCGTGTACGGAGCCATGGGCGAGCTGGCGATGCGTCCGGCAACCGATGCCACGTTGATGATGCAGCCACTCCGGCGCGCGCGCATCGCCGGCAGCACCGCCTGGATGCAGCGGATCGCGCCGAAGTAGTTCGTCTCCATGACGGCCCGGAACTCGGCCAACGACAGTTCCTCGACCGAGCCGGTGCGCTCGATCCCGGCGTTGTTGACGAGCACGTCAACCGGTCCGCCCGCCTTTACGATGCGGCCGATTCCTTCCGTGACGGATGCGTCGGAATCAACATCCATGGCCGAAATCGTGATCGGCAGTTTCTCTTGCGTGGCGATACGTGCGAGCTCGGGCGCTCGATGAGGATTGCGCATCGTCGCTGCGACCGTGTGGCCAGCTCTCCCAAAGGCCAGCGCGGTGGCCATGCCAATTCCCGAGCTGGTTCCTGTGATAAGGACGGAGGTCATGGGTAATTTTCTCCTTGCGACGATCGTCAGTCCGCGCCCGTCAGACGGAGCCACTGGCCTTGGTACCAGTACCATACCTCGGACGCCTTCCCGACGAAGGCGTCGTCGATGCCCTGGTGATCCAGCGGCGGAGGCTCTGTTCCGCCGTACCACTGATAGTCTCGACGAATGACGGTCGAATCGACCGCCGCAATGGCTCGAGAGTAGCCGATTCTTCCAGCGCCGACACCTTGCAGGTAGTGCTTGTCAGGCGCGGGTCCAAGTTTGGCTACGGAGTCTACCCGACCCTTCACGTAGACGAGAATGGTGGAGACGCCATTGACAGAGCAGAGCACGGCCCAATCGGTCTCTGCCGGTGTTCGGAAGTGGCCGCTGATCACGTTCGCGGCTACGGTATCGGACCACACTTGCGGAATGGTGCAGCGACGCCGCTCGAGGTCGGCTCGAACCGGAAGTGGCAGTCGCCTAAACATCGAGGGCGACAACCGCCGAGCCTGACGATCAGCTGTGTCCCAGGCGTCCTGCGCCCGGAGTATGGCGCACGCCAGGGAAAGGACCGCAACAAGAAGAATCCGCCCACGCTTGTGAGAGAGCATCGTTCGGCGATGGCGAGCGGCACGGGCCAGAGAACCGCGTCGGCGGCTCACGGACGAGGGCGCTGGTATTCAACAACCTTTGCGTCAGCGACCGTCCACCACCCCTTCGAGTCACGCCGCAAATCGAAGACCGCTTGCACGCCTTCTACTTGGTACTCGACCACGGCCTTCGCGCGGGACCCGTCCACCTCGAAGCTCAAGATCCGGAGGTGCGGCTGTGCACCCACGTCGCGGTCGTGAACGATTCGTAGCGGCTGACCGAACTTCGATGGTGTGACACCCGGCTCCAACAGGTGATCTGAGACCATCAGCGGCACTCGGCCCACAACTTCAGGATGGAGGTATGGGGCAAGCGCAGGATGGTCCACGATCAATTTGAGCACCGGTCTTGGAACGAGTGCCTGCGACTGCTGGAGAAGGGCGGCAGCAGTGAGCAACCGGCCAACGACAGCGACGGTCAAGACGAGGACGATTCTCATTAAAGGCATAAGCTGCGGGCAGACCCGTCGGGGCCGCTAGGGCCCGCCTCCCCATCGCGCCCAGCCCGCTGTAGCTTCCCCGCCTCCATGCTCCCGCTCCTTCTCCTTCTTATAGCCGGCGATACCACCCTCTACTGGCAGCAGCGCGTCACGTATCAGATCACCGCGGCGCTCGACGAGCCGTCGGGTGTGCTCACCGGTCACGCGCGCATCGCGTACCTGAACCGCTCCCCCGATACGCTGCGTGACTTCTACGTGCACCAATACCTGAACGCGTTCCGCCCCGGCTCCCGCTGGGCCGCCGCCGACTCGGCCGAGCAGCGCGAGCGGTTTCAGCACATGAAGGACCCGGACTACGCGTTCGAGCGGATCACGGGCGCGACGCTGATGGGCCAGGCGCTCCGACCCGATTACCCGTATGCCAGCGACTCGACCATCGCCCACTGGGCGCTGCCGCGGCCGCTCGCCCCCGGCGACTCGCTCGCCATCGAAATCGACTGGCAAGCGCGCCCGTCCACCCTGCCGCGGCGCCAGGGGCGCCGGGGCCGGCGCTTCGATTTCGCGCAGTGGTATCCCAAGGTCGTGGTGTACGACCGTTACGGCTGGGAAGACCACCCGCTCTATCCGGGAGGCGAGTTCTACGGCGAGTTCGCCACCTACGACGTGCTGCTCGACCTGCCACAAGACCAGGTGATCGGCGCCACGGGCGTCCCGGTGGAAGGCGACCCGGGCTGGGAAAAAGCGAAGGCCGACCCCGCACTCAGAATCGATTATCAGCGGGATTGGTACCACGCACCACGCACCACGCATCAGTGTGGGGAGGTGGCCGCGGGGCGCAAATGCGTCCGCTTCCGAGCCCAGGACGTCCACCATTTCGCCTTCTCCCTCAACCCGGACTATCTGTACGAGCAGGGTCGGTACGGCGACGCGGTGGTGCGTGTGCTGTACCAGCCGGGCGACCGAGCCACCTGGGGGCAGGGGATCGCCGTCCGGAACACCGTCGTGGCGCTCGCCTGGCTCGACTCGCTGTTCGGGACGTATCAGTGGCCCCAGCTCACCAACGTGCATCGCATCGAGGGCGGCGGGACCGAGTTCCCGATGATGATCATGGACGGCAGCGCGGGCATCGGCCTCATCGTGCACGAGACGGGCCACCAGCGAGCAGTTTCGCGATTTCCTGATTTACCAGGAAATGGTCTACGCCAAGGCACAGCTGTTCTACGAGCAGCTGCGCTACGTCGTGGGCGACGAGACGATGCAGCGCATTTTGCGCGCGTATTTCTCACGCTGGAAACTCAAGCACGTGGACGAGGACGCCTTCCGTCGCGTGGCGGAGGACGTGTCGGGCCAAGACCTGAAATGGCTGTTCGGCGAGTGGCTCCACGCGACGCCGCTCATCGACTACCGGCTGCGGCGTGTCGAGCGACACAGGCTCCCCCCGCCGGACGGGCGTTGGCGCACGGTAGTGACCGTCGAGCGGAAGGGTGACGGCCGTATGCCGGTCGAGATCGGCGATCGTGATACCATCTACGCCCGAACGACGGGGGAGCCCGTCATCGAACGGATCGAGTTCACCACCGCCAGGAAGCCCGGCCGCCTCGTGCTCGACCCCCGCGGCCGCGCCCACGACTACGATATGCTGAATAACCGGGAGAAACGCCCGTTCGTGGGCCGGGCGGCGGTGGACCTGCGCGTGGACGACCCGACGCGCGAGACCGCCCGCCGCGACAGGCTCGTGAGCGCGTGGCTGCCGGTCGCCTGGTCCAACGATTTCGGCGGTGTGACGCTGGCCTTGCGGAACCGCACCAACTACCTGGGCCGGTATGACCAGAGCCTCCAGCTCGCCTCCGTCGCGACGGGCGCCGGCGCGGCCGACCGGTTCGGCTTCTACGGTCGCTGGTCCAACGCCGTCCGACACCTCATGCCGCGCACCGAAACGAGCCTCGCCGGATGGGCCGTGGAGGGGCGGGCCGGCGTGGCGCTCTCGATCGACCGGGCCCTGCGACAGCACCTGGGTTTCGGGACCGATCCCCACGTCGGGTTCGACGCGCTCTGGATGGCCACCACCGATATGGGCTATGTCGACCGCCGCCTGTGGGATGACGCCGGGACGGTCGAAGCGGGCCCCTGGGTCTCGACCACCGCGCAGCGCGGGGCGGCACTGGTGCGGGCGCGACTCGCCGTCCGCGCGGGGCTCGTGTACTCGAACCCGGGGCCCGGGTATGGCTCCTCGACCCGGTATGACGTGGACGGCTTCGGCCGGTTCACGGGTGAGGCGAGCGTGCGTGCGCCCTTCCCGCTCGGCACGACCATCGGCCTGCGGCTGTTCGGCGGCGCGTACGCCGGCCGCTCGGCCCCCGTGCCGCAGCGCCGCATTCCCATCGCCGGCGCGGACCCCTACGAAACGTTCACGAATCCGCTGTTGCGCAGCGCGGGCGCGCTGTTCGTGCGTCCGGACTTTCATTATCATGCGCCCGGCAATGGCAACCTGCGCGGCTTCCGCAGCGACCTGGGCGGCCGCTGGGCGCTGACCGCCAACCTGGAGCTCGCCCGCTCGGTGTGGCGGCGCGATCGGGGTATCTTGCGGGATGTGGCACTCACCGGCTTCGCCGACGGCGGGCTCGCCGACACCCTGGCGGTCCCTCCCACGACTCCAGGCCGCTGGTACACTCCCTTGTATGATGGGGGCGTGGGCCTTGTGACTCGTCACCAGGTCCGGGACCTGGCCTGGACCATGCGCCTCGAGCTGCCGCTCGTGGTGAGCGGCTGGACCTATGCCGCCGACCTGCGGCCTGGCGACGGGAAGCTCGCCTTCCGGTGGCAGCTGAGCCTGAGCCCGACCTTCTGATGGACACACGGGCGAGCGATCGGCGCGGGTTCTTCCGCGAGGCGATGATCCAGCTGGCGCGCGAGGTGGCGGAGCGCACCGAGCAGCGCGTCGCGCCGCGGCGCTACTTCCGGCCGCCCGGCGCGGCGGATGAAATCGCCTTCCTCGCGTCGTGCACCCGCTGCGGTGACTGCATGCCCGTGTGTCCGGTGCACGCGATCATCAAGGCCCCTCCGGGGGCGGGCCTCGCCGCCGGCACCCCGATCATCGATCCGGCGATCCAGGCGTGTGTCGTGTGCGAGGACATGCCGTGCGCCCACGCCTGCGCCACCGGCGCCCTCGTGCCGCCGGCCGGGGGGTCGGGGGGGTGGGACGAGATCCACATGGGGGTCCTCGAGCTCGATCCCGAGCGTTGCATCACCTTCCAAGGGGTGAGCTGCGGCGTATGCGCCCGCGCCTGCCCGGTGGGGGAGCGCGCCCTGGCGATGGACGCGGGCGGGCACCCGGTGCTGCGGCCCGAAGGTTGCGTGGGGTGCGGGGTGTGCGTCACCGCTTGCGTCACGTCACCGTCTTCCTTGCGGTTGAGCCTGCCGTCGCCCGCATGACTGAGTGCGGAATGCGGAGTGCGGAATGCGGAATTGAAGGGGAAGGTCGTTCGCCGAGCGGCGCCCACCCTGATACTCCGCATTCCGCATTCCCCATTCCGCACTGGGGGGGAAGGGAAGAGTGACTGACCTGCCCTACCGTGTGGAGAAGCCGTGGGGGTACGAGCTGATCTGGGCCAGGACCGACCGCTACGTCGGCAAGATCCTCCACATCGAGCCGGGACACGTCCTGTCGTTGCAGTACCACAACAAGAAGGACGAATCGATCTACGTGCTCACGGGCGAGATCATCCTGCGGATCCAGCAGGGCGATACCCTGATCGAGCGGCCCATGTCGCAGGGGGCGGCATTCCACATCGAACCGAAGCTGATCCATCAGTTCGAGGCGGTGATGCCGACCGACCTGCTCGAGGCTTCGACGTCCGAGATCGACGACGTCGTGCGGCTCAAAGACCGCTACGGGCGGGTGTGACATGAAGGTCATCGTTCCCCTCGCCGGCAAAGGGACGCGGCTCCTGCCGCTCACCAAGCGGGTCCCGAAGCCGCTGGTGCGCGTCGCCGGGCGGCCAGTGATGGACTACGTCATGGACGCGGTGCAGGGGCTCGACGTCGACGAGCTCATCGTCATCACGGGACATCTCAAAGACGTCGTCGAGCGGTACATCGTCGAACGGTACGACGTCAAAGCGACATTCGTGGAGCAAAGGACGTTGGACGGCACGGCGGGCGCGATCAACCTGGCGCGTCCCTATGTGGACTCCCCGGTGCTCATCATCTTCGTGGACACGGTATTCGAGGCCGACCTGTCGCTCATCAACCGGGTCGACGCCGACGGAATCATCTGGGCCAAGGAGGTGGAGGACTACCAGCGGTTCGGTGTGATCGTGACGGACGCGGGCGGCTACATGACCCGCATCGTCGAGAAGCCGAGCACGCCGGTGTCGCGACTCGCGAACATTGGGCTGCAGTACATCCGGGACTGGAAGTCCCTGTTCGATGGCATCGCACACACACTGAAGCAGCCGCCGGGGAAGGGCGGCGAGTACTATCTCACGGACGCGTTTCAGTACATGGTGGACCGCGGCCGTCGGCTGCTCACCGCCCCGGTCGCCGGCTGGTACGACTGCGGCAAGGTGGACACGCTGCTCGAGACCAACCAGCATCTGCTGGAGCAGGGCCGGGCGCGGATTCCGTCTGGCCCATGCCCACGCTGCACCATCGTCCCTCCCGTCTACATCGAGGACGGCGTGACGATCCACGACGCCACCGTGGGACCAAACGTCTCGATCGAGGCGGGGAGCTTCGTCGCCGACAGCACCATCGTGAACAGCATTCTCGGCAGGAACGTGCGCGTGGTGCGGGGGACGGTGAAGGACTCGCTGGTCGGGGACGATCAGAAGATCGAGGGTGCGGTCCTGCAGCAGAGTGTGATGGACGCCGGGGAGGTCGCGCCGGCGAGGTAGTCACAGCGGTCCGGCGAGCTTCCCCTCGAGCCCGGCCTTCACGGCCGGCCACTCGGCGGCGACGATGCTGAAGTAGACCGAGTCGCGCACCCGGCCGCTCGCCGTAATCATATGGCTCCGCAGTACTCCTTCCTGTTTCGCGCCGATGCGCAGCAGCGCCGCCCGCGAGCGCTCGTTCAACACGTCCGTCTTGAACTCTACCCTGATGCACTCCAGCACCTCGAACGCGTGGCGCAACAACAGATACTTGGCTTCGGTATTCACCGGGGTGCGCTGCGCCGCTCGCGCGATCCAGGTCCACCCGATTTCGAGGCGCCGGTCGGCGCGCTCGATGTTGGCGTAGCGCGTGCTCCCCACCACCTGCCCGGTCGCTCGGGCGAGAATGGCGAAGGGAAGCGCCGTCCCCTGCGCCTGCCAGGCAAGCGCCGTCTCGATGTAGGCGCGCATGTCGGCCGGTGTGACCAGGCTGGTCTGCGCCCACCGCCACAGCTCGGCGTCGAGGCCGACCGCGCAAAGCCGATCCTGGTGCGCGAGCGAGAGCGGCTCGAGGCGCACGTGTCGGCCTTCGAGTGTGACGGGACGGGGCGGGGGCTCGATCCGCGAAACCACGGTGTGTCCGGGTCGGGTTGGCGCAGTAAGTTACCACCGGACACTCGTTTTGGAGCGGGCATGACCGTGGCCGAAGTGCAGGAGCTGTTCGCCTACAACGCGTGGGCCAACCGGCGGTTGTTCGCGGCCCTCGAGCCGCTCCCCGCCGAATCGTACTTCCGCGACCTGAAGAGCAGCCATGGCGGACTCCACGGCACGTTGTGCCACATCGTGTGGGCGGAACAGCTGTGGCTCAACCGCTGGCTCGCGCAGCCGCATCCCGCGGTGCCGCAGGGCAGGGATCTGACGACCCTCGCCGCGGCGCATGCGCGCTGGGAGGCGATCGAAACGGAGCGCGACGCGTTCCTGGCGGGGCTCATCGAACGGCGCTTGGAGGAGACCTTGGCGGTGAGACCGAGTACCGGTGGGGAGTACCGGCACACGTTCCGCGAGATGTTTCGTCACGCGGTCGATCATTCCAGCTATCACCGGGGGCAGCTCGTCACGCTGCTCCGCCAGGTGGGCGCGACGCCGCCGGGAACAGGGCTGATCGCGTTCTATCGTGAGCATCGCGGCCGCGCCACGTAACTAACTGAGCCGTCCGAACCTACGACAACCCTTGACGGGCATCC
>WNFX01004931.1_pt1 | contig 15388 bp, 10 predicted proteins | sample 5400111 | NCBI WGS metagenome assembly WNFX01 (sample SAMN13153363, study PRJNA577476) | soil metagenome | isolation source: 40 cm soil or saprolite under grassland replicate 1 | place: USA:California | collected 2016-06-15 | reverse complement strand
GGTGCCGTTCAGGTGATTCTCCCGTTCCCTTTTAGGAAAGGGTGGATGACCGTTGCTGCGGAATCTGACTTCCAATCAAGGCCTGTCATTTTCCGCACCAACCAAGCCTCCGTATTTCGTCAACTATCGGTTCGGGGACGTCACCTCAATCGCGAACATCGCAGGGCAAATGTTTATATCCCGAAAATATTCTGGATTCGAAAGCCGCTGGCTGAGAGTTGAACGGAAAGCACTGGTTTCCTGCCCAACCCTCAACGAGCGGCTCTCAATCTCAAAGAACTACTCGCGCAATTCCGCGCCGAGGTCGCGCCGCAGTCGCTCGCGAATTTTCGCGTGCGCTGCATTTACTTCCTCACTCGTCAGTGTGCGACTTCGGTCTCGATATGTCAATCGATATGCGAGTGACTTTCGCGCCGCCCCGATTTCGCGGCCGCTAAACAAGTCAAACAGCTCGACGCTTTCCAAAAGCGGCTCGCGCGGTTCTTCAATGCTGCGCAAAATCGTTTCGTGCGGAATTTCTTCCGGCACAATCATCGCAATATCGCGCGTGACAGCGGGAAATTTTTCAATCTCACGAAACTTTGTCGCTGTTTCCTCGGCAATTAAAAGAAGGTCAGCATGCACCTCGGCAACGAACACCGGACCAGGCGCATTAGATTTTGCGGCCGCAAGTTGTCCGCCAAATCCGATCATTTGATCGCCGGAAAAAACGTCGACCGGCAGCGCGAGATCAGGAAACTTCCCGGAGTGAAATGACAGATTTGGAACGGCGCACTCCAGCGCGCCTTTGAGATCGAATAGATCAAGGCTGCGGCTTTGCGGGGATCGCCAATTCGGCGCGCTCGCAACATTTCCCCACAGCAAAATTCCAAGGTGCCGTTCTTCTTTGCCGGATGGCGGAATAAACGTCCGGCCGATTTCGAAAATGGCGACGCGTTCTGCGCCGGCGCGAATGTTGCGATCGAGTACTCCTAACAATCCGACGAGGATGCTTGGGCGCAGCGCTACATGATCTTCGCTGAGCGGGTTTCGCAATTCGATTGCGCTTTCGCTGAATGCGAATCGTTCACGCGGCAGCAATTTTGAAGTCCGGACTTCATCGAGGCCAGCGGCTGCCAACCGCTGCCGCCACGCCGATTCCAAATCATGCGCATGGTCGGCAATGCTCGCTGGCGTAAAACGGCTTCGATCCGTTCCCGGAATTTTGTCGGCTCCGTAAGCGCGAACGACTTCTTCGATAAGATCGACATCGCGCTGCAAATCGCGGCGATAACTCGGAATCTTCCATTTGGAAGATCCGTTCTTCCTTATCCGCTCACTCTTTGTCTGTTTCAGCCCGAACCCTTCCAAAATTTCATCGACAGTTCTTCGCTTGATCGAAATCCCCAAAACTCGATCGCATTTTTCGTAGCTCAATGAAACGTCGGCCGGGTTCGTCGGGAGTTTTCCAGCGACGTTAATTTCCGTTGCTGGAGTTCCACCTGCGATCTCGCGAATCAATTCAGTCGCGCGCTGCGAGGCGCGGAGCACCATCTCCGGATCAACGCCGCGCTCGAATCGATAACTTGCATCGCTCGGCAGATTCAAATTGCGCGCGGTGCGACGAATGCTCGCCGGCGAAAAGTAAGCGGCTTCCAGCAAAATGTTTTTCGTTAAATTCGTGACGCCGGTTTCTTCGCCGCCCATCACGCCGCCGATTCCGACCGCCCATTCCTCGTCGGCAACGACACAGTTATCCGACGTGAGCGAGTAGGTCTTTCCATCCAGCGCGAGAAATTTTTCGCCGCCGCGAGCGAGCCGTACATTGATCATGCCATTTAATTTGTCTGCGTCGAATGCGTGCGTCGGCTGACCGAGCTCGAGCATCACGAAGTTCGAAATATCGACGATGTTACTGATCGAGCGGATGCCGACGCTCTCAATCTTCGCGCGCAACCATTGCGGACTTGGGCCGACGTTCACATTGTCGATCTTGCGCGCGGAGAAAAATGGACATTCACGGGTCGCGCTGATGGTCACGCCGGACTTCTTGATGTCTGTCTTGGCCTCGCGCGGCGTTGATTTGAGTTTCTTTCCAGTGAGCGTTGCGATCTCACGGGCGAGTCCGAAGTGGCTCAGCAAGTCGCCGCGGTTTGGCGTGATCTCGACATCGAGAATCGTGTCGCCTGGAAAAAGATCGGAAAGCGGCGCGCCGATCTTTGCTTCGGCCGACAAAATCAAAAGGCCCGACGCATCTTCGCCAAGACCCAGCTCGATTGGGCTGCAAAGCATTCCTTCACTCTCAACGCCGCGCAGGTTGGTCTTGCGAATCTCAATTCCGTTGGCCAGCTTTGCGCCCGGCAACGCCAGCGGAATTTTGTCTCCAGCTTTGTAATTGGTCGCGCCGCAAACGATCTGGCGTTTCGTTCCACTGCCATCATCGACTTCGCAAACCGTCAGGCGATCGGCGTTCGGATGACGCGAAGAAGCGGTGATTTGCGAAACGATCACCTTCTCAACGTTCGCGCCGCGCGTTTCGATGTTCTCGGTCTCGACGCCCGCGCGTGTCAGTAGCTCGGCGATCTCTTCCGGATTTTTTGGAAGATCGACAAATTCGCGCAGCCAGTTAACGGAAAATTTCATAAGCTTTTCGCTGTCATCCCGAATGAAGTAAGGGACCTCGCAAAGACGTGCCCGCTTTCGAAGAACACTGCGAGTGATTTGCGTGACGGCTTGCGCATTTGCGGGGTCCCTCGCCCTCTTCGCGGCTCGGGACGACACGCGTCGTGGGTTCCTTGAATTGTTTCATGCGAACTGGCGGAGAAACCGCAAATCGTTCTGGCCGAAGAGGCGAATGTCAGGGATATCGAATAAAATCATCGCCAGGCGATCCATTCCCAGACCGAACGCGTAACCGGTCCACTTTTCGGGATCGTAAGCGTTATCACCGCGTGCTTTATTTACGGCTTCGAAGACAGCAGGATGTACGATGCCGGAGCCAGCGACTTCGATCCATCGCTCGCCGCCTTTGAGCGCTTTGGATTTCACATAAATTTCCAAGCTTGGCTCGGTGAACGGAAAATAGTGCGGTCGAAATTGAACTTCGGTTCCTGCACCGAAGAGTTCGCGCATGAAAAATTCCAGCGCGCCTTTCAGGTCGGCGACGCTGACGTTTTCGTCCACGAAAAGTCCTTCTATCTGATGGAACTGCGGGCTGTGGGTGGCGTCGAGTTCATCGCGCCGATACGCCGCACCGGGAGCAATCACGCGAATCGGCGGCGGCGCGGCCTGCATCGTTCGGATTTGTACGGTTGAAGTGTGCGTGCGCAGCAGACGACCATCGGGCAAATAAAATGTGTCCTGCTCGTTGCGGGCCGGATGTTCGGGCGGGGTGTTGAGCGCATCGAAACAATGCCATTCGTCTTCAATGTCCGGCCCATCTGCGAGCGCGAATCCCATTCGTCGAAAAATTTCGATAGAGCGTTCCCACATCTGCGTCAGCGGATGCAGTGCGCCGATCTCATGTGGAGTTCCCGGCAGAGAGACGTCGATTCTGGCGAGCGCCTCGGATTGCATTTGAGAACGAAAATTTGCGGCGCGCGATTCGAGCGCTGCGGTGACGGCGTTGCGAACTTCATTGAGCAATTTTCCAACGATCGGCTTTTCGTCTTTGCCGAGCGTTCTCATCTGCTCGCTGCACGAGGAGATGCTGCCGCTTTTGCCGAGGTACTTGACGCGCGCGGTCTCGAGCGCCTGCTCGTCAGGCGCGGACTCGATCTCGCGCAAGGCGTCGTCGCGCAGTTGTTCGAGCGGGTGAGTCATTGAAACGTTGAAGCGTTGAAACGAAACACGAATGTAACGCTTAAACGCTTCAACGCTTCAATGGTGCCGCGCAAGTATTATGCGGCCTTTTTGTTTTTCTTCTCCAGCGCGGCTCTCGCTTGATCGACGATCGATTTGAACGCGGCTTCGTCGGTGACGGCCATATCGGCGAGAATTTTGCGGTCAAGGCCGATGCCAGCGGCTTTGAGTCCTTCCGCAAAACGGCTGTAGTTCATTCCATTTGCGCGGGCAGCGGCATTTAGCCGTTGAATCCAGAGATAACGAAACGTCCGTTTCCGCGTTTTGCGGTCGCGATAAGCCCAATACTGGGCTTTCATCATCGCGTCTTTCGCGTATCGAAAAAGTTTTGAACGGCGTCCGCGGTAGCCTTTGGCTTTTTTTAAGATTCGTTTGCGGCGCGCCCGGCTTGCCGGGGCGTTGGTGGCTCTTGGCATTTTTATTCTGCCTCGAATCGCTTCGAGGTTCCTCGTTCAGCGAGCTGTTGTTCCATTTGTCGATCTGCGCGACCTCACTCGCTAATTCGATCCCGAGATATGGAATCAGGTGCGCAGATCGAGAGCGAGGAAGCTAGGCGCATCGGAATAAAAGACAAATAGAAATCCGAAAAATGACGAATGAGGAAGGAAGCCAGAGTCCAAAACTTCTGATACAGATGAGAAACATTATTTCGTCATTCGGATCCCGTCATTTCCTTCGACATTCGACATTCGAGCTTCGTCATTGGGTTTCTCTTTTCTCCAAATTAACCACGCGACAACGCCCACAGCCGCGCCACCCAAATGGGCAAACGATGAGACGGAACTCATGCCGGCCTCTGTTCCCACGCGCCGATAAGCTGAAAGAAAATCCACAAGACGAAGACCGACCAAGCCGGCAATCGGATCCATCGGAACCAGACAAAACCCCACCGCATCAGGAATTCGAGCCGGACGCGCGGAAAATTGAGCGCGTAAAATGTAATCGCGCCGGCGATGCCGCCACTCGCGCCAATGCACGGGATTTGCGACCGCGGGTCGACAGCGATGTGCGCGAGGTCCCCAATGAATGCCGCCAGCGCAATGAGCGTGAGATAGCGAAGCGGTCTCAGAAAATCTTCCACGTTGTCGCCAAAGACGAGCAAGAAATACATGTTCCCGACCAGATGAATGATGCCGGCATGTAGAAAAAACGATGTGACGAAGGTGAGACCATCGAGCCGCGTTGCTTGTGCCGGAATTAATCCGAAGCGTTGGACCACGTCTCGAAGATGCGGAAACGCCAATAGGCTCACGCAAATGACTGCCGCGGAAAGTAACCAGGTTGCCCATGGTTTTCGCTCCTCTTCCGGTGCTTCGAATTCAACCGGTAATCCAAAGAAGCCTGCGATTTGTTTCCATGCTTCATCCGGCGGCGCGCTGTCGAAATCGGTGCCGCGCGCTTCTTCGGCGATCTGTTTTACTTTTTCGATGGCGATTAATTCGCGCGCCTTTTGCGGCAGCTCGGATACCGACACCGGCGATTGTCGTGGTGCGAGGGTGTCCATCTCGTGGGCATCAAACCAGACGAAATGACAATGCTGGCAAACATCCACAGCGACCTGCGCGCTCCCGGACAACGCCACCTCGAGCATCGGGTTTCTGCAGGAAGGACAGAGGCGCTCGCTTTTTCCTTTGCCGCTGATTGCATGAAGCCAGAGCGGGTTGATCGACTCCGGCGTGAAAGTGCGACGCAGCAATTCAACGGTCAGCGCACGTTCCGCGCAATTCTCGCAAGCCCAAAAAACGCCGTGCGGCGTGCGAACTTCTTCTAGCGGCACGTTACACCGGGGACAGAGGAGCTCGGAGTTAGCAGTCATCGGGTAGGCTCGCACTCCAATGGCATGACGAACGCACAAGAAATGCCTAAATCCGACCACCTGTCATGTTGAGCGAAGTGAAACATCTCAGATTGCCACTTAGCTTGCAGAAAGAACTGATCAGAGATTCTTCGCTTCGCGCAGAATGGCAATGCCATTTTACGCTTCAATGCTTTAACGCTTTAACGTTTTAGTGCTACATTGCGCGCGCATGCACTGGCTTGGTCGTCGTCGCTTGTTGGTCCTGGCGTTGATTTGCTTTTTCTGGACCGGGCTGATTTTTGTCGGCCATTTTTTCTCAGCAGCGCCGTTTCTCTCGGCACCGTGGCGCGGTGAACAAAGCTTTGAAGATTTGCTTCGGCGCGAAGGCCGCAAGACTATCCCGCCTAGCGATTTCGTCTTTTTGGGACTTGATCAAAGCACATTGCAATTGCCGCCGCTGACGGCTGAAGAAATTGCAAGCAATCGAGCGTTTCAACTGATGACCGAACGGCCATTCCCGTGGTCGCGGGAAGTCTGGGCGCTTTTGCTCGATCGGCTGTTCGCGGCAGGCGCGCGCCTGGTGATGTTCGACATGATCTTCAGCCCGCCCTATGATGGTGACCCGGAATTTCATGCTGCAGTTGATCGTTACCGTGACAAAGTTGTCCTTGGCGCCAACTTCGACATGCAAAATGCCGACAAGCCGCTCATTACGCCAAACAACACGCTCATACCGCCGCCCCAGCTTCAAGATGACCGGGTCGGCTTCGTAAATTTCTGGGCCGATCCGATCGACGATAAAATTCGCGCGCTAGCTTACCGCGTGACCGATCGTCAGCTCGCAGGTTTGCCTCCGCACCCGAGCGAAGAAATTTATGAATCTCTTTCCGCTCGCGGTCTGACCAAAATCGGCCACGGAAACGACATACCGCGCGATTTTCGCGGGCATATGATTCGCTTCACCGATTCGGATGCATTCCCGCCGCGGCCGCTCTACGAAGTTTTTGATCCGGAACTTTGGCACGCCAATTATGCGGATGGCGCGTTTTTTAAAGATAAGGTGGTGATCGTCGGGGCGTCGGCGCAGGTGTCGCACGACTTTTTCGACACGCCGATGAGCCCAATGACATCGGGCCCTGGGCTTCATTTGCAAGCCATGGCTGCCGCGATCGGCCACGAGTTTTTGCAGCCTACGCCGCTGAAGGTTGAACTGGCGCTCGTGGGCACAGCAGGACTCATTGCTTGGTCGCTTGTTGCCTTCTTGCGCAGGCCGTTGCTTTGCGTTGGAGCGCTCGTTGTAATCACGGCTACGTATCTCGGAACGGCCCGATTGTTTTACGATAAGACCGGGCTGTTGCTGCTCACCGTGCCCGTGCTGAGCGCTCTTGTACTCAGCGGATCATTTTCGCTTGGGTTCGAATACGCCTTGGAGCGGTTGGAGAAATTGCGCACCCGGCGGACACTGGAACGCTACGTCTCGAAAAATCTAGTCAGGGAAATCCTCGAAAACCCAGACAGCTACTACAGCACCCTCCGTGGCGTGCGCGTGCCGGTGACAATCCTGTTCTCGGACTTGATTGGTTTCACCACGTTAGCCGAAAAAGCTGATCCCGAAGCATTGGTCGCCCAGCTCAATGAGTATCTCACCCGAATGACTTCCGTCATTTTCGGCGGTGGCGGCACCCTCGATAAATTTATCGGCGACGCGATCATGGCCGTATGGGGCAATGTGCGCAGCCTAGGCATGGCGCAAGACGCAAAAAACTGCGCGCGCGCTGCACTGGGGATGCGGCGAGAGCTAAGACAGCTCAATCAGAAATGGCGCGACGAAGGCCGCATGGGCCTCGGCATGGGGATCGGCATCAATCAAGGCGAAGTGATTGTTGGCAATATTGGGTCGCAGGAGCGAATGGACCCGACTGTGATCGGTGACTCAGTGAACCTGGCGTCGCGCCTCGAAGGTCTTACCCGAATCTATGGCGTCGATATTTTGGTTGGCGCGACCGCTGCCGAATTAGTGCGGGAGGAATTTCATCTTCGCTCTGTTGCCCGGGTCCAGGTGAAAGGCAAAACCAAACCGGTTGATGTTTTTACTTTCGTTGGTGCCCGCGATGAAGAGGTCGATCCAGAGTTTCTAAAATGGGTCGAAACGTACGAAGAAGGGCTGGAGAAATTTCGCGCCCGGGATTTTACTGAGGCGAAGATCCTGTTTTCCCGTTTCCTGGAATTTTATCCCGACGATCTGCTGGCCAAGATGTATCTCAATCGCTCGCTCGATTACGAACAAGCTCCGCCCGACGAAGCGTGGAAGGCCGTGGAAGTCTTCGAGAAAAAATAACCGTCATCCGAGCCGCGCTGAAGGCGACGGACCCTCACATCGGATGAGAGAGCACGAAAATCGGCTCAGAATAGGTCGCTTTTGCCTGCTCAAAAAATTTGAAAAAATTTGAAAAAAAAGCTTGCCACCGTGCTGGCCCTTCAGTTAGACCGAACGCTGGCAGACAAAAAGGCCTGTTTAAGCGTTCAAAAAAAATTGAAAAAAAAGCTTGTCAGGCTTGGAATAGTTTAATAAAGCCACCTTAAACCTAACCAAATCAATGGAGAAACTAATGATTAAGAACGTGCTAAATAAACTCGGATTCGTGCGCATCGCACTCGTGGCGAGCGCCGGATTTTCATTCATTGTAGCATCCAACGCATTTGCTCAAGCCGCGCCGCCGGGGGCTGCTGCCGCTCCGGCTCCCGCTGCGGAGGTCGAGCGCGTGATCGTGACCGGTTCGCTCATTCCGACCGCGGAAGAGGTCGGTCCGAACCCGGTGTTCAGTATCAACCGCGACCTGATTAACAAATCAGGCGCAGGCACCACCACGGAACAACTGCTCCAGCGCCAGCCGGTGATGAATGGTGGCAATGTTCCCGTGAACAACAACGGAACAGGCCAGTCCGGTCCAACCGGTACTGCCGCGCTCGGGCTGCGTGGTTTGGATCCTGGCGCCACACTGGTGCTACTCGATCGTCGCCGCGTTGCGCCGTTCCCCGGCGCCGCCCTCTCCGGGTATGGTTTCGTCGATCTAACTACCATTCCGGTCACAGCGGTCCAGAGCATTGACATTCTGAAGGACGGCGCTTCGACCACCTACGGGGCGGATGCGGTTGCCGGCGTGGTGAACTTTAACCTCTACAAAGATTATCGTGGCGCTCAGGTGACCATCCAGTACGGCGACACGCTGGATAAAGACGCAGCGGAGTATAAGGGGGACATCCTCTTTGGGGTAGGCAACGACACCACCAGTATCACCGGTGACATCTTCTATTACAAGCATCACGACATGTTTAACCATGACCGGGGGAACTCGGCTGTGCCGCCGTTCTTGAGCTCGAACTCGATCCCGTGGAACCTTCAGTTGCAAACGGCGGCCGTTTTACATCCATTTGATGTGAACGGTAACCCGCAGCCGCCCCCGACGCTGACCCCTTTAGAGCTAAGTCTGACGAGAATCTTCGGCACGCCGCCGGATTTTTCCAACGGACTAAGTCCAGCTGCCGATTTTATCTTCAACAAGCACCGCGTGAGAGGGCCGGTTAATGCCGGCTACATTCTGCCGGGCTTTAACTTTAACGCCTTCTCGGAATCATTTCCGAAGCAGGAGCGCTGGGGCGGTTATGCGGCGTTCGAGCACAAAATCTGCGACGATCAGTTGCGGCTTTTTGGGGACTTCTACTACGTGGATGCGAAGACGCATGATGAACTTGCGCCAACCGCCACGAACAATTTCCAGCAGTCCGGCAGGCTGGCGATCTTCATCCCGCCTAATCATCCGTTTCCAGTTATAAATGGCGTGGAGACGCCGCCCTTTGGCGGGCCGACCCCTGAGCAAGTTGGGATGGCCCCGGGCGCGTTCAACCCGTTCAATCCGTTTGAGCAGATCATCTCAGGCGGCAGTCGGGCGCGTAATTTCGATTTCGGCAACCGCTTGATCGACAATGAAAACATCGCCGAGCGTTTCACGGTCGGCGTAAAAGGCGACAAGCTGTTTAACGGGACCTGGGGCTACGATGGCGCGTTCATGTACAGCCAAATCCAGCAGATTTCGAAGTTCCAAGGCGAAAATATTCTGCGGTTCGGGCAGATTCTGAACGCAAACGACCCGCTCTTTAATCCCGCCTCGTCGTCATTCATCGGGCAGACGACTCCGTTCAACGCGTTTGGGGATACGCTGCACGTCCCGAACCCGAGCAATGGGCCGCTGATTGATTACGCGAGGCTGAACAGCAGGGACCTTTTTACGTCCAAACTCATGACGTTGGACTTGAATGTTTATACGACCGACCTGTTTGATTTGCCCGCTGGCGGCGTTGGGTTTGCCTTTGGCGGTGTGTTTAGCCGAGAGAGTTACACGGTCGATCCGGATGACCAAAACCGCCTCGGACAGAACTTCGACATCGCCCATTTCCCACCGGTCAAGGCGGGTCGCAAATCGTGGGGTATTTATGCGGAAACGCTCATCCCGGTGTTCAGTCCCAAGTGGAACATACCCGGGTTTTACTCATTGGAGTTCTCAGCCGGGGTGCGGTACGACGAATGGCTGAATAACGATACGAATGCGGCGGTGCCCAAGGTCGGGGTGCGCTGGCAACCGTTTGACGAGAGCCTGACCATTCGCAGTACCTGGGGCGAAGGCTTCCTTGAGCCGTCCATGGTCCAGTTGTACGGACCACAAAGGTTCGGACTGGGGCCAGTTGGTGGCAGCACATGCGCTCCTGTAGGCGTTTTTGGTCCGTGTGGGAGCGATGCAAATCCGTTGACGGAGATTACCAATCCGGAGGAAACCATCCAGCAGCCTCCCAACAAATTCCTGCACCCGGAACATGATCGTGCTTGGACTGCGGGCATAGTTTACACGCCAAAGTGGATCCCGGCCAAGTGGGGAACGTTGACTTTGACGGTTGATTTCTGGGATGTCGAGCGCACGGGGCTCGCCATGTTCATTTCTACTAACACCATCATGGCCAATTATGCCGCGAGCGGATTTACAGGGCCAGCTCTCATCCTTCCTCAGCAGCCGACGCCGTCGAGTCCAGCCGAGCCTATCTTTGACCCGGCAGGCAATTTCGTCGGGGTCACTAGCCCCTACATAAACGGCGGGCGAACGCGCACGAACGGTGTTGATCTCGGTCTTCAGTACCAGATTGAGACTGGTTACGGCATATTCTCGCTCTTAACTCGGTGGAGCTATCTGAACGAGTTCGTGTTCGCTTTCCCCAATGAAAGGCCGCGGCAAGCAGCTGGTAGCTCTAGTTCCGAGTGGTTTGCTGGCAGCTTTTTCGGGGACGTAACCAATCCCCAGGCCTGGCTGAAATGGAAAGGAGACACCGTCCTCGACTGGAACTGGCACAACGTGGATTTGAACGTTACCCTGCATACGCTGGATGGATACTGGGAACAGATCTATGCCGTGCAGTTTGATGGATTCTGGAAGCGCCACTGGGTGAGTCCGACGTGGTTCACAGACGCGCAACTCTCCTACACTCTGATCTTCACGCCTCCGGTTGAAGCGGCGCCCGTGCCTGGGTATTCCAAAGGCGGCAAGGAAGTAGTGGGCAAGGAGAAGGAAGCGCCGCCGGTTCCTTACGCCATGCCGTGCTGGAAAAATATCCTGAACAACACCACCCTCACCGTGGGTGTGAACAATATCTTCGGCGAAGACCCGCCGAAGTCGTTTGCATACGAGCTTAGCAACTCTATCGGCTATCCGGGCGGTCTCTATGATAACCTGGGGCGGTTCGTGTACGTGAGGATGATCAAGAAATTCTAAGCATCGGAGAGCGCAGTTTCACAAAGAGGCAGTCCCGAGTCGGGGCTGCCTCTTTTCCTGTACGCCGCGCATTTAACGGAAGGCGACAGTCACGGCATTCCCAACTCGTGTCATCCCGAGCGGAGCGAGGGACCTCGCAAAGACAAGCTGGTCTTCAAGTTGCGCTATATGTGATCTGCGTGATCGCGTGCGCATCTGTGAGGTCCCTCGTCGTCTGCGCGACTCGGGATGACGCAATTGCGTTTGGCGATTGCGGATTGTAGCCACGGCCTTGTGGATCGTTTCCACATATGCAAGGCTTGTGTGGCTGCGACCGGCCAGGGCCGCGATGGCGTCGTCAACGCGGGCTTTTCGCAGCAAGTCATTTCCCAACAGGTAATATGCCACTGCGTAATCGGGTTGCTGTTGCACAGCTTCTTGATAGTGAGCGATGGCTTCGTCTGTTCGGCCATTCTGATCGAGCACGATTCCCAAGTTATAATGTGCAGCGGGATAACGAACCTGGATCGATAATGCTTTCTTGTAAGCTGCATTTGCTGCAATACCAGAAACAACAAAACGACTGCGATGGTGTGGAGGACAATATTTGTAAAGTGATGGCCGTCGGCGCGGAGCCCCCACAAATGGCAGTCCAGCATGTGCGATATGGTCGTCAGCGGATGTCAGTTGCCGGAGTGCTTCCCGCTAAATGCGCGGATGACGCGAAGGCGTAAATGTAGCTAGTGGCGAAATGCTGATGCGCATAAAGTAAATTTCCGGTCCAGAGCCGAGAATCGCCACTAACGAAACGATCACCGCGATGGTCTAGAGAATCGCTCGAAATCGCTACGCGGTCATTTTTTCTCCGATGCCGAAGTTTTTGCTTTCACCGCTTCATCGACCAGTTTGCGCACTCCCTCCGGGTTCCGCTCATTCAGTCCCATCTCGCGTTTATCGACAAACAGTGTCGGGGCGGTTTTGACTCCCAGCGACTTCGCGCGGGCTTGATCGGACTCGACGCGCTCCCTGACTTTGTCGCTCTTCACGTCTTTTCTAAACTGGTTGAGATCGAGTCCGAGCGTTTCCGCATAGGTATCAAACAGCAGCCGGGCGTCGGTAGCGCTACTCCAAACGGCCTGTTCCCGAAACAACATGTCGTGCATCTCCCAGTAGCGGCCTTGCAACCCTGCAGCTTCAGCAGCCAGCGCCGCGTCGCGAGCGAATTGGTGCATCGGAAGCGAAAAATTGCGAAAGATCAAACGCACATGCGGATGATATTCTTTTACCAGCTGATCGATAAACGTGGCAAGATTCTTGCAGGATGGGCACTCGAAATCGCCGAATTCTTCCAGCGTGGTCAATGCGACCACACCAACAATGATGAAAGCGAGATAGCGTTTCATACAAGAAGGAAACGAGGCGAGCAACTTCAGCGCATGAGGAAAATCGTCAAATTTTTCGTAATACTTTAGCGCTTTGAGACTGACCCGCGAATCACGCAAATGGAATCAAAGAATTGAAGCTGTGTTTTTTTCGCGTTAATTCGCGCCTGCCGCGCCGTAGCAGGCGAAGGCGGGTGATTCGCGGGCAAGATGAATTCTGTCCGAAACTCGCCCTTGTGTTCAGGGTTAAATAGGATGAACGTCTAAAGAGGTTTTCAAAACTATGAAAATATCAGGCATGATAAAGTCAGCGGTCGTTTTGGTGATAGCGTCCGTTGTCGCAAGCGTTACATTCGCGGGCCCGCAGCGGGTCGAGCAAGCGCCACCGCAAAAGGGTGAGCGCTATGCGTATGTTTGGGTGTTGGGTTCCCGGATTCCGCAGAAAATCAAGATTAGCCCAATCGGGACGCCGAGCTTTAGCGCATTGTCTGAATGGGATCGCCGTCAGATTAACCAGACCGGTCGTAGCACGGCGGCGGACATACTACGGCAGGACCCGTCTCTTAGCGTGAGGGGCCACTAAGAGCGGAAAACATGGGTAGGGGCGCCCCGCTGGGGTCTGGACGGCGCAGCGCGCCGTCTCTACCAGCTAAGACCTAGTTTTTCAGCGTGGTGCCGAGCCGCTGCGCGGCTGCGTCGCTTCTGCGAAGCGAAGGTTTTCTGCTGCTTCTGCATCATCAGGGTTTAAACGCAGCGCTTCCTTGAACTCGGCAATCGCCTCTGAAGTTTCTCCCAGTCGGAAATAAGCGGCGCCAAGCCCGCCGTGGACTGGGGCTTTGGGATCGAGGCGCGCGGTCTCCATATAATGCACTTTCGCGCCTTGGTAGTCGCCCTTCACATAGAGCGCTCTGCCGAGGTGATAATGCGCTTCGGGATGGTTCGGGTTGTATTTTAGCGCCGCCTCAAATTCCCGGATCGCCTGATCGAGCTTGCCGTCTTGGAAAAGGAACATCGCGTACTCGTAATGTACCCTCCCAGATCTCGGTGCCAGGCGCGTGGCGATCACGTGCTCGGCCTTGGCCTCATCTTTCTGACCGAGGCGTTCCAGAACGTAACCGTATTCGGAATGATATTCGCCATTACGCGGCTGGCTGCGTAAAGCCTCCTCCAGTTCGCTGCGTCCTTCATTGAGCTGTGATTGCGCGGCGAGCACCTGGCCGAGGTCAAAATGCACTTCCTTTTGCTTGGGATTAAGCCGCAGCGCAACGCGGTACTCTTCTGCTGCTTCGTCGAGTCGGTCCGCTTTGTGCAGGGTAAAGCCATACTTAGAATGGGCGCGAGCACTGTTAGGCAAGTCCAAAGCAATCCATGCTGTTTGTTCTAACTCTGGCGTCTTGTTACGGGTTTGCCCGATCCAGAGCGCGCCGAGCGGAATCACAAAGACTCCAACCCATTTTAACCCGTGCAGCACCCAACTGGGCAGAACTTGGCGTGTTGCCGCGGGAACGTTTCCAGCGGCCAGACCGAGATTCTCGCGCGTCGAGCGGTCGCGCACTTTCCAAATGAATCCATCGTAATAAAAATGCAGAAGGCCTGACGCCGCCACGACCCCGGTGAGCACGCGCTTGACTGTTTCGATCCCAAGATAGGAATTGATATAGGCAAGCGAACCGTACGCAAAAATCAGCCCGATGTACAGTCCGACCAGCGAACCGCTGCGCCGAAAAACAAAACGCATAAAACCGCCGATGGAACTGTCCTTTTCCACACGGCTGCGATTGTAAATCCAGACCAGCGAGAGGTACTGCACATCGTGAAACACTTCGAAGAGCGCGATGCCCGCCAGAATATTCGTGACGCCGTTATTGCAGTACCACCAAAAAGCAATGGTCGTGGCTAGCAGCGCCAGCTTTACCGGATTGGGGCGTTTCCCCTCTGCCCACATCCGGGAGAAATTGAACAGAAACAAAACGGCGACTGCAATGGCTATGGCTAGGACGACTTGCTGCGCATTGTGCAGGAGCCACGGCGGAATGAATGGTCCGCCACTGGCGTAATACATTTCGAGCGTGTCGGCCATGCGCTGCGGCGAAAGCAGCACCGCCGTCGCAAACCAGATGCCACAGGTCGCAAAGTCGAGCCGGCGCGTTAGCGCAGCGAAGGACCCTGTCTTCGCGTCGTAGATTCGACAAAAACCGTAGGTCTGCATCATCCCATGCCAGACACCCCAGAAGAAGACGATCACAATGATCCCCTTCAGGTCCCACCAGTAAAAAGCGACGCAAACCGAAAGCAGAAAAATCGGCGCAAAAATAAAGCGCCAGCGAAAACGTCTGAACAGCGCGCGATCGCCGTACGCGCGGATCATCCCCGGCAGATGGTGACCCATGGCCCCAAATGCAGCGACGAAAAGATAAATGTCTTGTGTGCTCCAGCGCGCCTGCGCCAGCAAAAACATCGGCATCAGAAGAAGCGTGGTGCCGACGTACAGAATCAGGTCGCGCCAGCTGTTGAGAATCCATAGAGTTTTTTTTGGCGCTGTGACTGGAACAGCCGGCACAGTTTGTGGGCGT
>WNFX01015982.1_pt1 | contig 15390 bp, 17 predicted proteins | sample 5400111 | NCBI WGS metagenome assembly WNFX01 (sample SAMN13153363, study PRJNA577476) | soil metagenome | isolation source: 40 cm soil or saprolite under grassland replicate 1 | place: USA:California | collected 2016-06-15 | reverse complement strand
TGGTTGATGATCTCGACCTGCCGGGCGAGCCATGCGCGGTACTCCTTCAAGCTTTTGGGCGGCACCATCCGATCGTAGCTCACGGCGGCACGCGCATCGTCTAGCTGCACCAGCAAGCCGGCATCGATGATCATCTTGTACTCGGCGTGCATGGCGTCGGCGATCGCCTGCTGGAGATCGTCGTCGCTCTTGTAGTATTCGTTCTTGCGATCCGGAATGACGCTCGACGGCGCCGCGACCGGCAGGAACGCCTCCACCACGTCGACGCCGCGCAGGGCTTGTTTGAAATTGTCGATGTCCTGCTGTAGCTCGGCCTGCCCGGTATAGGTGATCGGCGCCACCACGACCGAGTCCATCACGGTTTCGACCTTGTCGCGAGAATCGAGCTCGGCATAGAACTCCGCAAACCGCGTCCGGTCGACGCCGCGGGTGAAGGGATTGCCGCCGGCGAACGGCCGGCGTTCGAAGCCGCCGAGGCGAAACAGCGCGTATTGCGCCCAACTGATCGCCTTGCCGAACTCGCCGTCGCTGATGACGTCGATGCCGATGTCGGCCTGCTTGCGCACGACCTCGGTGACGGACTGCTTCAGACACTTGGCATAGGCGGCGCGGTCGAACGGCTCCCCGGCCTCCTTGGCGCTCAAGAACGCGCGCAGCGCCGCCGGGCGGATGAGGCTGCCGACATGGGTGGTGAGGATCCGATCGGTGCTGGGTTTCATCTCGCGTCCTCCCCGGCCTCCCGTCGATCGTTATTGCAGCCGACCGATGACAGCGTAGCGCTTGATCGCCCAAAACGACAGCGCGGGCCCGAAGGCCCGCGCTGCATCGCTGTCACGCCCCGCTCCGGCCTCGGCCGGCCGCCGCGCAAATCGATCAGAAGCTCGGTCGGCGCGGAGCGCGCGCCGGACCGCCGGGGCCGCCCGGGGCGGGCCGTGGCTTCATCGGCAACAAGCCTTCGCGCTGCATGCGCTTGCGCGCGAGCTTGCGCGCCCGGCGGATCGCTTCCGCCTTCTCGCGCGCCTTTTTCTCGGAGGGCTTTTCGTAATGACCGCGGAGCTTCATCTCGCGGAAAATGCCCTCACGCTGCATCTTCTTCTTCAGCGCCTTGAGGGCCTGATCGACATTGTTGTCGCGGACGAGAACCTGCACGCGTCGTTCCTTTTGGCTCAGTATGGTCCTTGATGTGCCGGAGCCCGCCGATCGCCGCTAAAGCGCGACCGCGCGGGCTCCCCATGGCTCGCGCGTGTAGCAGAATCAGCGTGAAGAGTCCATCGCCGCGGTCAGGGTTTGCCGTCCTCGGGCGTCTCTGGCACCGCCTCGGTCTGGCGCTGGCGCCAGGCTTCGAGCCGCTTCGCCAGCTTGCCATCGGCGAGCGCAAGCACGCTCGCCGCGAGCAGCGCCGCGTTCACCGCGCCCGCCCGCCCGATCGCAAGCGTCCCGACCGGGACACCGGGCGGCATCTGCACGATGGAATAGAGCGAATCGACGCCTGAGAGCGCCTTCGACTCGACCGGCACGCCGAAGACCGGAAGCGTGGTCAGCGCCGCCGTCACGCCGGGCAGGTGCGCGGCGCCGCCCGCGCCGGCGATGATGATCTTGAAGCCTTGCGCCTTGGCCGCCTTGGTGAAGGCATAGTGCCGCTCGGGCGTGCGGTGCGCGGAGATGATCTTCGCCTCGTAGCCGATGCCGAGCGCATCGAGCGTATCGGCGGTGTGCTTCATGGTCGGCCAGTCGGACTGGCTGCCCATGATGATCGCAACCGGCTTCCCCGCCATCGACCCCTCGAAATCGCCCGCAAAAGGAAGCGGGCGATTATAGGGACGGTCGTTGAGGTGGCAAGGCGGCGGCATAACCGTGGGGGAAGCGGGCCGCCGCGCCGATTTCCGCCGCAAAAATAAGCCAATTGGGGTGCATGGCTCCTGTGCGGGAGCCGGGAGGGGTTAGCCTCAGTTTCGCCAATGATGTGAGCGAACGCTCGTTCGACTTTGCTGCGCTGCAATACGGGGTCGGGGGACTTCCTATCATGCGCCGGGCCAACGCCCAGCTTCAGTCTATTCGTCGCGCCGCGATTCTGGCGGCGCACTGCGGCTTCGTGCGCGCACGCCCGACCAAAACCGACACGCGCGTGGCCCACACAGCTAAGGGGGGCTCCCGATGAAAGCGAGCCGCGTGACCGCCATCGGCCTCGTGGCCGCCGCCGGGCTTTGGATCGCGTCCGGGCACTTGCTTCCGCATGAAACGGCGGAGAGCCGCGCGGCCGTGCGCGCCGGCGACGGCGCGGCGAAAAAGCCTTTCCGCGTCGCGGTGGCGACGACCAGCGTCGTTCCCCACAGCCGCAAGCTCACCATCGCCGGCCGCACCGAGGCCGACAAGCGCGTCACCGTGACCGCGCGTACCGGCGGGGTGCTGACCGACCTCAAGATCAAGCGCGGAATGTGGGTCAAGAAGGGCGACATCATCGCCATCCTGTCCGACGAGGCGCGCGAGGCCCAGGTGGCGCAGGCGCAGGCCGTGGTGACGCAGAAGCGCACCGAGCTCGAGGCCAAACGCACGCTGATCATCAGCGGCACGTTGCCGCGGCTCCAGCTCGTCGACCTCGAGGCGCAACTCAAGTCCGCGGAAGCGGCGCTTGCCGCCGCCGAGGCGGAGCACGCGCGCGGCGTGGTGCGCGCTCCGTGGTCGGGCGTGGTGCATGACGTTGCGGTCGAGGTCGGCCAGGCCGCGTTCTCCATGGCCGGCCGCGAGATCGCCTCCCTCGTCGCGCTCGATCCGATGCTGGCGGTGGTCGAAGTGGCCGAGCGTCAGCTCGCGGGCATCAAGGTCGGCGGTATCGCCGAGGTGCGACTCGTGACCGGCGAGCGCGTGAGCGGAAAAATCCGGTTCGTGGCCAAGACCGCGAGCCCGATCACGCGCACCTATCGCGTCGAGATCGAATCGCCCAACGCCGACGGCAACATTCCCGACGGCATCACGGCGGAGGTCGTCGTGCCGCTGTTGCCGGTTCTGGCGACGCGCGTCCCGCGCTCGGCGCTCACCTTTTCCTCGACCGGCAATCTCGGCCTGCGCGCCGTCGACGCCAACGACACGGTCGAGTTCGTTCCGATCGGGGTCATCGAGGACGAGCAGAGCTTCATGTGGGTCACCGGCCTTCCCGACCGCAGCCGCGTGATCGTGCAGGGACAGGACTTCGTGCGCGAAGGCCAGACGGTCGACGCGGTGGGAATACCCGAGCTCACCGCGGTCGCGCAGTAAAAGTGAGGAAGAAGAGCGAATAGCGGATGGCGAACAGCATCGCCCCCAAACTCCGTTCACCCCCGCGAAAGCGGGGGTCCACAGTTGCGGACCGCGGCCCCTGGGTCCCCGCTTGCGCGGGGACGAACGGACATCGGAGGCAAGTCTCGCTGTTCGCGAGCAGAGTCAAGTGATGTCCAGGTTCATCGACTACGCCATCGGTCACGCGCGGCTCACCATCGCGACGCTCATCTTCCTGCTGAGCGCGGGCCTGGTTGCCTATGTGACGATCCCGAAGGAGGCGGAGCCGGACGTCAGGATTCCGATCATCTACGTGCAGCTCTCCCAGCGCGGCATCAGCCCGGAGGATTCCGAGCGACTGCTGCTGCGGCCGGTCGAGACCCAACTCAAGTCGGTCGGCAACGTGAAGGAGATGCGCTCGACCGCCTTCGAGGGCGGCGGCTTCGTGCTGCTCGAGTTCGAGGCGGGGTTCGACTCCAAGTCCGCGCTCGCGGACGTGCGCGCCAAGGTCGATCAGGCCAAGCACGACTTGCCGCGCGAGGTCGACGAGCCGCAGGTGCTGGAGGTCAATCTCTCGCTCTATCCGGTGCTGGTGGTGGGGCTCTCCGGCGACGTGCCCGAGCGCACGCTGCTGCGCATCGCGCGTGCCGCCAAGAACGCGATCGAGCAGGCGCCGGGCGTGTTGTCGGCGGAGCTTCGCGGCGCGCGCGACGAAGCCGTCGAGATCATCCTCAATCCCATGCTGTTGGCGAGCTACGGGCTCTCCCTCGACCAGTTCGGCTCGATCACGCAATCCTTCAACACGCTCATCGCCGCCGGCGCGCTCGAAGGCGAGAGCGGCCGCTTCGCGGTCAAGGTGCCCTCGCTGTTCGAGAAGCCGCAGGACATCCTCAAGGTTCCCATCGTGGCCTCGCCCAAGGCATCGGTGACGCTGCTCGACATCGCGCAAGTCAAGCCGACCTTCAAGGACGCGACCTCGGTGACGCGGGTGAACGGCCGCCCCGCCATGACCATCGAGGTGTCGAAACGCACCGGCGCCAATTTGATTGAGACGGTCGACGCGGTGAAAGCGACGGTGGCGGCGCTGCAGAAGACCTGGCCCGAAGCCGTGCACGTCACTTTCACCCAGGACAAATCGAAGATCATCCGGCAGATGCTCGGCGATCTGCAGAACTCGGTCGCGACCGGCGTGCTGCTGGTGGCGATCGTGATCCTGTTCGCGCTCGGCTTCCGCGCCTCGCTGTTCATCGGCATCGCGATACCGGCGTCCTTTCTCGCCGGCGTGCTCGGGCTCCAGCTCGCGGGATTGACCGTCAATATCGTCGTGCTGTTCTCGCTCATCCTCGCCGTCGGCATGCTGGTCGACGACGCCATCATCGTGTCGGAATTCGCCGAGCGCCGCATGTCGGAAGGCATGCCGCCGCGGGACGCCTATGCGCTCGCGGCCAAGCGCATGTCCGGTCCGGTCATCGCCGCCACCGCGACCCGCATCGCCGCGTTCTCGCCGCTGCTGTTCTGGCCAGGCGTGGTCGGCCAGTTCATGAAATATCTGCCGATCACGCTCATCGCCACGCTCTCGGCCTCGCTGGCGGTGGCGCTGTTCTTCACGCCCACGCTGGGCGCCTTGCTCGGCAAAGCTGAGCGCGCCGACGAGCCCGGTTCAGGGCGAGTGTCGCCAGCGCGTCCACGCGCGTCTTCCGACGCGCTATGCGCGCGCACTGTAAAGTTGCCGCGCTGGCCGCTCGCTTGGCTCGCCAGCGCGGCGGCAGTGCCGCACGACGAGCGCGCGAAGGACCGCGGACCTTACATGCGCACGGTGCGCGTGGCGCTGCGCCATCCCGGCCTGACGCTGGCGCTGGCGGCGCTCCTTCTGGTCGCGGTGCAGGTCGCCTACGGAAAATTCGGCCGCGGCGTCGAGTTCTTCCCCAAGGTCGAGCCCGACTACGGCCAGGTGGTCGTGCACGCCCGCGGCAATCTCGCCCTCGACGAGAAGAATCGTCTCGTCGGCGAGGTGGAGAAGCGCGTGCTCGCCTTCGACGGCCTCAAGACCGTCTACACCCGCGTCGGCGAGCAGCCGCGCGGCATGAGCGAGCTCACCGAGGACACCATCGGCGTCATCCTGTTCGAGTTCGCGGACTGGCGCAGCCGGCCGCCGGCGCACGAGATCATGGACGCCATCCGCGCCAAGACCGCCGACATTGCGGGCATCCTCATCGAGGTGACGGCGCCGCGCGCGGGTCCGCCGACCGGCAAGCCGATCCAGGTGCAGCTCACCGCGCTCGATTCTGCGGCCCTGCCGGCGGCCGCCAACAAGGTCGCGGCCATCTTGGCCGCGCGCAGCGACATCCGCGACCTCGACGACGGCCAGCCGCTCCCCGGCATCGACTGGAAGGTGGAGGTCGACAAGTCGGAGGCGGCGAAATACGGCGCCGGCATCAACACCGTCGGCAGCGCGGTCCAACTCGTCACCAACGGCCTCAAGGCGACCGAATACCGGCCGGTCGACAGCGACAAGTCCGTGGACATCCTGGTGCGCTTTCCGCCCGAGCGCCGCAGCCTCGACCAGATCGACGACCTGCGCGTGCAGACCCAGATGGGGCACGTGCCGATCGGCAATTTCGCGCAGCGCGTGCCGGCGTCGCGCGTTGGCTACATCAATCGCGTCAACGGCAACCGGGTGATGACGGTGTCCGCCAACCTGGCCGAAGGCGTGCAGAGCGCCCAGGTGCAAGCGGAGATCGCGCGCGATCTCGCCCAGACCGATCTCGGCGCCGGTGTCATCTTCAAGCTCAAGGGCGAGGACGAGGAGCGCGCCAAGGCGTCGGCGTTCCTGCTCAAGGCGTTCGGCACCGCGATCTTCCTCATCTTCGCGATCCTGCTCGCGCAATTCAACAAGCTGACCTCGGTCGGCCTGGTGCTCACCGCGGTCGTGCTCTCGACCTTCGGCGTGCTGCTGGGGCTACTGGTCATGGGCCAGGCGTTCGGCGTGGTGATGACCGGCATCGGCGTGATCGCGAACGCGGGCGTGATCGTGAACAACAACATCGTGCTGATCGATACCTATGACCGGCTGCGGCGCGAAGGCGTGGCCGCCTACGACGCCATCATTCGTGCTCACCGCCGTGACCGCGATCCTGGGCGTGCTGCCGATCGCATTCGGCATGAACGTCGAATTCCTCTCGCGCGAGATCACGCTCGGCGCGCCGGCGACGCAATGGTGGATCAATCTCTCGACCGCCATCGTCTTCGGGCTCGGCTTTGCGACCGCGCTCACGCTGATCGTCACGCCGGCGGCGCTGATGGCGATCGCCAATCTGCGCGAGCGCCGCCTGCGTTGGTGGACGGCGCTGCGCGGCTGGCAGTGGCGCACGCCCGCGTTCGGGCGATCGTAAGCGCCGACGCGGCAAATTCAGCTGTCGTCACCGCGAGGGGCACCCCGCGACGCAAGCGCCGCGGGGACCCCCATAACCATCGGTGCTGGAACTATGGGTCTCCGCTTTCGCGGAGACGACAGCAGCGGCAAGATGTCGTGCCGATCAGACGGGTTTGGCATCACTCCGGCTCGATCCCCGCGTCTTTCACCACCTGCGCCCATTTCTTGATCTCGGCGGGGAATGAATTGGGCGAGCTCATCCGGCGTGCTGGTCCAGAGCGTGATCGCGAGCGCATTCATCTTGCCCTGCTAGCGCGCCCTGCTCGCAAAAGGCGAGGGCATTCGCGGCGCAGAGCCAGTGGCGCTGATACCCCGCGCCGCATTTACCGCAGCCGGCGCGATATGCGACATTGGCGAGCGAGAGACGTTATCTCGCCCGCGATGCCGGCGTCGGCGCGGGCAAGGAGACGCGAATGTCGAGATATCCCGCGTTGATTGCCGCCGCGGCCGCGCTGTTTGCGGTGTCGCCGGCGCTCGCCCAGCAGGACCCCGCGGCCGATTATCCCAATCGTCCGGTGAAGATCATCGTCAGCGTGCCGGCCGGCGGCGGCGTCGATACCGTCACGAGAATTTTCGCGGCCGGTCTGCAGCAGCATCTGGGCCAGCCGTTCGTGATCGAGAACCGCGGCGGCGCCGGCGGCAATCTCGGTGCCGAGGCGGTCTATACCGCCGATCCCGACGGCTACACGCTGCTCGCCTCACAGCCCGCGCCGATCACCAGCAATGTCGCGCTCTACAAGAAGCTCAATTTCGATCCGGCCCAGCTCGAGTCGGTCGCCGTGATGGCGAAATTTCCGAACGTGCTGCTGGTGCGGCGGGATTTTCCGGCGAAGACGGCGCAGGAATTCATCGCTTACGCGAAAGCCAATCCGGGCAAGATCACCTTCGCGTCGCAGGGGCCGGGCACCACCTCGCACCTGACCGCGGAGCTGTTCATGAAGCTCACTGGAACCAAGATGTTGCATGTCCCCTATCGCGGCACCGGTCCGGCGCTCAACGATCTCGTCGCGGGACACGTCGATTTCTGCTTCATGGAGCTCGCCTCGGCCTACAAGCTGCACGAAGGCGGCAAGTCCAGAATTCTTGCGATCGCGACCAACCAGCGGCTCGATGTCCTGCCGGACGTTCCGACGCTGATCGAGGTGGGCGTACCGGGCTTCCTCTCGGACACCTGGAATGCCATCAGCGCGCCGCCCAAGACGCCGGCTCCGATCGTTTTGAAACTCAACCGCACGATCAACGAAATCCTCAACGAGGCGGCAACCAAGGCGCGGTTCCGCGACCTCCAGCTCAGCGCCGGCGGTGGCAGCCCGCAGGACATGGCGAAGCTCAAGCACGACGAGACCGAGCGCTGGACCAAGGTGATCCGCGACGCCGGCATTCAGCCGGAGTGAACGCGGCGAGGGTCTTAAGCAATAATGTCGGGGGTGAGCTGGTCCTCGATATAGGAAATGCGGTCGCGCAGGTGGAGCTTGCGCTTCTTCAGTCGCTGAACCTGCAGCAGGTCGGAGCCCGGCGAGTGCTGCAAGGCGGAGATCGCGGCATCGAGGTCGCGGTGCTCCTGCTGCAAGCGCGCCAGTTGCTCCCGCAACTCGCGTTCTTCGTCCTTGGTCATCGCCACCAGCTGAAGCTTGGGCCGCCGCAAAGCGCGCGCCGCACACGCTTTGCGTCCGAGCGCCTTGGCCTTCAAGTAGCGTGCTTTGCGGGCGCTGACCACCGCCCAGATCGGCGATCGCCGACTCTCGTCGTTTTGGGGTCCCTTTGGCCTATGGACCCCCCCTCCCGGACCGCCATCGCCGGCATCGGTACCCCGAAGCGCGCCACCCCAAAACCTTGAAGGAAAGTATCCCTTTTTGCCCGCCCGCCTTCAGGGGATTGCTGCGCCGCACAAGCGGAACCCACTTCGAAAATGGGGCAAAATGGTGTACACTTCCCGGGTCAGGTAACAATCTGACTGAGGAGAACCCCCCAACATGTCCATACAAGCGCACCTTGCGGAGCTTGAGCGACGGCACCAGGCCTTGGAAGCGGAAATTGCCGAAGCCCGCTCGCATCCGTCGATCGACGATCTTCAGATCGTTGAGTTGAAGCGTCGCAAGTTGCTGGTGAAGGACGAAATCGCGCGCTTGCAGGTGGACAGTCTCGTCCACTGAGGCCGCGTTAACGAGTAGCTGAGTTGCGACTCGGCCGCCGCTCCCCGCGCATCGAGGGCGGCGGTCGGTTCGGCTAAAAATAAGGGAGGGAACGATGCGCACTCTGCCGAGGGCCGCGGCCATCGTTGCGGCCGCGATGGCTATCTTTGGCCACGCCCTCGCGCAGGATTATCCCACCCGCACCGTCACTCTCGTCGTGCCCTATCCGCCCGGCGGCGGCGTCGACGCCATGGCGCGCGTCGTCGCGGAGAAACTTGCAGGCGCGCTCGGCCAGCAAGTCGTGGTCGACAACCGCGCCGGCGGCTCCGGCCTCGTCGGCACGCGGGCCTTCATCAAGAGCCCGCCCGACGGCTACACGCTGTTCCTCGGGCACACTGGATCGATCTCCATCAATCCGAGCCTCTACGCCAATGCCGGCTTCGATCCGCGCAAGGACTTCGCGCCGATCGGGCTGATCGCGTCGATGCCCGTTGCCTTGCTTGCGCATCCCTCGTTCCCGGCCAAGACGATCGCCGACGTGGTCGCGATCGCGAAGACGGCGGGAGCCAAGTTCAACATCGGAACGTCGGCGGTGGGCACCGGCGGCTATCGCGAGTCGGGGCTGCCTGGATTCGAATCCGTGCTGCATTACGGGCTGCTGGCGCCGGCGGGCACGCCGCGGCCGATCATCGAGCGCCTCAACGCCGCGCTGCGCGCGCTGGCGGAGAGCGCCGAGGTCAAGCAGCGCATCGTGGCCGAAGGCGGCGACCCCCTGACCTCGACGCCCGAGGACTACGCCAAGGACATCGATAGCGAGGAGACGAAGTGGGGGACGCTGGTGCGCAAGCTCAATCTGAAGGTGGAGTGACCGGTGCCGCGCCTCCGTTCGTCCCCGCGAAAGCGGGGACCCAGATTTCTAGATTTCCGCTTGATGCGGAATGAGTGGTTGGAGATGCTGGAAAGGAGGGGAATTCATGGGGGTCATGGCGTCAACTCGTCGGCAAGATCTTTCCAGCTTGGATTAAATCGTTCGATCAGCTGTAACTTCCATGCCCTGTTCCACTTTTTCAGCTGTCGTTCTCGTTGCAATGCTGATTCTCGCGTCTCGTGTTGCTCGAACCAGACCAGCATCTTGACCCCATATTTTCTGGTGAAGCCGGGGACCGCACCGGTTCGATGTTCCCATGAGCGGCGGGCGAGATCATCCGTCATCCCGACGTAGAGCGTGCCGTTGCGTCGGCTTGCCAAAATGTAGACCCAGAAACTCACGGCCTCGGACTCCTGGGTCCCCGCTTTCGCGGGGACGAACGGAGACAGTGTACGCCGTGTCTAACGCTCTGGATTGGCGCCCAATCACCCCCTTTTCAATTCCGCTGCGGCGCGCGCCAGCACCTCGACCACCTTCGCTTCCGCCTCGGCATCGTCGTCGAGACGCTTGGCCGCGACCTCGCGCAGGTTCTCGAGTGCCGCACGCACGAGCGGCGGCATCCTGCGGCGGTCGTCGTCGTCGTCGTCCTCGCCGAAGCGGCGGCGCATGCGCGCAACGCGCTCGCCGATGGCGGCAAGCCGCTCGAGCACGGCGTCGACGAAGTCGCGGTTTTCGTCGAGATGGGCGCGGCCCTCGTCGGTGATGGCGTAGAGCTTCTTGGCGCCCTCGGCTTGGGCGGTCACGTAACCGGCCTCTTCGAGATAGGTCAGCGTGGGATAAACGATGCCGGGGCTCGGCGAGTACCAGCCGGCGGTCTTGTCTTCGAGCACCTTGATGATCTCGTAGCCGTGGCGCGGCTGCTCGGCGATCAGCGCGAGCGCGATCAAGCGCAGGTCGCCCTGCGCCAGCATGCGCCCGGCGCGCATCATGTTGCCGCCGCCCATGCCGTGACGTCCGCCCCAGCCGTGGCCGGGGCCGAAATGCCCGCGCCAGCCGCGCCTGCCGCCCCACTTCCCTCCACAATGTCTCATGCCGAACATGTCGGCCTCCCTAGTTGTTAAGATATATCGTTAGATATACCAAAGATCGATGTAGCGCAAGATATATCTTATAGCGCGTAAGTAGCTCAGTTTGCTGATAAATATCGTCGTCCGCTCGTCCCGCGAAAACGGGACCCAGCGTTGGGGCCGGAGATTCCCGCCATAAGCGCGTTTACGCGCGTCCATAGCCCGTCGAAGACGGGCGTGAACGCCCAAACGACGCGCTATGCGCGGGAATGGGCGGAGTCTTGCGGTGCGGCGCAGCTCCGTTAGCGCGCCGCCGTTACGGTTGGGCCGCCGCCTTCTCCACGAATGCGTTGGTGTAGGTCGCCGCCACGTCGATCTTGCCGCTGCCGACGTCGGGATCGAACGCCTTGAGCACGGCTAAGGCGGTCTCGGCGGCTTCGCGGGAAAAGCGGCCGTCGCGGGAAAAAATCGGCAGGCTGGTCTTGACCGACTGTTGATAGAGCGCCGCGTTGCCGAGCGCGTAGTCCGACGGCATCACGGCGGCGACCTCCTCCGCCGATCGGGGCGCGATCCATTTGAGCGCGCGCACCAAGGCGTTCACCAGCGCCTGGGTGGTGCGCGGCTTCTCCGCGATGAAGGCGCGCGGCGCATAGAGCACCGCCGCCGGGTAGGCGCCGCCGAAGACTTCGCGCGTGCCCGCGAGCGTGCGCGTGTCCGCCACCACCTTGATCAGGCCCTGGCTCTCCAGCAGGTTGATCACGGGATCGACGTTGACGATGGCGTCGATCTCGCCACGCTGCACCGCCGCGACGGCGCTGGCGCTCGCGCCGATGCCGACGAACGATGCATCGTCGCGCTTGAGGCCGTGCGTCACCATCAAATGCTGCACCATGAAATGCGTGCTCGAGCCGGGCGCCGTCACGCCGATCTTCATGCCCTTGAGGTCGGCGGGCGAGCGGTAGTCCTGCGCTTTCTTCGTCAGCACCCCCAGCACGTAGCCGGGGAATTGGCCGAGCTGCACCACCGCGACGATCGGTTGGCTCTTCGCCTGCATCTGGATGGTGTGATCGAAGGCGCCGGTCACCACGTCGGCGCTGCCGCCGATCAACGCCTGCAGCGCCCGCGCGCCGCCGGGGAAGTCGGAAATCTCCACGTCGAGCCCGGCGTCGCGGAAGTAGCCGAGCCGCTCCGTCACCGTCAGCGGCAGATAGAACAGCGCGGGCTTGCCGCCGACGGCGAGCCGCACCCGCGACAATTCCGGCTTCGCGTCTTGCCCGCCGGCGAGGACGGTCGCGGCGAGCAGCACAGCCGCGGCCGCCAGCGAGCGTTTGATCACCGCCATCATCGTCATTTTCGCGAATTCGCGGCGCGTTGCTCCACGTCGGCCCAATGGGCGAGCGAGGTGATGTCCTTGAAGGCCTCGAAGTCGACGCTTTCGTTCTTGCCCGCAGGCCTGCCGGCCTTGAGGTCGGCGAGCGCGTTCTCGATCGCGCGCGCGACGCGGAAGATCAGCGAGGTCGGATAGGCCACCATGGCAAAGCCGAGGCGGTAGAGCTCGCTCGGCGGCAGCACCGGCGTGCGCCCGCCGCCCTCCAGCATGTTGGCGAGCTGCGGCACGCCTTGAAACGTCCGCCCGATCCGGGTGAGCTCGTCGATCGTTTGCGGCGCCTCGATGAACAGGCCGTCGGCGCCGGCCTTGAGATAGATTTCGGCGCGACGCAGCGCCTCGTCGAGCCCGTGCACCGCGCGCGCGTCGGTGCGGGCGATGATGAAGAGATCGGCGCTGCGGCGCGCGTCCACGGCGGCGCGCAACTTCGCCGCCATGGCCTCGGCGTCGATGACGTCCTTGCCCGCCATATGGCCGCAGCGTTTCGGCGCCCGCTGGTCCTCCATGAAGATTGCCGACACGCCCATGGCCTCGTAGCCGGCGATGGTACGTGCGACGTTCTTGGCGTCGCCATAGCCGTCGTCGCAGTCGACCAACACGGGCAGGCTCGACGCGGCCATGATGTCGCGGATGCCGGCGCTCATCTCGCCGAAGGCCACCAGCCCGATATCCGGCAGCGCGTGGCGCGCGCCGACCAGCGCGTAGCCGCCGACCGAATAGGCGGCAAAGCCCGCGCGCTCGATCAGGCGGGCCGAGAGCGCGTCATGGGCGCAGGGCAAGAGCAGCGGCTCGCGCCGCGCCAGCAATTCCTTCCATGTCGGTTTTGCCGGCATGATGGGCTACGGATTGATGGCCTGCCGCGCCCGCGCGACGATGTCCTTGGGTGCGGTGTAGATTTTCTGCACCAGCTCCTGCACCTTGGCGCCGGGGAGCGGCGAGATGTCGATGCGGATGGTCTCCGCGTCGTGGAGGAAGTCTTTGTCGCGCATGGTGGCGTCGAAGGCGGAGCGCAGCGCGTCGAGCAGCTCCGCGGGCAGGCCGGGCGGCGCGACATAGGAGCGCTGGAACACCTGCTGGCTGATGATCAGCTCGACCGCTTTGCGGTCGTCCTCGTTGGTGACGTATTTGAACACCACGGGGACGCCCATGCGCGTGAGCTCCTCGTTCGGCTCGAGACCGACCTGCAGCAGCAGATTGACCTTGTTGTCGCGGATCCAATCGGGGCGCTGCGACTTGAAGCTCGCCCAGTCCCAGCCGCAGACGCCGTCGAGCTCGCCGCGCTCCATCGCGAGCGCGATTTCGGCGGTGCCGCTGTAGCCGGACACCACGTCATATTTGGCGCCCGAGGTTTTCTTGTGCATATAGCCGTATCCGCGGGTGGAATCGCTGGTCGAGACCCCGCCGAAGGACGCCTTCTGCGTGAGCGCGTCGTCGAAGGTCTTGATCTTGGAGTCCTTGCGCGAGACGCAGACGCGCGTGCCGTTGTTGGCGGTGCCGAGATAAAGCACCTTGGTCGGGTCGAACAGCGTCTCGGCCTTTTCATCGAGCAGCGGACCCACCACTCCTCCCGGCATGAGGGCGGCGATTGCGGTGCCATCCTTGGGCGCCAGCGTGCTGATGAAGCCCGCCGCCCGCGCGCTGGCCGCGCCCGGCATGTTCTTCGACACGATGGTCGGCTGGCCGGGAATGTGGCGCCCGTAATGGCGCGCGAGCGCGCGCGCATAGATGTCGTAGCCGCCCCCCGGCGGCGCCCCGATCAGGAGATCGATGCTCTTGCCGGCGTAATAATCCCCGGCCGAGCTGGATGTCGCCGGCGCGGCGAGCGCGATCAGCCCGGCGAGGACGCATATCGTTGCAAGGCGCATCGGAAGTCTCGGCCCATGGTCGCGCATGCGGCGAAGGCTAGGTCATCCGCGCGCTGCCGACAACTCGTGCGAGCCCGCTCAGTGCGCGAGCTTGAGCGTGATCACGCCGGCGATGATGAGCGCGGCGCCGAGCCAGCGCCCGAAGCTGCTCGGGTCGCCGAAAAACCACACCCCCACCAGGAAGGTTCCGGCGGCGCCGATGCCGGTCCACACCGCGTAGGAGGTGCCGAGCGAAATGTCCCGCTGCGCCAGAAACAGCAAGCCGCCGCTGATCGCGAGGGAGATGACCGCCATCGCCGCGCCGATGACGATTCCCCCCGGTTGTTGCGTCCACTTTAGGCCGATCGGCCAGCCGACCTCGCACAGTCCGGCGGCAATCAGATATGCCCAGGCGATCACGTCTTCGGCCTGCTCCCTTTGCGATTCGGGGGACCATAGCCAAGGACGATTCCAGATTCGTGACAGCGCGACGCCGGTCAGGGGGCAGGCACGGGTGGCAGCGCCGGTCGCCCATGGCTCCGCCCGCAATTCTGCCTCGACACGCTCAAGTTGCGCGGTTCATTGTAAATAACAATCCGGAAACAATGAAACGGTCCCGGGGGACGGCTCCTACAACCACAGGGTGGATTCCGGGCTCGCGGGCTTCCCCCCGCGCCCCGGAATGACGCGTCGTTTGTGCAAGGCGGACATCACTCTTCGTCTGGGCGGCGCCAACGGATGTGAATGAATTCGTCGTCCGCGCGCGCCGTTCCCTCCGCGATCAGGCGATCGCGCTTGGCCTCGACGTCGGCGGGCGTATCCCCAGGGTCCTTCCAAATGAAAAACACCCGCCGTTCGCGGGCGTGCGTTTTCTCGAGCTTGTTCAGCCGGTTCAGCGGTGGCTGCGGCATGGATCGAATCCTTCCGTGGGCGTTGTCGTCATGCGGCGGCATCGGCCGGCATCGTGCCGGGCGCGGGGCTGCCTTCGAGCTTGGCGAGGCGCTCCTCGAAGCCCCGCGTCGCCAGCGCCCGCACGTAGATGTCAATCACGTTCGCGAGGTCGGCGGCCTCCGACGGCGTGAGCTCGCCGGCCGCAGCCGCAGCCACGATCGTCGCCGCCGCATCGACGGTGTCCGCGGCGGTGCCGAGCGGCGGCAGGTCGAGCACGACCGGCTCGGTCTTTCGCGCCGGCGCCAGCCGGTCCATGCACATGCGAAGCGCCGCCAGATCGCCGCCTTTGGCGAGATCGATCGCCTTGCGCGCGATCGCCTCGGCGTCGGCCGCCAACAGGTTTTGCAACAGGATCGTCGTCCGGTTGCGCGCCCCGCGCGGACGGCCGGCTGGATTTCCGCTTTCACCCTTCTGAAACGGCATGACTTGTCTCCTTTTCTGGATGCGAACGAATAC
>WNFX01005767.1_pt1 | contig 15392 bp, 12 predicted proteins | sample 5400111 | NCBI WGS metagenome assembly WNFX01 (sample SAMN13153363, study PRJNA577476) | soil metagenome | isolation source: 40 cm soil or saprolite under grassland replicate 1 | place: USA:California | collected 2016-06-15 | reverse complement strand
CCAAAAATTGAGAGTCCTTGTGTAGCGAGCGCACGAGCAGCCACGTGAAACACCACTGGTGTCAACTCACCGGCAATCTTATACATGTTGGGAATCATCAGCAATAAGCCCTGGGATGCAGTAAACGTTGTTGCCAATGCTCCTGTTTGTATTGCGCCATGAATTGCTCCAGCTGCGCCCCCCTCTGATTGCATTTCCACAACAAGCGGCACCGTTCCCCATAGATTGACTCGCCCCGTCGCAGACCAGGCATCAGCCATCTCGCCCATCGATGTCGACGGCGTTATAGGATAGATTGCAATGACCTCACTCAATGCGTGAGCAACGTTCGCTACAGCCTCATTGCCCTCTATTGTTACCCAATTACGTTCCATATGAACCTCCATAATTTCTAGTTTAACTTACCGCTATCATTTCCGCATCATGCTTGTTTAGAGACGACGCAGTTATCTCTTGTTGGATTTCGGTGCCTTCCAACTTGTCAGTTTGCTTGTCCCGCTTTCTCTTGCCTCGCCATCTATCGCTTCTTGCCAGGAGCACGACAGCCGCCAGTATTAGTGCGCCGCCAAGAACCTGAAGAGGGCTTATTGTCTCTCCCAGAACGATTGCTGCTAAAACAACGGCCACGATCGGTTCAAATGTTGAGAGTGTCGAAGTACTGGTTGGGCCAATCCTCTTGAGGCCAGCGAGGAAAGTGACGAAAGCAAGTACAGTTGAGATAAGCGCAATCGCAATGATTGCAATCCAGCCAGTTGATGTCGTGGGATAAGTCGTACCTCGAAAGGCTACAATACCAGCATAAACACCTGCTGTCGATGTAATAATCACTGTCGTTGAGCTGAGTGGTCCTGAACGCCGCACGATGCGGCTTCCTAAGAGGATATAGATAGCATAATCCACCGCTGCTGCTACACCTAGTAGAATACCCAGCAGACTGCCACCGCTGCTTATCCGTAAAGTCAGCGCTGTTCCTGAGAGAGCAAGGAATAGCGCTATAATCTTGGTACGCGTAAGATGTTCTTTCAAGAAAATAGCCGACAGCGCTGTGACCAGCGCAGGATAAATATAAAGTAATAGCGCAACCAGCCCAGCAGAGGCCATCTTAAGCGCCAGAAAATATGCAAGTGACTCGCCTACATATGCTATTGCCCCCAGCAGAATCAGTTCCACTAGAATAAGTCCATGGGGATACTGCGTCCTGCTCGCAACCATGATCAGATTCATCACCACAGCAGCTATAGTAAATCGCAGGAACAACACCGTAACAGGTTCCGCTCCGGCATTATATGCCAGTTGTGCAAAGATAGGCATTACGCCAAACGATGCAGCTGAAGTGATAATAAGTATCAATCCAAGTCTTCGATTAGTGATAGCAGACTTTGGATATTTCATGATAATGTCATCCTCACCTATCGAAATGTTTATACGTTTGTTATGTTATGCTTTTTAAAAGGTCTATTTCGAGTTTCTTTCATCTCTGCGAAAGCGACCGGAGCATCCTCTTGTAAGAAGGATATCGTGCTAGAATCACAATTACATCACAGCAACATGCTTTTTCATCACGTTTCGTACACAGACCCGATTATTTATTTTCAAGTAGGTTGAAGTGGCCGGACTGGCTCCGCCAGTCCGGCCACTTCAACCTACTTGAATCTGCGACCCTTGGGTCGCAAGTCTAATTTTTGCAGCATTGTGTATGCTAATTGTGAGAGTATCTCACTATCCTGTGACAGTTTTGTGAGACATGCCTCATAGTCTGTAAGTGAAAGGAGTTACATACATGGCAGTTAAGAACGACATCGAGCGTTATCGCGCAAATTATATTGCTGAACAGGAGGGTTCTGAGCTATATCAAAAGCTGGCTAAAACTGAACGTGATCCACACCTGGCAGAACTTTACCAGCGAATGGCAGAAACTGAGCAGCGTCATGCAAGCGTCTGGGCTGATTATTTGCGCAAAGCAGGCGAAACTGTACCCACGTTTACCCCAGGGTGGCGCATACGTATGATCATCTGGCTGGCGCAGCGCTTCGGCGTAAACTCGGTACTGCCTATGGTCTCGACTATGGAACGCGGCGCCGGTCACGACTATGATACACAACCGGAAGCTCGTGCCGCTGGGATGCCGAAGGATGAGCGTTCGCACGAACGCCTTTTTCGCTCTGTAGAGATAACAGGTGGTGGTATCGCTGGTCCTGCACTCGCCCGCTTCGAGGGCCGTCACCGTGGCACCGGTGGCAATGCTCTGCGTGCGGCTGTATTGGGAGCCAGCGATGGTCTCACCACCAATCTGAGTCTTGTCATGGGTGTTGCAGGGGCCAATCTCCCTGGGCATACCATTCTATTCACAGGTCTGGCCGGTATGCTCGCCGGAGCGCTCTCTATGTCTATCGGTGAGTGGCTATCTGTGCAGAGCGCTCGTGAGCTTTACACGCACCAGATTGCGGTCGAACGCCAGGAACTGCTCGAGATGCCTGAGGAAGAACGCGAGGAACTGGCCCTTATTTACGAGGCGAAAGGAATTGATCGGGAAACTGCCAATCGCATGGCCGAACGTATTATGGGGCAGGGTGAAGCAGCACTTGATACCCTCGCCCGCGAAGAGCTTGGTATTGACCCCGAAGAACTCGGGGGCTCGGCATGGACAGCTTCGATCATGTCATTTATGCTTTTCGCAATTGGCGCTGTCATCCCCGTCATACCTTTTGCATTTGGTAGTGGGACTGTAGCTGTGCTGTTTAGCCTGGTGCTGGGCATTTTGGGTTTGTTCATTGTCGGCGTCGGTATTACGCTGACCACTGGAGCATCGCTCCTGAAATCAGCCGGTCGCCAGGTCTTGCTGGGTTTAGCGGCGGCAGCAATAACGTTTGGACTCGGATCACTTGTTGGAGGACGTTTAGGATAACTTCTTATTGTTGTAAATTAGCTATGGGTCGTGTTAATACTCGATAGCAGAGAACTGGAGAAAAGTATGACGGAATCAGTCGGACCGCAAGTCTCGCAAAGAGAAGCCATGGCGCTATCAACAGCTAGCAAAGAAGGTACCCAGCAAATTTCTTTGCAACAGCTCTTCGAGCAGCTACACACCTCTGAGAAAGGTTTGACCAGTGAGGAAGCGCGTCGAAAGCTTAGCGAGGTAGGCCCAAACGAATTGATCACTGTCCAGCGTATAGCGGGGGTCAAACAGCTTTTACTTTTGTTTACGAACCCGCTCGTTATAATCTTGCTGGCTGCGAGTATTGTATCAGCCGTTTTTGGTGCAGTTATCGATGCGAGTATTATTATTGTGATTGTATCGCTGAGCATCGCGCTTAACTACTTTCAGACCCATCGCTCGGAGCGCGCAGTTGAGGGACTGCGCAAGCAAGTAGCGCTAACAGCGACAGCTCTGCGTGATGGGAACTGGGTCGAGATTCCACGAAGTGAACTGGTACCTGGTGATGTCATCCGTCTCACTGCCGGGGATCTTGTACCTGCTGATGCCCGCTTGCTCCAATCAGTCTATCTACATGTTCAGCAAGCCGCACTGACTGGAGAATCCTTGCCAGCGGAAAAGGATGCGAGCGACAGCGCATCAACGTCGGGAAACCTGATTGACGTACGCTCTGTCGTCTTTCTCGGCACTTCCGTTGTTAGTGGAACAGCAATAGCAGTCGTTACCGCAACGGGTCGGAATACGGCTTACGGTGATATTGTGGCACATCTTGCCAAGCGTCCACCACAAACTGAGTTTGAACATGGCGTCAGAGCTTTCGGTCTCCTCATTACAAGGACCGTCTTCTTCCTTGTTCTCTTTGTATTCCTCATCGGCATCATCTTCAAGCACAGTACTCTGGAATCAGCTCTCTTTGCTATCTCCCTTGCTGTCGGATTGACCCCAGAGTTTCTACCGATGATCGTGACGATTACCCTGGCACAAGGGGCTGCACGGATGGCGCGGCAGAAAGTCATTGTCAAGCACCTGGAGTCCATGCAAAACTTCGGCAGCATTGATGTACTTTGTAGCGACAAGACTGGAACCTTAACCACTGGGGAGATGGTGCTCAGCGACTGCTTCGATCCCCAGGGCCAACCGTCGAAGAATATGTTGTTGTTTGCCTACCTCAATAGCTTTTATGAAACAGGCATCAAAGGCCAAATCGACGCCGCAGTTCTGCGCTATGAGCAACTTGATGTGAGTTCCTATCGCAAGCTGGGGGAAATCCCGTTCGATTTCGAACGGCGACGCCTCTCCGTGGTCGTGGAGCAGGAGCAGAATGGAGAACCACTCTTGATTTGCAAAGGCGCGCCCGAGAGTACACTGCCAGTGTGTTCCAAGTATGAAATAGATGGCCAATTCATTCCCCTGGATGATAAGTCACATTCATCGTGCAAAGAGACCTACCAGAAGCTCAGCGCTCAGGGCTATTACACCATAGCTGTTGCCTACCGGCCTTTGCCTCCGAAGCCTGAGGTCTATCGTGCAAGCGATGAGCAGGACATGATCCTGCTCGGCTACCTGGCATTCTACGATCCTCCCAGGGAAGATGCAGGTAAGGTGCTGGAGACACTCCGTAGCGATGGGGTAGAGGTGAAGATTCTGACGGGTGATAATGCACTCGTTACTCGCCATATCTGCTCACAAGTCGGCTTGAATACAGATCACATGGTCCAAGGTGACGAGCTTGATCACATCGATGATACAGCACTGGCCCATGTGGTTGAGAAGACCAACGTCTTTGCCCGCGTCTCGCCAGCGCAGAAGAACCGCATCATTCTTGCGCTCAAGCATCGCCATCACGTGGTTGGTTACCTGGGTGATGGCATCAATGATGCTCCATCGCTCCATACCGCTGATGTTGGGATCTCGGTTGCGAGTGCCGTAGATGTAGCAAAGGAAGCTGCGGAACTCATCTTACTTGAGCAAGGCCTGGACGTGCTCCATAATGGTATCATTGAGGGTCGTAAGGCGTTCGGGAATGTGATGAAGTACCTGTTGATGGGAACTAGTTCAAACTTTGGGAATATGTTCAGTATGGCCGGTGCCTTTGTATTCTTGCCATTCTTGCCCATGCTGCCGGCGCAGATCCTGCTGAATAACTTTCTTTACGACCTTTCCCAGGTGACGATACCTACTGATAACGTAGATACGAGCTACATTCAAAAACCGCAACACTGGAACATCAAGCTCATCCGTGATTTCATGGTTTTCATTGGACCAGTCAGTTCGATCTTTGACTTCCTCACCTTCTTTGTGATGCTGGCGGTTTTCCATGCCTCAGCGGAGCTCTTCCATACAGGCTGGTTTGTGGAATCGCTGGCGACGCAGACATTGGTGCTGTTTGTTATTCGCACTGTAGGCAACCCATTACGCAGTCGACCAAGCAAGCCTCTGACGATTACCGTGATTCTGGTTGTCCTTTTCGGCCTGATTATTCCGTATACCCCGCTTGCCGGGCCGCTAAAATTCGTACCCTTGCCCGCCCTATACTACCTCTTCCTTGCAATTATGATTGTTACCTATTTGCTGCTTGTCGAAATCGTCAAACGCTGGCTCATGCGCCGGCTGGTGAAATAAAATAGGAAATGGAGCGCTCTAACGCAGTAATAAAGCCTATTTCAACCGCGCTAAACCTTTCCTGCGAGCCGCTTTAATACAAGAGCAAATTTCTTCCGCCTGCTTAGCAAGTTGATCACTGTTCTATGCTGACTTCTCCTCAGATTTCTCTAACTCCTCCACCGGCGCGGTAAAATGAATCTCCAAGGCCTTATCTACAAAGCGTGCAAGCTTTGCCTCTTGGTTTGCCAGTACGGATGGGAGCGTAATATCGCGCTTGAAGTTACCAATCTCGACGATCATCTCGTCACCCTTCTTCGTCATCAGCACCTTGTCCATCTCAACATGTGGCAGAGGTAGACGCAGTATATACGTATCTCCCACGTGTATTACTTCCTGTATCGGTCCACGATGGAAGACCTCTGTCGGGTCCAAATCGCCAAAGATGGCCCTGGCTAATTCACCAAGTTGCTTCATGCCAAGAATGTCGCGCGAATAGTAGGGAGCCTCCCAGATAGGCAGCGGGGCGAAGGTATTGTGAATCAGCAGGCGCAATTTCTCTTGATTACGATAGAGGTCTTGCATAAACTCATCAACATAATTGCCAGGCTGAATGACGCGATTGCAAATAACGCCATCGATGGGATAACCAAAAAGCGCCAGATAGGTTTCAGCCCGCAGCGCCTCTTTGATCACCATACGTTCTGGATTGACTACTGGTCGATAGGAACTGATATCGGGGTTACTCAGTACCTCGCGCAACGTTTTCACTCGATCACTCAAGATTTGCACAGCTTCCAACATTTCACCAGTAGGCAGGAAAGCCTTGATGAATGGACGTGCGAGGGTTAGGGTAGTACTCTTCAGATTTAAACTAGTGATGCGCCCGGCATACCATTGAAAGGTGTCAGGCATACTTAAAAGCCGCACTGTCTCACCTGTGGGCGCAGCGTCGATAACTACCACTTCGAAGTTCCCGTCTCGAGCATTGCGGTAGATGTTGAGCAGGCTGACAATCTCGTCCATCCCAGGAATGAGCGCAAGTTCTTCAGCTATCACCGGATCGATGCCACGTTTTCGCAACAGTTCACTCATTTTGTCTTGCACTTTGCCCCAACTGTGGCGCATTTCATCCAACACATTCACTTCTTGTGCCCACAAATTCGGTGCCAGTTCCATCGGTTCAGAAGCAAGAGGTGTATTGAAGCAATCGGCAAGACTATGTGCCAGGTCAGTGCTAACAACAAGCGTACGCTTGCCGAGTGCGGCGGAACGAACTGCTGTAGCTGCCGAGATTGTTGTTTTACCAACGCCGCCTTTTCCAAGGTAGAGTATAATACGCATAGATGTCCTTATTCTTAAGAATGTCATATCACGTGATATCAATCAATTACCAGGAGATCGCTCGTCACTCATTCCAGGCCATTAGGATAGGTAGCTATCACCTGCCAGATCTATCTACATGTACGTAGATTACCCCATTCTGGTTATCTTTTTAGTAGTGCTTTGGGAAAAGGTAATGCCGTCGAGATTACCAAAGTAGAGCACTTCATGCGCAATCGTTGCTGCTCTATCGAATGTGGAATCTTTGGAGGTGTCCTGGTATGCGAAAAGGATAGATCCCTATCTCTGAATCGAGAGTGGGTAAGCCTCATACCCCGACCCCAGGCATCCATCAGGCATGAGATCGAGGTCATGCTCAGTGACTCCGGTAGTGGCATTCAACTTAAAGAAGCGTCCACCAGTTCCTGGACATTTAACGTCATATTCGTCTCTGAGAATACAGCATGCCGATCTTGTCTAATTCAGTAAACCAGAGATTCTGGTTGGCATCCATAGCCAGGCCGAGCGGTAAACCGCCAGGAGCAGGAATGCGATAGTAGAGGAAAAGACCTGTGCGCACATCGAGATGCGCTAGCATGTTCGCAGCCAAAATGGTCACCCAGACATCACCAGACGTTGTGACAAGTAGGCCATAGAGTGTCCCACGCTCGTGTCCACTCAATGAAACAGTGTACGTCGTGAACGTCCCGGTACCTGGTTTATAGCGAAACAGCAGACCAGGCGTGAAGGATGTCACCCAGAGAGATCCCTGTCCATCGCTGGCAATCTCCATCAAGAGTGCATAAGGATCGGGTACGGCGAACACTTGTATCGCTCCTGTTGTCGGCTCGAGACGGCCAAGTTGATTGCTACCCGATTCGGTGAACCAGATGCTCCCCTGCGGATCGACCGTCACTCCGTACGGGTAGAGTGTCTGCACACTTGTTTTTGGGGAAAGAGGATAGTGCTGCATGTGGCCCGTACGGGGATCGAGCCGCCCAAGACGGTCAGCGTTGAATTCGGTGAACCACACATCACCATGTGCGTCGAGTGCCAGTTCGTTGGGGGCGCTCGGCAAGGACAATTGCTGGCCGGTATGTCCTGGATCAGGGATACTGATCCAGGGTAAAGGATAGAGCTGATAGCGTCCTGTCGTGGGAAAGTAGCGTCCCAGGTAATTGGCAGATTGTTCGGCAAACCAAATGGTGTCGTCAGGTGCAACCATTACGCCCATGATACCATGATGACCACGCGGTGGAGTCAGATACTGAAAGGTCCGAATGCGTGGGTCAAAGACGACCAGTGCGTTCTGACCCATGGCACCGAACCAGACCCTTCCCTGGTGATCGATAGCTGGTCGCATCACCTCGCTATCTCGGAGCGGTAAGGGGTATTCCCTAAACAGAGCTCTATCTACCAATACTGTCTGGGGAAAGAGCTGCCTAACAGGTGCCTTTCCTGACCCAACAAGACTCTCGCAGGAAAGTATCACGAGTGAAACGACACTCAGTAGCACTAATCCCGGCAGAAGCCAGGTCCTAAAGCAGATCACCCGGGCTAATGGTCCTCGATGAGCATCGTCGGCGACTGGGAGTGTTGGCTGCCTATGCACCACCTTGTTGCCTTTCAACTGTGGTTGAGGAAACGTGTGTCGTTCGCTCATTATCCGCTTCCCTGTATGCTATTTGCAGCGATTGAACTCATAGTTTCGCCCTTCGCAGTTTTGGAAAGGGAAGTGTTGGTGAGCTGTTCTCCTAAGTTAGGAGAGCAGCTCACCAACTTCAAATTCAGGAAGTGACCGTGATGGCAGCTTTCATATACGGGTGAATATTACAGTGATAGGGGAACGTTCCCGCAGAGGTGAAGGTGAACATGAAGGTTTGGTTCCGCGTGATATTGCCAGCGGAACTGAAGACACCAGCCGTATCACTGGTCACCGTATGAGGAGCATCAGAGGTATTGAGCCATACCACCTGCGTGCCCACTTTGATCGTCAGTGTTGCCGGTTGGAAGGAGTATTTCTCATTCGCCTCAACGATCTTCACAGTGACAACTGTCGGGGTTGGGGTAGGAGTCGGGCTGGGTGGTGACGTAGGGGTGGGCGTCGGAGCGGAAGTTGTGGCTGTCCCACCGCCGCATGCAGCTAAAAGCAGGGCAGCAGCAATTGCCAGCGAGAGGAAAACCCAGGACATTTTTACGCGCTGGGTAAAAGAAGACAGATTCTTGTTCATGACGTAATTCTCCTTAGATTTCAACGGCGCCTCAATTATAACTAGCGACGAATGTGATAGGCGCACTATAGTGAATTACGGTAAAAGGTTACAGCCCCAACTGGGTTAGTGACTCTTGCTGGTGTTCTTCTCTATTCACCTGGTCAGGGATAGCATTGGTATAAACTGAAGTCAAATAGCTGGAGAGACGATATACTTGTCATTCTTCCCGGTTTTGAAAAACATACTCGTAACCCCTATATGTATATATCATTAGATGACTCGTTCTCAGTACAGGTGTCACCAGAAATGAAGGAAGAAAACGTGATGCTTAACAATTTTTTCACCTTACACGCCAGAATCCGTACTTTGTCCAGTATATTTGTATTCGCGACACTTGTCGTCCTTTTGGCAGCCTGTGGCAGCAATACGAGTGAATCAGGAACAACTTCCTCGGCGGGAGGAACGACCCCAACCACAAGCAGCAGTAGTGTATATGGTGGTGGCAGGTATGGTAGCGGTGGAGGGATTACCCCAACAAGCAGCAGTTCTGGCAGCCTCATCAAGACAGCGACAGTCACAGTGAATGGCACGTCGGAGACCATTCTTACCAATGCCCAGGGCTTGACCCTCTATTACCGAGACACCGATGTGCCGCCGTCGACCGTCTGTAGCGGAGGATGCGCTAATGCGTGGCCCCCGCTGGTCATATCCAGTTCTAGCGTCCCTACAAGCGCAGTATCACTCCCAGGGAAGTTAACCATCGTGGCAGACGCAAATGGGAAACAGGTCGAATACAACGGCCATCCGCTCTATATCTACTCAGGTGATCCCGGTCCTGGCCAGGCGACTGGCGAAGGGGTTGGTGGCATCTGGCATGTCGTTACACCAGGTCTGGCATAGCAACATTTACCTGGTTGCGTCAATGGTATCAAAAAGGAAAAGTGGCTAAGGCTCAATCTTCCCATTCATAACCATCAGTTTCAGAAACTCCAGGCGACGCAAAACCTCTACACGATCACTCCCACCATTTTGATACCATTGGCGCAACCAGAGCAAAGAAACAATTTCTTCAGAAGTAAAACCATTCTGGATTAGAGCATCCGTCTCAGTAATAGCAATTTCAGCATTGTTAACCATTTCAAGTTCTTTTTCAGATTGGATTTGCGGATTCATAATATTTACCTTCTTCCTTATTAGGACTATCTCCGCTGCTTTACTATACATTATTTCGCTTATTCAAAAGTTCATTGTTGTCTGGCCATCTTAGTGTAATCTAGACCCTACACTTTCATAGACGACCAACCCTATAGTTTTTCAAATATCACTTTGTTTGTGATGTACAACACCTCTTTTCACCCACTTGTTCCTATTCCTACAAACAAAGTATAAGCGGAAATCAGTGTTGCATCTATCGACAAAATAACACCTGGACTGTGAAGTTCCTCACGTCACCTCACAATCATCTGACGCTACATGACTGTTATACGAATCGCATACCAGGATGGTTCCATCACAACCTGTCAATTCTATGACAATTTTCTAATTGAAAGTAAGGAAATAAATAGAGATGGCAATGACAGAACCCGCGCGGGTTCTGTCATTGCCATCTCTATTTATTTCCTTATCCTTTTCGCACAACAATATTAATCAGCCGCCCTGGCACATAAATCACCTTCTGTACGGTTGCCTCTCCAATGAATGAAGCCACCCGGGGATTGCTCAGCGCCAGCATACGGATATCGCGCTCACTTGTGTCCGCGGCAACCTCGATCCTCTCACGTACCTTACCATTGACCTGCACGACCAGCGTAAAGGTCTCATCCTGCGTCAGCGCCTCATCATAGTCTGGCCACGCGGTCTCGTGAATACTCCCCGTATGATTCGTCAAGTGCCACAGTTCTTCGGTTATATGCGGTGCCATTGGGGCCAGCAGTTGCATCATTGTCTCCAACGTATTGCGGAAAGCCACGCTGCGAGCTACAGGAGCATGTTGCTGCTTAATCAGCACATTGTTGCACTCCATCAACGCGGCCAGCGCTGTATTGAAGCGGAAATTGCTCAGTTCCTCGGTGATGCGCTTGATGGTTTTGTTGCGCAGGCGTTCGATAGCCTTGCTCTCACTGGTCTCCTCGTCGCTGGGATTCTCAACCCAACTATCATTAACCAGGCTCCAGAAGCGGTTCATGAATCGCCACACCCCCTCTAAATTTTCGGGTATGAAAGAGCCGCCTTGATCGAAGGGGCCAATAAACGTCAGGTAAGAGCGCACAGTATCCGCCCCGTACTTCTCGACAAACTCGTCTGGAGCCACCACATTACCGCGTGACTTAGACATCTTCTGCCCATCAGGACCCAACACAGTGCCCTGGTGATATAGCCGGGTAAAAGGTTCGTCAAATTTCAGATGTCCCATGTCTCGCAACGCTTTGATGAAGAAGCGAGCGTACAGCAGGTGCATGACTGCGTGTTCTGCTCCACCGATATATTGATCGACGGGCAGCCAGCGCTCCATTGCCTCGTGGCTAAACGCCTGTTTGTCATTCTGCGGGTCGGCATAGCGCAGGAAGTACCAGGACGAACAGATGAACGTATCCATCGTATCGGCCTCGCGTGTTGCGGGACCTCCACAGACTGGGCAGGTAGTGACTTGAACTCAACATGCTCGGGCAGCAACACGGGCAGTTGATCCTCTGGTACCGGAACCATACCATCCTTTGGACAGTAGATGATCGGAATAGGGGTGCCCCAATAGCGTTGTCGACTAATCAGCCAGTCACGCAGACGGTACGTCACCGTGAAACGGCCAATGCCCTGATTCTCAAGAAAGCGTGTCACTCTGGCAATCGCCTCTTCGGCTCGCACACCATCAAATGGACCAGAGTTGACCATCACTCCCAGGTGTTCTTTCGCCTCAGTCCAGTTCGCAGGATCGCTCGGCTCCTCACCCTCAGGTCGAATAACCTGGCGTATGGGAATGCCAAACTTACGCGCAAATTCAAAGTCGCGCTGGTCATGGGCAGGTACACCCATGATCGCTCCAGAACCATAGCCCATCAGCACATAATCAGCAATCCACACCGGAACGCGTTCACCATTCACTGGATTGGTGACATAGCCACCTGTAAAGACACCCGTCTTTTCTTTCTCTGCGCTCATGCGCTCAATTTCCGTCATATGTCGAGCCTGGTCCACATAAGCCTCGACTTCAGACTTGTGTTCAGGTATCGTTAATTTCTCAACCCAGGGATGTTCAGGGGCCAGTACAAAGAATGTGACGCCATAAATGGTGTCCGGGCGCGTTGTGAAGACAGGAATCTCTTCATGTTGTCCATCGATCTCCGTAAAAAAGCGGATCTCTGCCCCTTCGCTACGCCCGATCCAGTTTCTTTGCATGGTCACTGTCTTTTCAGGCCATTCGATCTTGGAGAAGTCCAGCAGTTCTTCTGCATAGCTGGTAATCTTCAGTAGCCACTGGTCGATCTCTTTGCGAATTACGACGCTGCCGCAGCGCTCACATGTGCCATTTGCTAATACTTGCTCATTTGCCAGCGTTGTATTGCAGCTTGGACACCAGTTAGCAGGTGCCTTAGTGCGATAAGCCAGCCCATGTTTATAGAATTGCAGGAACAGCCACTGTGACCATTTGTAGTAATCGGGCAGACAGGAAACCATCTCGCGCTCCCAATCCCAGCCTGCTCCCATCAAACGCAGTTGCCTGCGCATTGTCTCAACGTTCGCCAGCGTCCAGGTACGTGCCTGTATGCCACGCTGGATAGCAGCATTCTCTGCGGGCAATCCAAAGGCATCGAAGCCTATCGGCTGCATGACGTTATAGCCATGCATACGCATGAAGCGACCATAGGCGTCAGCACCCGAATAGTTATACCAGTGACCAATATGCAAGTCACCGGACGGATAGGGTAACATGGCCAGGTTATAAAACTTTGGTTTGGGCGAATCGTCGGTGGCATGATACAGTTGTTCAGCCTCCCACTGGGTCTGCCATTTTGCTTCAATTTCTTTAGGATTATACTTCGTGCGTGTAATCATCTGATATCCCTCCACAAACCTGCATCTACAGTAATAGAAACAATAATAAAAAAGCCTTTCATCCTTGCGGGACGAAAGGCTTTTCGTGGTACCACCCTGTTTTTTCAATCTCGGATTTATGGTGGACCTGAGGGGGCTCGAACCCCTGACCTCATCCATGCCATGGATGCGCTCTTCCAACTGCGCTACAGGCCCAAGACGACTGGTTCATAAGGAAAGTCCGTGATTGATACTCATTATATGCGATAACGGGCACTCCGGCAAGCGCTAGGCCTTTGGTTTGGATTCATAGATTGAACCCCTACCCAAATTTCTTTCACACTTGCTGCTCACAGGCGAGTTCGATCAAAAGCTTTGCAGCCTTGCACCACCCGGCTACTCTCTGGACTGAATAGACCTACTACTCCTGCTCAACGCTGGTAATCTACCAATGATTGTGAACACTACTATACCATAAGAGCTTGCGATTTGCAAGGCAACTTTAAAACTAGCCTCTCCACCCCTCCCGTAGGGGCGAGGGTTGTGTGGAGTGGCTGGGTGGGCCTTTATGGTCGCCCGCCGTTCCCCTGATGGACATAGATCCTTAAGCTCAATTGTGCTTCTTAAACTTTTATGGTCTAGTATATAGTGGAGATGAGGGGGCTCGAACCCCTGACCTCGACAGTGCGATTGTCGCGCTCTCCCAGCTGAGCTACATCCCCGGGCAAGCTAGATCATAACATACCAGGGAAGAGTTGTAAATAGGAAATTTATCAATATACGAAATGCAGAATTCAAACCCGATACAAGTGATAGAAGTGATACAAGTGTTATAAATGTTATAATGCTCGGGGCTATTGCTCATTTGTCACTGCCTGGGCATGCGCCTGGTACTCGTCCCAAACACTCTGTAAGGCAGGATCTCCTGGAACATTGCTGTAGATAGAGTAGATGGTCATATCATTCTCCCACCCATGCGATTGCCAGAAGGCTCTTAGTTCCTCTTCCCCCGGGCATTCTTTACCAACACATATTCTCGTATGGATGCTGCCAGTTCCACATGTCTGCATGAACGACACAGCTTGTCTCACCAACTCGGCCTGAACCTCTTGCCGCTTTGGATTGGACTGTACGTACAATTCCTCGATTTCGCCAGTTAGCCCTGGCATAACAGGATGCCCAGTCACGCTACAGGTGACGAAGCCGATGAGGATATCCTGTTCTTCAGCCACGAAGCAGTGGGCGGCTTGATGGTTGGCATACTGCTTAAGGTTGGAAAGGATGAGTTGTGCAGATGATTCTGGAAGCGGTGTTCCTGCTTCTGCACACATCTGTAACCATAAGTCACGAACGCCTTCAGCTTCACGTTTGTCCATATTTCTGATCTCAGCCATAGTAGTGATTCTCCTTATCACTTTCCTTCTATCAAGACACGGACTTGTCCTCTGCCACCAGGAGGTGGGCCTGTATATTTTACATCATCTAAGAGAATACCTGAGCCAGGTCTAGTCTACTGGGCACGTACGCATACAACAGTGAGGCATCCATACCATTGAGCCATCTGTGATTGTCCCGTGATAATCGGTCACTACTTTGTGAGCCACATGTGAGTTGCCTGTTCTATTCTGAGAATATCAAAAGGAGAGGATTTTTGGCAATATCTTCGAGAACCAAAAGGAGTAGAATGATGAAACATAAATTCATACGTATTACGCTTATCGTGATAGAGTTATTCGTCGGTCTGTGGGCAGTCATCGGTGGCATTGGTCTGGTGACAGGAGTGATTCCGTTCCTCCAGATGCCGGTTGCGTATCTTCAAGGCACACCTGTCAGTGACTACATGATCCCTGGTCTGCTACTGTTGATTGTCGTTGGAGGAAGTTTCCTCTTCGCCGCTGCAACAATCCTCTCTGGCCATGAATTGGGAGTGCTGGCGTCAGCTCTGGCCGGGCTGATCTTGATTGGCTTCGAGTTTGTAGAGGTATTGATTATCGACCGCTATGCGATTGTTCTTCCCAGTGCTGTGCCGCAACAAGTCATCATGATTGTGCTCAGTCTGGCATGTTTCGGGCTGGCCACATACCTCTGGATGACTGAGTTCCGCAAGCAGCACGTTTATGCAGATTAAAAATAATCCAATCATCCCTCTTTAACTGTCAGGGCTGTTGCATAGTCGGGATTAAAAAGAGTCTCATTGCGAAAACTCGACAAAAACATGACTCAGCATTTCTACTTACAGAGTATTATTGACTCAGAAAAAACCAAAATATACTTGACAAAAACACAAATAT
>WNFX01003607.1_pt1 | contig 15399 bp, 14 predicted proteins | sample 5400111 | NCBI WGS metagenome assembly WNFX01 (sample SAMN13153363, study PRJNA577476) | soil metagenome | isolation source: 40 cm soil or saprolite under grassland replicate 1 | place: USA:California | collected 2016-06-15 | reverse complement strand
CCTGTACAAGCGGCTTGGCTATTCGGGTAAGTCGGTGCGGATCGGATTCATCCACTACAACACCCGCGCCGAGGTGGACAGGCTGCTCGAGGCCCTGGACACGGTGCGCAGGCCCTAGCCAGCCCGCCGCTCGCTAGCCGCCGGCGCCGGTCAAGATGTCCGCCAGCGTCGGCAGGTTGATGTTGCCGCCGGAGACCACGCACACGACCTTGCCGCCACCGGCCATGCCGCTCAGTGCCGCGGCCGGCGCCAGCGCGCCCGCGCCCTCGGCGATCACCCTGGCCCGCTCGGCGAGCGTGCGCACGGCGGCAGCGGCCTGGCCGACCGGGATGGAGAGCGCCAGGTCCACCAGCGGCGAGACCAGCGGCCACATGCTGTCGAGCACCCGGCGGCTGCCTGAGCCATCGACGAACGACGCACGGTAGGGAACGTCGACGGGCTGGCCAGCGGCCATCGCCGCGGCCAGCGCGGCACCGGTCTCCGGCTCGGCGGTGACGATCCTGGTGCCCGGGCGCAGCGCCTTGATAGCGCTGGCGATCCCGGCGGTCAGCCCTCCGCCGCCGTACGGGATCACCACCGCGGCTGGGTCGGGCAGGTCCTCCAGGATCTCTAGCCCGATCGTGCCGTTGCCGGCCATCACCGCGCGGTCTTGGACCGGGTGGATGAAGAGCCCGTCGACGCCTTCGACCCGGCCGGTGATAATCGCGGTCCACCAGTCGTCGTACGGAAGCTTGAGCACCCGGCCGCCGAGCCGCTCGATCGCGGCCAGCTTCGCCTGCGGCGCGTGATCGGGCACGGCGATCGTGGCTGGCACGCCCAGGGCGCGCGCTGCCCATGCCACTCCCTGGGCCATGTTCCCCGCGCTTGCCGTCACCAGGCCCTTCGACCGCTCGCTCTCCGGCGCGAGCAGGACAGCGCTGGTCGCGCCGCGGATCTTGAACGAGTTGACCGGCTGCAGGTTCTCCAGCTTGAGGTAGATCTCGGCGGGCGCGTCATCGGCGTAGAGCCGCACCAGCGGCGTCCTTATCGCCGCACCCGCGATCCGCTCGCGCGCCGCCTCGATCGCTGCCAGCTCGATCACAGCCCGACCTCCGTTCCCAGGCCCTGTGCCTGCGTCCCCGCACCCAGGATCGCAAGCGCCCTGGCGCCCGGCCTGGCCAGCGCGCCGGTGGCCACCGCAGTGACGGCCGCGGTGCGGATCTGCGTGATCGCCGAGGCATCGGCCATCGCGTCCGCGCACGCCTGCGGGCTCAGCGCGGCGAGCACGTCGTGATGGCTCAGGACCAGGACGCGCATCAGGCGACTGCCATCTGCACCAGCGCCCGGTCCTGCATGCTGAGCGGCCGTGCCAGCGCCTCGGCGAGCGGCGCCAGGTGCTCGGGGCGTCCAGGGCCGATCACGATCTGGCTCACCCGCTCGTCGGCCAGCAGCCAGGCAAGCGCGAGCCCGGCCATCGACATGCCGCGCCAGGAGGCGATCCGTTCCAGGCTGGCCAGCGCGTCGAAGGTCCTGCTGGTGGCGAACGCGAGGTAGGGCTCTGGTCGCTGGGTCATCCGGGAGCCTGGCGGGAACGGCTGGCCGCGGCGGTACTTACCGGTGAGCCAGCCGCCGGCCAGCGGGCTGAATGCCAGGTAGGCGACGCTACGCCGGGCACACAGCGGCAGCACATCCGCCTCGTCCTGGCGGGTCAGCAGCGAGTAGCAGTTCTGAATGGCCTGCGGGTTCCCCGCCGCCAGGCCGGCCGCCAGCTGCCCGGCGGTGAAGTTGCTTACCCCGTAGCCAAGGACCAGCCCGGCGGCGCGGGCCTCGTCGAATGCCCCGAACGTCTCCGGCAGGGGGACGTCAGGGTCGAAGTCGTGCGCCAGGTACAGGTCGACATGATCCACACCAAGCCGGTCCAGGCTGGCCCGCAACTGCCGTGCGATCCGCTCCGGCGCCAGGCCGCGATCCGCCCCCGGTGACATCGGGTTGCACGTCTTGGTGGTGAGCTGCGGGCGGACTCCGCGCGCGGCGATCCAGCGGCCGATCGCCTGCTCGCTGCGGCCGCCGCCGTAAGCGTCGGCGGTGTCGAAATGCGTGATCCCGCGCTCCCAGGCGGCGTCCATCAGCGCGCGTGCCTGGTCTTCGCCGAGCCCCTGGCCGAAGAACTCCGGCGCCGAGCCGACTCCGCCGAAGTTGCCGCAGCCGAGCGCGATCCGCCGGATGGCCGGGCCGGGCCCGTCGTCGGCCCGCGGTGCCACGGGCGTCCCGCTCATCAGGCTGAGCCGCCGGCAGGTGTCACCGTGCGATTAAACCAAACGATGTCGAGCCATGCCAGAAGCCGCGTTGGCTGCCGCTGGCATGGCTCGCGTAGTTGGTGACTGATCCCAGCGGCCTACAGGGCGCCTGCCTTGAGAACCAGCGCGCCGGCCTTGATAACGCGCATCCTTTTTTTCACCTCCTTGCGTTTGGACAGGGGATAACGCACAAGGTGCGATCTTTTATGACGCTAGTTCTCCTTCAACCACGCGTCAAGGGACCGACCGGTGGCGATTAATGGTGACATTGTTACGGATGTCGACCAAAGATAGTGGTGTGACAGGGCGGAATCAGAATGGCGAGGGTGGCCTGAGCCAGCTCGGGATGTGAGCCACGCCAGGGCATCACCCCAGGTCAGGAGAGCATGACCGCTTGCATGGCTTGAACAGATCGGATGGCAGATTGTCCTTTTATAGCGAGCTTGACTGCGGTCGATGGCGCTCTGTACCGTTTCGGGGTATACGGCGCAGGCGGCACGGATCGCCACGGCGCCCGGCGCATGGGCGGGTGAAATACGCGTGGCGGAAAGGGTGCTCGTCCCGTTCGCAGGCGAGGGATCGGGCCGAGGGGGGCTTAGCTGGGGCCAGCAGGCAATCTGGCGGGATTTCGAGGTTGTCGGGACGCCTATCTGGCTTACCGGGCTCCAAGCCGTGCCGGACGGCTGGACCGTCGATGACGCAGCCGATCAGCTTGCTTACATTATGGGCCGGCACCAGTCGATGCGCACCACGCTGCTGGTGGACGGCGATCGGCCGGTGCAGCAGGTCGTGCACGATTCCGGGCAGATCTACCTTCAGGTCATCGACGCGGACGGCGGGGAAGGACCGCTAGCCATCGCGAAAGCGCTGGAGGAAAAGTGGAAAGAACACGATCTGGTCTACGATTATGCCAATGACTGGCCGGTGCGAATGGCTCTCATCCGGCACCAGGGAAAAGCCGCGTATTACGTGCGGGCGGTCAGTCATGTCGTGACAGACGGTTTCGGTGCGCTCGCCATGTACAAGGATATTATCGCGCGCGATCCGGTGACAGGCAGGCCCGGTGGCCCGATCACCGCGATGGAACCGCTCGAGCAGGCGCAGTGGCAGGCCAGCCCGGCCGGGAAACGGCGCACTCAGGCGGCCGAGCAGCACTGGGAGCGGCTGCTGCGGGCCATCCCGGCGCGCAGATTCGGTGAGCCAGCCAACCCGGCGCAGGCGGCACGTTACGGTCGGCTCACCTTCGACTCCCGTGCTGCCTACCTCGCCAGCCAGGCGATCGCCGCGCGCACAGAGGTCGCCAACTCCCCCGTGCTGCTCGCCGCGTTCGCCGTCGGCCTGGCCAGGGCTACCGGCATCAACCCGGTGGTTCTGCGGCTGTACGTCAGCAACAGGTTCCGGCCCAGGCTCGCGGCCACCGTCAGCCCGATCGCGCAGACCTGCCCGTGCGTCATCGACGTCGCGGGCATCACGTTTGACGAGGCCGTCAAGCGCACCTATTACGCATCGCTTGGCGCCTACAAGCATGCCTATTTCGAGCCGGTCAGGATCAGGGAACTTGTGGTGGCGGTCGGCGAGCAGCGCGGAGCGGAAATCGACCTCTCCTGCCTCTACAACGACATCAGGCTGACCAGCCCGCGCGACGCGAGCGGTCCGCTCCCGGGCCCGCGGGACATCCGGGCGGCGCTGGCGCGGACCGCGCTGCGCTGGCAGGACAGGCAGAACCCAGAGGGCCAGTTCAACATCATGATCGAGGATTCGCCGGACACGATCAGCGTGCTGATGGTGCTCGATACGCACTACCTCGGCCTGGCACAGGCGGAGGCCACCCTGCGCGGGATGGAGGACATGGTGGTGGCCGCAGCGTGTGATCCCGATGCCCCCACCGGGGTCTAGCCGGCCGCCCGGCTAATCGCGAGCAGCGCGATATCGTCGCGGGCCGGCCCGCGGCCCACCATGGCCGCCATGACGGCGGCGCAGACCTGGTCCGGGTGCCCGGCCGTCACCGCCTGGCAGAGCTTGTCCAGCCCGAGATCGATCGGCTGTCCTGGGCGCTCGACCAGGCCGTCGGTGTACAGGCACAGCAAAGTGCCTGGCTCGACCGGCAGCGAGGTGACGCGCCGCCGCACGTCAGCCGCCACGCCGATCATCAGATCGGAGCCGACGTCGGCGAGTCTTGCTAGCCGGCCAGGGCAGGCGATGACCGGCGGCAGGTGCCCGGCCGATGAGATATGCACCTGGTTCAGATCATGATCGAACACCGCGTACAGCACGGTGGCCAGGGCGTCTGGCTCGAAATGCTGCATCTTGCGGTCCAGCCTGGCAAGGACCTCGGCCGGGTCGGTGGTTTCCAGCGCGTAGGCGCGCAGGGCGCTGCGCATCCGCCCCATCACCACGGCCGCCGGAAGGCCAGAGCCCGCCGCGTCCCCGATGACCGTGCACAACTGGCCGGACGGCAGGGTGAACATGTCATACCAGTCACCGCCGACCGCCCCGTGGCCTGCCAGATAGCGCGCCGCCGCCTGGGCGCCGGCGACCGAAGGCAGCGCCGACGGCATCAGGCTGCGCTGCAGCGCGGTGGCCGCCGCCCGATCCGCCCTGGTGAGCAGCGATTGCACGGCCAGGGCCGCCCGGTCACCGGCGAGCTGCAGCAGCTCCACGTCGTAGGTGCTGAATTTGTGCGGAGTCAGCGAACCGACGTGCAGCACGCCGATGACCCTGCCGCCCGCTACCAGGGGGACCCCCGTCAGGCTCTTGATGCCCTTGGCCAGCAGGATCGCGTTCAGCACGTTCTCGTGGTTGAACTCGTTGAGTACCACCGGCTGGTGCCCGGCAGCGATCCGGCCGGCGAACCCGCCGCCGACCGGGATCCGCAGGCCCTGGCGCACCTCTTCCTCCAGGCCGGCCGCCGCCGTGGCGACCAGATGCCCGGACGCGAAGTCAAGCAGCAGCACCGCGGCGGTGTCGGCGTCCAGGATGTCCTTGGTGCGCTCGAGCAGCTCAGTCAGCAAATCGTGGTCATCAAGGCGGGAAAGTGCCGCGTCCGTGATCGCCTGGATGTCCCTGAGCCTGCTCTCCGCGGTCACGGGACCAAGCTGCGCAGTCATCGGTGCCTCCCGCCGTCCGGCGGCCAGTCGCGGCAAGGCTCGAAGCTGGGCGAAAAAACAGCCGGGCCAGCCAGGATGCCAGCTGTTTCGTCAGCCGTAGTCATCAAGGGTACATCCCGTGACGCAGTGACCGTCCGGGCGCGATCATGCGGCCGGCGGTTCGCTGCCTCCCGGCCGGTTCGCCGGCTCAAGTGCCGCCTGCCCGCTGGCCTTGGGTGCCTGTCGCTGCCCGAGCGCGACGGCGCTCACCACCAGGCAGGCGAACGAGGCGACCTGCAGGCCTGCCCGCCAGCCGCGCGGCAGCAGCTCGCCGAACAGCGTGAACCCGGCGACGATGGGCACGGCGTTGGTCACCAACGTCGCCATGCCCGCCGCGGTCAGCGCATCGCCCTGCTGGTAGGCCGACTGCAGAACGCTCGTCCCCGCGCCGTAGGCGATGATCAGGCTGGCTAGCGCGATGAGCCAGGCGTCGCCGTAGCCGACCAGCTTGGCTGAGATGTCACCGTCGGCGAACAGCAGGCCAGCGGCAAGGCCGAGGGACGCGGCGCGGGCGAAGCGCGTCGGCTGCCCGATCAGCAGCACCGCGCCGCCGCCGCACGCGGCCAGCCAGATGATCACGCCGACGGCCGGCGGATGGCGATCGGAAGCTGTGGTATCGACCAGGGAGAGCGCGAGCAGGGTCAGCCCGGCGAGCGCCAGGGCCACCGCGATCCGCTCGCGCGGCACCAGCCTGGACGGGTGGCCGCGTGCGGTGGCGAACGCCAGCACGGCGACGCCCGATGCGGTGACCGCCTGGACCAGTGCCAGCGGCGCGAGCCGCAGCGCGGCCACGTACATCAGCCAGCCGGAGGACTCCGCCCCGAACGCGATCATCCAGCGCCGGTCCCCGAGCAGCAACCGCGCAGACCGGAACGGCCGGCGCGGGGACAGCGGCGGCAGTGCCACCGCGGCGTCGTGCTCCAGCGAGTAAGCGGTGTTGGTGATGAGCGCACCGGCGAAGGCGAGCGTCAGTCCGATCCAGGCCGGCGGCACGCTGCGGACAGTACCACCAGCGATGGCCGCGGCACAGCAGGCGAGGCACTGCCGGGTCTATGGCGGGTCTATGGCGGGTCTATGGCGGCGGGTGGCGCAGGGCTGCCTGGTAGACGCTGCCGAGCGAGTCGATCGGCTCCCACGGGTAGTGCACCCACCCGTTGGTGGTCTCGATGTAGAAGTCGGGTTCGTAGCTGGTGGCGTTCGCGCCAGGCTTGTAGTGGATCACGGCCATCGGCACGGCGGCGGCACCGAGTTCGGCGAGCGCGCCGCGGGTCCACTCAGCGGTCCTGCCGGTATCGTGCACCTCGTCGACGAGCAGGATGACCTGGCCTTGCACGTGCGATTTGTCCGGTAGCTGGCCGACCTTGAATTCGCCGGCCTGCATGGGATTCTCCCTGGAGTACTTGGAGACCCCGACCGAGATGACCTGGTCGCCCGACAGGCCGAGCATCCTGGACAAGATGTTGACCAGGTACAGGCCGCCGCGCGGGACGAACGCGATCCGCGTGATCCGCTGCCCGCTGGCCAGGCTGCGCTCGATGATCATGTTGCCCAGGGCCGTGGTCTTGAGAAAGACCGATTCCCAGGTTTCCCAGACCGTGGCGTCTGTCTGCTGCTCCATGAATCAAGTATCAGCGAAGGCGGTCGCTGCCGCTGCCTGGAAGTTTCGACTGCCGCCTGCGGGACCCGCGCGGAGCTTGATGATCATCCGGTGGCCGCGGCGCCCGGCTGGCCGGCGGTGCCTGCGGCCAGCGCGGCGGCGGCTGCCTGGCTGGCCGCCGTCCTGGCCTGGTCATCGACGGCCAGCAGGTAGCCGTGCACGATGTCGAGGCGGCAGCCCCGCAGCAGCTTGGTCATCTCGGCGCCGTAGCTGAACGAGAACTCTCTGGCCGGCCCGGTGTATGCGGTCTCGATCGGCGCGTTGTAGCACAGTTCGAAGTAGGTGAACCTGGACCGGGGATCGGTGTAGTCGAATCCGCAGGTCCAGCAGTGCTGGACGCCGCCGGAGTTCAGGAAGAGCGAGAACCCGGCCGTGTGCCGCGGGTCAGTCCTGGCGCGGAAGACCGTGACGCCGCCGGAGAAGGCGCGGAACGCCTGCAGCAGCCGCCGCTCGCTGGCCGGATCGGGCTGCTTGCCGTATTTGCGCCTGTGCTGCTGCCGGAGCGCGACGAGCGTTTCGATCAGCTCATCGTCGGCCTCAGCCAGCGGCAGCCAGTCGACGGTGATCCCGTTCTCGCGCAGCTTGCGGCGTTCGGCCTGCAGGCTCTGCCGCCTGTGGCTGCCGAGCATGGCCAGGTAGTCGGCGAAGCAGTCGCCTGGCAGGTGCAGGTTCGACCGCTGCGTGATCGGGAACCCGGTCAGCCGCGCTCGCCGCAGCGCCGCCGCCAGCTGGTGATCCTCCGGCTGGACATACAGGAACGCGACAGTCCGCAGGCCGGCTACGCGGGCCGCGTCCAGCACCGCGGAGATCGCGTGATCGAGGGCGCCAGGCGCGCCGGCACCTGGCCCGATGCCGAAGCACTCCAGGCCAGGATAGGTGAGCACCAGGGCGGGGAACCACTCCTCGCGCGGCGGGCCCATCGCCGCGGCTGCCGCCTGGGCGGCCGCCGGCTCGGCCGGCAGGGACCGCAGGCCTTCGCACGGCTCGAAGAGCAGCTGCCAGGGATTCTTGGACACCGTGAGGTACGGATCATCGACGACCGAGCCGAAGAACCCGGCATCGGAGCCAAGCCCGCTGACGAAGTAGCGGTGCTCACCTTCGATCCGGTGGCCCATGACCGACAGCCAGCCACGGGAGGCGAAGAGCGGCGGACGCGGGTCGAGTTCCTCCCAGACGGCGGGCGGCCCGTCCTGGCCCGGGTACTGGGCCTGCCATGCCAGCGCGCCGCCTTCTGGTTCGGCGCCTGCGGCGGACCAGGCGGTCATCGGAAGCTCCGGCCTGCCCACGCCCACGAATCGCGGAACGGGGCGAGCATCGGCCTGGTCAGCGGCGGGCACCGGGAGTCGGTGAACGAGCGGTAGAGATCCTCGGCGACGTCGAGCAGCAGCGCGGTGGCGTCACCGGGCGCGAGCCGGTCCACGAACAGGATCCGCTCCAGTTCGGTGAACGCCAGGACCGGGCACGGCCGGGCGGCCAGCGCGATGGCGCGCGAGCATAGATGCTTGACGTCGTAGGTGATCGGGCCGAAGGCGTTGACCGCGGAAAGGAGCAGGGCCTCGCCGGTAGAGCGGTGCATAAGCTCGCGGGCGGCCTGCGCTAGGGCGCGGTGCCGGCCTTCGCCGAGCCCGAACGCGTGACCGTAGAGCAGCCGCGCTCGGCAGCCGCGCTGCAGCTTCCCCGTGCCGTGGCCGCCGCGGCGTTCTAGTTTTGACAGCATGGCCCTACATGTCCGTGGCATCGCGCTGCCCACCGAGGAGGAGCTGGAGTGCTGGATCTCCGGCGACCGGCTGAGCTTCACGCCGCTGCCCGGCGCGCGGACGGTGATCGATGGCGGGTTCCTGCTGCCCGGCCTCGCCGACGCCCACAGCCATCCCGGCCGCGGTGAGCTTGGCGCCCCGCTGGACGAAGCCAAGCTGACCCGGGACGCACGGGACCATGCGCGGGCCGGGGTCGCGCTGATCAGGGCGGCAGGCAGCCCGGATCGTCCGCTGCCTGGCAGGATGCGCGAGGCGCTAGCGCCGCGGGCCGTCGTGGTCGGCCAGGCCGGATCCGAGGCGCCGCGGGCAGAGGCGGCGCGGGCAGAGGCGGCGCGGGCAGAGGCGGCGCGGGCAGAGGCGGCGCAGGCAGCGGACTACGCCGGCCTGCCAAGGATCATCGATGTCGGGGTGCCGCTCGGCATACCGGGCCAGTTCCCGCCCGACGCCGGCCGGATCGTGCCGGTCGATGAGCTGCCCGAAGCGGCTGTGGCGCATTACCTGACCGCGGGTAGCGGCTGGTGCAAGATCTACGCGGACTGGATCGTGGATGAGGAAACGTTCGCCGAGCCGCCGCTGACTCCGGCGGACGCGCTCGCCGAGGCGGTCAGGCAGGTTCATGCGGCCGGCGGCCGGGTCGCGATCCACGCCTGGCATGAGGACGCCTGCCTGGCGGCGGTGCGGGCGGGGGCGGACAGCCTGGAGCACGGGCTCCGGCTGGATCCCGCGTTGCTGCCGCAGATGGCCGCGCAGGGCACCGCATTCACCCCGACACTGACGACCTGGGCCAGGCAGGTGGACGGCCTGCGGGAGGCGCCGGAGCCGATCCGCAGCTGGTTCATCGACGCGATCGAACGGCTGCCAAGCCTGGCGGCGCAGGCGCAGGCGGCCGGCGTCACGGTGCTGGCCGGCACTGACAGCGAACCGCATGGCCGGGTCGCCGAGGAGATCCGCGAGCTGGCCAGGGGCATGCCGGCGCAGGCCGCTCTGGCCAGCGGTTCGTGGGCCTGCCGGGCGTTCTTCGGCCTGCCTGGCGGGCTCGAGGACGGCGGGCCCGCCGACATCGTGGCCTATCCGAGCGACCCGCGCGACGACCTCGGCGTTCTTGACCACCCGTTGCAGGTCATCGTCCGCGGCCAGCTCCTCGGCTCCTAGCAGCTGGCTATCCAGCAGCCGGCTAGCCGGGGGCGCAGCCGTTGGCGGCCTGCTGGGTTTCCACGGCAGCCATCTGCCGCTGCACCGTCTGGGCCTGGCGGGCCAGCGCCGCCGCTTCCGCGCGCGCGGCAATGGGGTCGCTCCAGTCGATCTCCGCGATCTCCGTCTCGATCGCCTGGTACTGCGCGTTCAGCGTCAGGTATTGCTGATGCAGTTGCTGGCACAGAGTGGACTGCGATCCGACTCCGACCACGGCGATCGGGCTTGCGGTGCCGAACCAGTGGATCAGCTCCCTGAGCATCTGCCAGCAGAACTGCTCGTCTGCCACTGCGTTCGGCGCGGTGATCGAAAACTGGAAGTGCACCGACTGCTGCGGGTCGACCCGCGCGACCGGCAGGTTGACCCGGTTCGTGCCCCAGGTGGTGTTGTCCTGCGGTGCCTGGCTGCCCAGCCGGTAATTGAGCCCAGGACTCCAGCTCGTCGAGCCGGTGTTGAGCGCCTGTACGTCCACGGTGGCCTGCGAGCCAGGAGCCATCTGCGCTGGCGGCCAGCCTGGGATCGTGACGACCGCGTCGTCGATGTAGGCCGCTGACGGGTCGGCGCGGGTGTAGGGCAGCCGGAAGAAGCCACGGACCTGGCCAGGGTTGGGCCCTTCGGTGCCGTTGGTGGTGATGGTCTTGGCCGGTGTTGGCGTGCTGATGTCTAGGCCGATCGTAATGTCATCCCTGCCCGGTCTGTTGCAGTCGTAGACGTGCAGGGTCAGCTGTGACCCGGCAAGCTCATATCCCCAGATCAGCTCCACATGGTTCTGGAATACGTCCCACGGCGCCAGTGACTGGATCAAGACAACCCCGATCGGGCACAGCCGCCCCGCGTCGATATCGGCCATGATGGCCGGGCATTCGTTGACGGTCAGGTGAAAGACCCCTGGCCCGCCGAGTACCGTGTCGTGGTCGAGCTTCTGAGTGAAGGCCAGCCATTGCGCCACGGTGACAGGCCCGTCGAAGCTCTGGATCAGGCGGGCCAAGATCAGCTGCGCCAGGGCCATCGGGATCTGGCTGGAGGAAGTTCCGCGCAGCTGCGGCATGCCGGATTCGAAGATGTCTCTGGCCAGGAACGACATACCGCCGCAGAACCCCATCATGGTCGCGTCGATGTTGACCGCCGGCAGGCCGTCAATCGACACGCCGAACGACGTGCCCGCAGGCCATGGGCCGTTAGAGAACAGCGGCGCATTGGTGCTTGGCCGGAATCCAGGAACGAAACTCATTGGCTAACCCCTCCCGGCATCAGGTTTACTGACCTGAGGGTCAGCCTAAACAGCGGCGTTACTAATATAAATACGCTAAATGCAGGAGAAGCGGCTGGCCAGTTGACGCCGACCGGGGCTGGCGTGGTGGCCAGCGGGGCTTAAATGCCCTGCTGCGTAGAACCGGCCGATTTATCCGGCGGTCAGATGAGCATGCCGCCGGTGACGCGGATGTTCTGGCCGGTGATCCATCCGGCGTCCGGGCCAGCCAGGAACGCCACCACGCCGGCGATCTCGGCCGGCTGGCCGAGCCTGCCAAGAGCGGTGAATCCCAGGTAGGCATCGAGGGTCTCGTCGGTGTTCTCGGCGCGGAGCAGGTCGGTGTCGGTGGCGCCGGGCGAGACGGCGTTGACGGTGATCCCGCGCGGCCCGAATTCGCGGGCGGCCACCGCGGTGAACTGCTCAAGAGCCGCCTTGCTCGCGGCGTACAGGCCGGCTCCGGCCTCCGGCAGCGCGGTGCTCAACGTGGAGATATTGATGATCCGGCCGCCATCGGGCAAGGCCGGCGCGGCGTACTGCATCGCGAAGTAAGGCCCCTTCGCGTTCACCGTCATAACCCGGTCATAATCGGCCTCGGTCACCTCGCTGATCTGCTGCCCCGGCGCGATGCCCGCGTTATTCACCAGAATGTCCAGCCCGCCGAGTACCCTGCTGGCCGCATCGATCAGGCGCCGCTGATCGGCCATCTGCCCCTGGTCGGCGCGCTCGGCCACGGCGCGCCCGCCCGCGGCGCGCCCGCCCGCGGCCGCAGCCGTCGCCACCACCTCGGCGGCGGCCCGCTCGTTCTGCTGATAGCTGAAGATCACCGATGCGCCCTCTTGCACCAGCCGCAGCACGATCGCGCGCCCGATCCCGCGCGACCCACCCGTGACTACCGCCGCCTTCCCGGCCAGTACGCCCACTTTCCCTCCCTATGCCCGCTCTGCGACGCCGCCAGGTCAGGCTCCCACGAACGGCCAGCCCGGCGGCCACGACCGGCGCGAGTTCCTTGCCGCGCGCGGCAGGCTGGTGCGTCAGCGGGCTTCAAGTATCGCCTTCAGCCTGGCCAGGTCCTTGCGGTTGGCGCGGCGCATCGCGGTCGCCATGAACGGCGCGGCGAGCTTGGCGAAGCCGGCCGGCTCGCCGCGGTTGCGCAGGGTCATCAGGGTGGCTTCGGTGCCAGCGGGCGCCCAGGTATAGGTGGTTTCCATCGGGAACGGCCCCTGGGCTGTTCGCATCACAAGGCGCTGGCCTGGGATGAACTCGGCGATCTGATAGGTGTACTCCAGCCGCCGCCCCAGGAAGCGGGCGGTGAATCCGATCTGGGATCCGGCGCGCAGCGGCGGCGGTGTCTTCGGCTCCGCCGCCTCGATGTTGACGTACCAGGACGGGGCGTTCGCCGGGTCGGCGGCGTAGCCGGACACCGTCTCAGCGGGCCGTCCGATGGTGATCTCGGTGAGCACATCGACACTGGGCATGGCAGCTACCTTCGGGTCGGGCTCCCTCACGGCCCTTCGCCGTCGGGATACTGGAAGACGTTATCGAGCGGCCCGCCCCAGCCGAGCCCGGCCCCTCGGCCGGCCGCCCGCACATAACCCCGCCCCAGCCGAGCCCGCCGGCCCCCAGCAGTGATCCGGCCAACGTATGCGCTGCCACATCGCTCACAAAACAGCGTATGCACTGCCACATCGCCACGTTGACGGACGCGACGATCCGGCCCACCCCGCCGTGTCCACGGCCGGCCCGCGCCCACCTAACCCGTGCTAAGTCACGCTGGAACACCGGCTATAGCGACCGCTGATGCTGATGTGACGGGTGGGTCAGCGCTCGTGGGGGTGGCAGCGGACCCGCCGGGCCCCAGCCGCCAGGCCCAGGATGGTCTGGGGCCAGGCCAGACACGGCAGGACAGGGGGCGGCCGGGCCGGGCGCGGCCGGGTCGGAGCTGGCCGGGTCGGAGTCGGCGGAACCGGAGTCGGCGGGGCCGGGCGCGGCAGCCCCAGGCGCGGCGGGCGCGGCAGCGGGGACTCCCGGCGCGCCAGGGGGACTCCCGCTCCGGCAGTGGCACTGGCGGCCGGCGACCGTGTGCCGCATCCGGCGATCGTGCGCCGCCGGCCTGGGTCAGTGCACGAGCGCGATCCACGCGGCGAGCGCGCCGCCGAGTCCGAGCACGGTGCCGATCAGCCATTGCCAGTTAGCGGCAACGAACTGGCGAACGCCGTAGCCGACATCGACCCGGATCCTGATCGTCCGTTCCAGCACCGGCACGGCGATGCGCCCGAGAGTCGTGGCGGCGGAACTGGCCCGGTCCACCCGCAGGCAGACGCAGAGCGTGAGGGTCTGCCGCCCGGCGCGCTGTGGCCTGATGTCGAACTCCCAGCGCGCCGTCGGCGCCACCAGCTGTTCGGATGGGCTGAACGGAGTGACCTCAAATGCCTCCCCCCTCAGCTCGACTCCCATGTAGGGCGATGTGGCCACGTCTTCGAACTGGAGCGCGCCGCGCCCGCGCAGACCTGCTGCCAGCGCTTTCCTCAGCTCGGGCGAGCGCGCGATCCCGACCTCGACTCGCTCCTTCCTGCCCAGGGTCATTTCGGTCGGCGGGTTGAACGCAAGCAGGCCAGGCCGCACCGCCCGCCGGACGGCCCGGCTCACCGGATCGTTGGGCCGCCGGGACCGTGAGCCCCCGCGGCTCGGCAGCCCGCCCTGGGCCGATCCCCGCGGCGGCGGCGGGGTCTGCTGCGCTTGCCAGCCCGGTGAGCCTGTGGCGCCTGGTGGCACCGCCCAGCCCGGCGGGCTTGCCGCGCCCGGTGGCACCGGTTCTGCGCCTGGCTGGCTGCCGGGCGGGTTCGGCTGTCCCGGCCCGGCGCCTGGCCTGCCGATGAACTGGGTTGGCTGCTGCTCCGCGTCGGTGTTACCGGTGCCGCCGGTTCCCGGCCCGGCGCCTGGCTTGCCGATGGGCGGGGTTGGCTGCTGCTCCGCGTCGGTGTGACCGGTGCCGCCGGTTCCCGGCCCGGCGCCTGGCTTGCCGATGGGCGGGGTTGGCTGCTGCCCCGCGTCGGTGTTACCCGTGCCGCCGGTTCCCGGCCCGCGTGGCCTCCAGACCGGTGCCTGCGGATAGGAGGGGACCTGTCCTGATCCTGGCGCACCGGCCGGCGCGGTCCAGGGCGTGTTCCATGGATCAGCCGCCGGCGCCGCCGGTTCCTTAGCACTAGGGTCCCGGTGTTCCTTGGCGTACGGGTCCGCTGGCGCGGCCGGGCCTGAGTCGGCATTCCCGGCCAGGCCGAGCGCGATTGCCAGTTCGCCCGCGGTCCACAGGCACGCATCGAGCGGCAGTCCGGTGCTGGCGGAAAAGGACGAGGCGGCCAGCCTGATCGCGGTCGCGGTTTCGACCTGCCTGGCCGCGTAGCCGCGCAGCGCGTCGGCGACCCTGGCCCGAGCGGCCGCGACCAGCAGCATCCTCTCGCGAGGAGCGCCGGGCAGCAGACGAGTGAGCAGCGCGGACATCAGGTCGACGCTGGAAAGCACCCGAACGCCGTACGCCGGGTCAGAAACGATGACCCGCAGCGCATCCCTGGCATCGCCGGCATTCAGCGACGGCGTATTGGCCATCCGACTCCTCCCGCATGGCCATGGGGCTCACCGGATATGGTGTCCGCCGGACCCAGAATATGTCGGCCGGTTAGCCAGCGACCGCAAAAGAAAAGGTGGACGGAGCAAGGTCCGCTTGGCCCGCTATCTGGCCGGGCGCGAACCGGGGTCTGCCGGCGTCGGTCACGCAGCCGGGCATACCTGGGTTCCGCAGATAATTGGGCGTTCTCGGATACGCCAAGGATGAAACCCCAGGTCAGAGGGTCGCGCCTAGCGGAAAGCCAGTGAATAACCTAGTGACACGGTTCAGCTGATAACACGTACTACGAGCGGCGATTACGCGCCACTGCATAGCGGAAACAACGCGACTTGCCCTAGGGTGCGGTAAAGCGATAGGTTCTGGCCCGTGCCCTACGTGAAGACCTCGTCGCGAACCACCCGCAGCGGCGTGGTCCGCTACCTGCAACTGGCCCACAACGAGTGGGACAGCGGCACGCAACGTTCCCGCACCCGGGTGCTATACAACTTCGGCCGGGAA
>WNFX01010016.1_pt1 | contig 15404 bp, 18 predicted proteins | sample 5400111 | NCBI WGS metagenome assembly WNFX01 (sample SAMN13153363, study PRJNA577476) | soil metagenome | isolation source: 40 cm soil or saprolite under grassland replicate 1 | place: USA:California | collected 2016-06-15 | reverse complement strand
ACCTGAAGGAGATCGAGCAGGTACTTGTCGAACCCGACCGTGAGATAGTTGTAGTCCTGAATTTCTCCGCGGTGGCGGAGACGGATCTTATCGAGCAGGCGCGGCAGATGGGCAAGGCCGCCCAGCCTAAGCTTCGGACTGCGGGGATAGTGTGTAGTGCCCATGGTATTGGACCTGTAGCACCACTCTGCCAGCCGAACAATGGATCAGGGAACAATCAGTTCAAATTGATAATCCGGAGCTTGTCTTGCTCGGCGTGCCCAGGATGAAGGAATTTAAATCCGTCCGTTTCAGTATAATCCATGGTGACTCCGTCCAGTCGTCCCGCGCTTCGCCCTTCGACGGCCACCTGCAGCCCATCCAAATTTTGAACCGCGTCGTCCGGATGTGGCTCTGACTCCAACGTGATGCTGAAGGCGACGCGTTGATGATCAAGATCTGTGATGGAAAGCCGAACGATGGGATCGTCAGGATGCTCATCGATCAATTGCAGAAGTCGTCGCCGCGCCTCAGTAGTGATAGTGATCATCGTGTCTCCGCCAAGCAGTCCTGCATAACGCCTGTCACTTTGAAAGGGCTTGCGTTCCGGTGCCTTCCTGGTCATGGCGAAAGCAGGAGAGCGAGCCGTGGCAGTTCGGCAAATCTTGGATCAGAACGGCGCTGACCTCGTTCACAGCCTTACGCAAAATACGCCATCATGAATCCGGGTGGAGTCTCATCCGTAGCGAGCACGCAGACCCTTGCTCTAGTCGATTACTTCTTCTGGACAATATTTCCGTTCATGGCATCGACGTACACTTTTTGCGTCGTTTTGTCTGGGGCAACAATCTCGACCCGGTACACGACCCGTCCCTTTTCATTCTCCATCGAGACTTCATAGGCCTTGCTGCCTGCTTGTGTAGCCGTCGCAGTCCTGATCGCTTGTTCCATCGAGACAGTCGCATCCAGGGCCTTTTCTTTCTCCGATGCCCAGACATTTCCGACCAGACCGGCTATCAAAAGGGCTATTGCCAGCATATAGCGCATGGTTATCCTCCCGGTTAAGATATTTATGGGCCTATTAGACCATGGAGACCCTGATGTGCCCAATAAGGCCTTAGGATAACAATTTATCCGAAAGAGGGAGGAAAGGTCTTTTCGGAGGAAACAGGCGCTTAGTTGGGACAAGCTTTTAAAAGATCCGAGTTCCCTCTAACATGCTTGGCTGGCCTCAACGTTGCGGCGACCCAGAATCAGGTAGCTCGTATCTTTGAAATACGTCAACAATCTCGCTGGCATCCAGCGTTCGATATGACTGCTGCCTCGACAGAACTGACAAGCGTCGGAGGAGGGTTTGCAGAAACAGTTCCACTGCACTAGGAATTCCCCTTTCACCTTCACTTGGGCTGGGACTGTTAGTACATCAGTAATCTTAGTATGCTCCTTCTTCATTGTATTCTCTGCGGCAACTAATAGCAGCTTGGCGGTCCGTTCGCCATCCCAGTTCTCGAGCGCCGTATTGAATTTCATCAAGGCGCTATGCATCGGATTGGCCTCAGGATCGTGTTGTAGCTTATGCTCATTCCATGTAATAGCCATCGCCAAGTGTGCGGCGAACAGTTCGCCCCGGGTCAGGATCACACGCAACATCTTCATGGATATCCTCCATTTAATTGGCGATAGGTTAGCCATACATATAGCTAAGGTACTATTACTGGGCAATACCACATTAGGTGGATAACCTAGTTAATTATGAGATTTTACGACGCCGAAAAACTGCTGCAAGTGATTGAGGTTATGCTAAAATCCCGCCCCATGCCGGGGTGGCGGAATTGGCAGACGCCCGGGACTTAAAATCCCGTGGGGGGAAACTCCCGTGCGGGTTCGATCCCCGCCCCCGGCACCAAAATTTCAAAGGGTTAGCCGGCCATCACCCTTGGTGGTAAAACTGACCCCACTTTCCAGCGAATTACCGTTTTGATTCCGGTTCTCCCTTAATCATGGCTGAACGGGTTGAAATTCGTTTCTTTGAGTCAAGCCCCGGCGATTACATCAGAATTGTTCTCAAATACTATTCTGGTTGAAGATTGGGAAAGACGGAAGTGTTTATCTGGGGCATCGCATGCGCACCATTTCTGAACTTAAAGTGGGCTCGAAATCAGTAGTGGATGGCGAAGTGAATATCACATATGAGGAAGGCACTATCATCTCAGACCCGGAACTCCTCAAGAGGTAGCGATCCGATAGATGGTGTATGCGGGAACGTTCAGGTGACCGACATTTTGATTATTCCATCTTCGAGCCATTCGGCTTTTCCTAAAAGAATCTCTTTCGCAAGACGGTACACTGTGGTGTCGTCGTCCCAATAGGACGTCCGCGTGGACAGCAACGGCGTAGGCTCGAATTCCTCTTTGACACGTGAGCAGAAATACGTGAGCAGGCCTTGTGACAGATGCTTGTCTTTAATTTCCTTCTGGGATGAATACCACAGCACGGCTTCAACGGCAAACAGATGCATGCTGGCTTTGGAAAAACGTTTCATCAACATTTGCTTTGGGATGAGTCTTTGCCGGTGGAGCGTCGTGACCAGAAGCGTCTTTCGGGCAAGTTCTCTGCTCTTCTCTTCCACAAAACGTTCCCATACTTCATAGCCTACATGTGCCGCCCCGTTCTTCTGATGAGCGGGGAAGGCATTGAAGGAGCGGGAGACGACCTTCACAAAAAAGGGGGTGGCGTGCAGCATGTCCTTAACCTGCATGTCGAGGAAGGCCTTGCCCTGCTTAACATACTCATCCAGGCCTTCCCTGCCGATCCAGAGGTTCAAAATGCCATTTGTCCCTTCCCAAATGAGGTTGATTAATGCGTCCCGGATCATCCGTTCGATCGGCACCGGAATTTCGCCGCGGAGACGAAGCGAATCGGGCGTTTCAAAGGCGCGCCCGCCGTATAAGCGGAACAGGTCCAGCAATGATTCAAGCAGCCACTCCGTGGCCAGAATCTTGGCGGCCGCTGATTCCAGACGCACGTCCTGCTTGGCATCGGCCCAGATCCCCGTGATTTTCACGAGCGCCTCAAGTGCGAGCACGCGGGATGCCATGGAGACAAGTTTTGAACCGATGTCCGTGTGCTCGCCGATGGGACGGTCATACTGGATCCGGTTCTGTGCGCGCAACCGGGCGAACCAGAGGCACTTCTTCAGAACCCCCAAGCATGCCGCCGGAAGCGTGAGCCGGCCGACAGTCAGACTTTCCAAGGCCCTTCGCAGGCCCTTGCCTTCTTCTCCAAGCCGGTTTTCCACCGGCACAAACACATCGCGCAAATGCACTTGGCCGTTATAGATGCCGCGGACGCCCATAAATCGTAGGCCGATGCAACTGCAGCCGGGGGAACCGGTTTCCACCACAAACGCGCCAAACTGCCGCTCCTCCTTTGGACGATGCACGTCCTGAGGAGCCTTCACGATTTGGGCAATGACGATCAGCAGGGAGGCCAAAAACTTATTGTCGCGGCGTGGCGCATTGGTCGTGTAGAGCTTATCTGCCGTGACCCGATAGCCGACGACCTTGCCGTGTTCTTGGACGGGAATTGCATAGGATTTGATATCCCAGATATCGCAGCCAGCATCCTTTTCGGTCAGCGCAAATCCGGAAATCTCTCCCCTCGCAAGGCGTGGCAAGAATCGTTGCTTTTGCTCGGGATCACCTACCAGTTTGACGGGTTCCGCGACGCCGATGGAATTGTGGGCTGAGACCAGCACGGTAGTCGAGGCATCATGGCTCCCAAGAAGCGTCGCGACTGCATGGTATTCGGACTGGGAGAGACCTAGCCCGCCGTATGCTTTGGGGATTTTGATGCCGAAGGCGCCGATCTCCCGGAACGCCGCAACAATGTCCTCACCGATTTCTGCGTCGCGGTCGATTCGTTCCGGCTCCACTTTCTCGATCAGAACGGAGCGAAGGCGTTCAACGGCCGGACATAAAACCCGAATAGATCTTCGTATCCCGGGAAGCCTCGGCGGCCGCCAGCGATCCCTGAAAGATTTTTTCCGCGGTGGCCATGACGTTTCTCTCGGAGCGAGTTTCAACCGTGGACATTCTGAGTGCCGACGACCAGCGGGCGAGGTTTGTGGCGGCGCTCGACAAACCTGTGCGAGTTGCCAGGCGCGTCCAAGGCCAGCTGTTTCATCCGCATGCTTAAGCGCTCATCAATTTTTGAAAGTGAAATCGAAATGCCGTGCCGAGCCAATGCATGTGCAAACCGCATGAACTGTGTCTTGAACATCTGGACGGCCGAGACGTAGCCGCAACGGAGAAGATTGATACGGTCTCGAAAACTGAGGAAAGTCCGTTCGTCAAAGATCGAGATTTCGGAAGGGTCCGGCGAGATGACGAAGAATTTATCGGGATGTTCGCGTTGGTGGAGGTCCAACGCTAAGCTAAACCGGGCATCGAGATTTATCCGTGAGGCGAGCTCGGCGATCGAGAGAAATCCACGACGTCGCCCATTTGGGGATATATCGTTGTGGGCGGGAATCCTTACGGACGCGATTCCCGAAGGCGGGCTCGGATGAATAATCAGCATGAAGTCAGCTGCCTTCTTAGTGGCCAAATCAAAGCAGGCGAACCGTCCGATCCCCGCATCGATATACTCGCGGCCTCCAATGCGAACCGGACAGAAGTAGATCGGGGCTGCGGATGAGGCGGTGATCGCCTTCGAAATCGGCACTTCACGAAAGCCTTCCTCCCCAAAAATGACGTTGTCCCCGCTGTCCAGATCGATCGCCGGAATGTAGAGCGCTTGCCGCAGTCCTTCAAAGGCATTGCTCAGGCCTTTCGAGGCGAACGCTGCCTCCAGGTACCGGGCAAATGGGTCGAGTGTATAGACGCCACCGGGAAGCGTCTCTTGTGCCTTCTCCAGCAGATCAATAAGGCTCATCTCGCAGCGGTTTCGGAAATACAGCTTGAGCACGCCACCAAATTGCTGGACCGCCCGGGCAATGCTTTTGAAATCCTCGCCGATTGCCGGGGCAAAAATGTCGTGACGCTCGAAGTAGTAGGGACGTTCGGCGGACAGGTTGGCTTGCAGAACCTCTTCCGGCCTCACTCCATTCGCCAGCAGCGCCGCAGCGGCTGCCCCTGCGCTCACGCCAATGTAGAAATCGAAATGATTGACGTCGAATCCGTTCTCGAACAGGTCATCGAGAGCGGTCAGGGCGCCGATCTCAAATAGATAGCCGGTAAATCCTCCACCTGAGAGCGCCAAACCTAATGGGGATCGCGTGGCCATCTAGTGCACTCTGTCTTGTCAAACTCTACCGATCTTTGAACTGCGGCTGTCGTTTTTCCAGAAACGCGCTGACTCCTTCTCGCTTGTCCTCTGAATCGCACAGATCACCAAACAACTGCGCTTCCTGCAGTAACCCCTCCTCCAGTTTTAATTCGGCGCCTTCCCGGATGGCCCGAAGGGCGGCACGGGCCGCCAGGTGACCTTTTGATGCGATCTTGCGGGCGAGTCCTTGGGCCCGGCGTAACAGTTCCTCCGGCGGCAAGACCTGCGAGACCAAGCCAATGGCCTTCGCTTCGGATGCCGAGATGAGATCACCTGTGAGAATAAGTTCGAGCGCCCTGGACCGGCCAACGAGACGCGAAAGCCGTTGGGTGCCGCCGAAACCCGGGATGATCCCTAGATTGATCTCGGGCTGGCCTAGTCGGGCGCCTTCCGCCGCAAGCCGAATATGGCAGCACATGGCTAGTTCCAATCCCCCGCCTAAGCATGGACCGTTGATGGCCGCTATCACGGGCTTCTCAAAGAGTTCAATCTTGTTGAAGATGGCCTGTCCACGCACCGCCATCTCCTTACCCTCCCGAGACGAGGGGATGGCCGCGATTACCTTGATATCCGCTCCAGCAACGAAGCAGCGACCGGCTCCGGTCAAAATAACTACCTTGACGCGGCTGTTCTCGGCGAGAGCGTCAAAGCTGGCGTCAAGTTCCACTAACACTTCCGGCGTAAGCGCATTCACGGGAGGGTGATTCAGCATCAGCGTGGCGACTGCATTCTCAATCGCGCAGGACAGCAGGGTGCTCGTGACCGTTGTCATGGATATCCTCCAGCCGCTTGGACGGCCATCTCGTAGGTAAAAAAACCTCGTCCGGCATGTCTTCCTGTAAATCCGGCACAGGCCATGCGGCGCAGTAATGGCGCAGGCCAAAACCGCGGGCCTAACATCTGGGCGTACACCTGGAGTTCATGAAGCACTGAATCGATGCCAAGCCCATCGGCATAATGCAATGGACCTTCTTTGCCAGCCGGAAATCCTGTTCCCGCCACCATCGCCATATCGATATCTCGGGCGGAAGCAATGCCCTCTTGCAGTGCCAGGACCGCCTCATTCACCATCGCCAGCAAGAGCCGTGTGGACCTCCACGGAGTGCTTATGGCACCAGTTTCCTGCCGAACCTTGTCAATAATTGACTCCAGAGTGCCGGTATCGGGCCCGTCATATTGATAGAACCCGTGTCCATTTTTGACACCCAGCCGTCCCGCCTTGACCAATTCTGCCAACAATGCGGCTGGCGCCATCCGTGGCCCATAGCTCTCATGGAGGATCCGTGCAACGTCATACGAGATGTCGAGACCGATGGTATCGAGCAGGGTGAAAGGGCCAACCGGCATGCCGAACGCGGTCATGTCCTGCTCGATCTCTTTGCAACTTGCGGCTCCCTCCTGCAGACAGAGGACCGCCTCATTCAGGTATGCCATCAAAACGCGGTTCACCAGGAATCCCGCGCAGTCCTTGACGGTGATCGGGACTTTTCGGATGCTTTCGGCAAAGCTCACCATGTCCTCCACCGTCTCCGCGTCAGTCGCGAGTCCCGGGATGATTTCCACCAATGGCATGGCATACGCGGGGTTGAAGAAGTGGAGGCCAACAACCTTTCCCGGCCGCCGTGTCGCCGCGCCCAAGGCGGAGATCGACAGGGCCGAGGTATTGCTTGCCAAAATCGTTCCGGGCGGGCAGGTGGCATCCAGGTCACGCAGCACCTGCTGCTTGAGACCGAGGTTCTCCGAGACCGCCTCAATCACGAGATCCACGTCGCGGAGCGCCGTGAACTTTCCTGCCGCTGCCACCAAGAGCATTTTCTCTTCCAGTTGCCCTTGGGTCATCTTGCCCCGATCCACGCGAATCTGGTAAATGTGACGTACGGTCTCAATGCCCCGTTGCGCGATCGCCGGGCTGACGTCCGTGATGACGACCGGTAATCCGGCATAGCTGACAACCTGAGCGAGCTGCGCGCCCATGGTTCCCGCCCCTACAATGCCGACCTTGTAGATGTACATGAAGGCACCTGGTTGACAGCGGTTACAACGCCCCTTCCCAGACGGCCGAGACGCGCCCCTTCCCGTTAATCACGCACGCTCAAGCACCAGCGCGGCGCCTTGTCCTCCGCCGACACACATTGTCACCGCCCCAAGCGCGGCATCGCGTCTCCGCATCTCGTGCAGGAGCGTCAGAACCAAGCGAGTGCCGGTCATGCCAACGGGATGGCCCAAGGCAATTGCACCACCATTCACGTTGACACGCTCCCGCGTAAGCCCCAGCAGGCGTTCTACGGCCAGATACTGCGCCGCAAAGGCCTCGTTCAGTTCAATGACATCAAGGTCGTGCAGGCTCACCTTGGCTCGTTCCAGCGCTAACGGAAGGGCTTCAGCCGGGCCGATTCCCATACGTGTCGGGTCGACGCCGATAAAGGCATATCCCCGGATGCGACCCATGGGAGTCAGTCCCAGTTCGCGGGCGCGCTCGCGGGACATCACGAGCGCTGCTGCCGCGCCATCGTTCAGGGGACAACTATTGCCGGCCGTCACGGTGCCGCCTTCCTTGAAAAGGGGCGGATACAGGGCAAGTTGCTGCTCGGACAATCCCACGTTAGGACCTTCATCTTGTGCCAATACCGTCGGCGCGACATCGCGACCGGCAACGGACTTTGGAATGGTTAGTGGCATCGTCTCGTCTTTGAAACGTCCCTCCCGGAGCGCCCGGAATGCTCGACGGTGACTCTCGGCCGCAAAACGGTCCTGTTCCTCGCGACTGATGCCGAACTCCTCGGCCAGATTCTCGGCGGTGCGCCCCATCAGCTGACCGCACACCGGATCGGTCAGGCCTTCCCAAAGGCTGTCGAGGAACTCCGTATGGCGAAGCCGCTTGCCCCATCTCATATCCCGCACGACGTACGGCGCCCGGCTCATATTCTCCACCCCGCCCACAATCTGCACATCAGCATCCTGGCTCTGGATGTTCTGGAACGCATTCACGAACGGTTGAAGGCCGGATGAGCAGTTTCGTTGCACCGAGTAGGCCGGTGTTCGAATGGGAAGGCCCGCCATCAGCGTAACCACTCGTGCGATATTGGCGGCATCGGTGAATTGTCCGACGCATCCCATGATCACTTCGTCAACCAAAGCTGGATCAAGGCCGGTTCTCGTTATGACTTCCCGGACGACCAGCTCCCCCAACTTGGATGCGGAGATCTCCTTGAGCGCGCCGCCGAAGTTACCGATTGGCGTCCGCACGCCGGCTACGATGACGACATCCTTCATCGTGAATCTCCAGCGGCCAGACGTTCTGTTGGCCTTTGGACGTGGGCACCGACCCCTATCATGCTCACCTCTTCGGTTTGCAAAGCTCGGCGTAAAACTTTGCCGACCAATGTTCTGGGCAGTTCCTGTCGGAACGCGATACTGGAGGGCACCTTGAAGACGGCTAGGGATTTTCGACAATGCAGGATCAGGTCGGCCTCCGGAATCACGCGCCCTTCCTGCAGCACGACGTACGCTTTCACGGCCTCGCCGAGTTGGCGATCAGGGATCCCGACCACCACGACATCCTTCACAGCAGGATGCCGGAATAACACTTCCTCCACTTCCCGGGGATAGACACTTTCTCCGCGGGTCTTAATCATGTCCTTTTTCCGGTCAACTAGAAAAAAGAATCCTGTCTCGTCCTGCCGAACAACGTCCCCGGTATGGAGCCAACCGTTTCGGATGACCTCATGTGTTTCTTGTTCCTTCTTCCAGTATCCCTGCATGATTTGTGGGCCTCGAACGGTCAATTCTCCTGGCTGGCCGACCGGCACTTCACACTCGCCTGTTTCAATGTCCACGATGCGCGTCTCGGTGTCCGGAAAAGGGATGCCAATTGCACCGCATGGACGATCCCCGTAAACCGGATTGCAGTGCGTGACCGGCCCGGCTTCGGTCAGTCCATACCCTTCACAGATCTTCACGCCGGTCAGTCGTTCAAAACGATCCTGCACCTCGGCATGTAAGGGGCTGGCTCCGCTGAGACAGACGCGCAGCGATCGGAGGTCATAGCGGTGTACGTTCGGAAATTCGGTGATCTTCATAAACATCATCGGGATTGCGGAAAAGATCGTCACGCGATACCTCTGGATTGCCTCCAACACCTCTGTCACTTGAAACCGTGGGAGCAGGACCAAAGTGGATCCCGTCATCATCGCCAAGTGTTGACACGTACTGAGGCCATAGACATGAAAAAACGGGATCACCCCAAGAAACACTTCACGGCCTTCCCGAAAGTCGGGCACCCAGGCACGACACTGCATCGCATTGGCCATGATGTTCCGATGTGTCAGCATGACGCCTTTGGGTGTTCCGGTGGTGCCGCCGGTGTACTGGAGCAAGGCAAGAGAATCAGGGGAAGCTGACGGCAATGCTGAACTGGGGTCCAAAGAGGCGGGCAGGAGCTTCAGCGTTTCCTTAAAATCATAAAACGATGGACGTTTCTTGATCCGAATCCAGCGACCGTTCAGCTTCGCTTTGATGGGATAGAGAAGTCGCTTTATCGGGGGGAGAAAATCCCGGATGCTGGTGAAGATGATCCGTCTCAGCGGGGTGCGCTCCTGGATTGCCTGAATGCGGGGATAGAACAGATCGAGCGCAAGAAGGGTTTCAGCGCCGGAGTCACGTACCTGCGTCTCTAGTTCACGTTCGAGATACAACGGGTTGGTTTGAACGACCGTTGCCCCGGCCCGCAGTGCGCCGTAGTAACCAATGACGGCTTGCGGAATATTCGGCAACATAATGGCCACACGATCCCCTCGCCGCACGCCGATCTTGAACAAGACCAGCGCAAAACGCGTTATCAAATCATTGAGGTCAGAGAACGTTATCTGAGCGCCGGAAAACCGAAGGGCCACCGAATTCGGAGATCGGATGGCTGCATCGCCTATCAGGTCGGGGAGGGTGCACTGTGGATAGGTACACGCCTGCGGGACACCGTCGTTATAGTGGCGGACCCAAGGATGCTGCATGGGCTTCCTCTGCGGTGGAGCAATGACGGTTCATGGATCATTACACGGCAGAAATGCCTAGGGAAACCCATCTTAGGTGTAAGTGACGCTCTTTGGGGGGCTGTCAACTATCAGAAAGCGAAGCGCGTCTTACGTTGAAAACCACTTGGATGAGCTTCCCACTGGATAACAGCTCTAGAGCTTAGGAACTTCTCTTGAAACCTGTTACATTCAGTGAACATGCGAATTAGGGCTTAGGTGTGGAGGATTGCTTCAGGAAACCGAGATGCCCAGATACGATGTTGCTATAGTCGGTGGAGGTATAGTCGGCCTCTCTGTAGGATGGGCGATTACGCGCCGTCATCCGAAAGCTAGGATCCTCGTATTGGAAAAGGAGCATTGCTGGGGTCATCATCAAACCGGCAACAACAGCGGGGAAATTCATTCCGGGATCCATTACCAGCCTGGCAGCCTCAAAGCGCAATTATGCAGGGACGGCAATCAAGCGATGGTGCAGTTTTGTCGGGATTATGGGATTCCTCACGAGGTGTGCGGGAAGCTGATTGTGGCCACGGAACAGGACGAATTGCATCTTCTGGAACGGCTCTACGAGCGCGGCAGGCTCAATGGCATCGCAGCCATGAAACTCCGATCCGAGGAGATTCGGGAGATCGAGTCACACTGCACCGGCTTGGCAGCACTTCGGGTACCGACTACGGCCATCGTAAGCTACCGGCGGGTTGCTGAGACCTTTGCCGATCTCATCGAGAAAGGGAATGGAGAATTGCAGCTCGACAAAGAAGTAAAGCGGATCACCGTGCTGCCCTTCGGCCTTCTGATCGAATCCTCCTCGGCCTCTTACGAAAGCCGGTTTCTTATCAATTGCGCCGGCTTACAATGTGATCGTATTGCGCGACTGATGGGTATTCGAACAGGCATGCGGATCATCCCTATCCGCGGGCAGTATTATCTCTTGCGAGGGGAGAAACAGCATCTCGTCAACGGCTTGATCTACCCCATGCCGAACCCCCGCTACCCGTTCCTGGGCGCGCACTTCAATAGACTGTTGAGCGGAGAGGTGAGAGTCGGCCCGAATGCCGTTGTAGCCTTCAAACGAGAAGGCTACCGGAAAATGGAGTTTGATATCCAAGACTCGATGGAACTGCTTGCATGCCGGGCGTTTTGGATTTTTGCAAGACAGAACTGGCGTGAAGGAGGTAGGGAAATGCTGTGCGCTTTCAGCAAGACCCTCTTCCTGCGCCGGCTGCAGAGACTGATTCCTGAGATTCGCCCAACTGATCTTGTGGCAGCTCAGGCGGGCGTACGAGCGCAAGCGCTCATGGACGATGGCCGACTGATGGACGATTTTCTCATTCTGCAAGGGCCGCGCTCCATCCATATATGCAACGCGCCCTCGCCGGCCGCGACGGCGTCAATTCCTATCGGAAACGCGGTGGTGGATTGTATGCAAGAACAGGGATTTACCTGAGTAGTAGGCAAGGGTGACCGCTACTTGTGCGTAGTCTGGGAGGACTCCGCGAAGTGCGAGAAAGTCTTCATGCTCCAAGAAGCCTGACCGGATATTCCGCTCCCGCACGCTTCGAGAAGGTTGCCGCCAAGCATCAACGCATTGAAGCTGAACGCAAGGCGCTTCAGGAGGCGCTTACCGACGCGCAATTCGTCCTGTCCGTCCAGCACCGGAAGCCCTTAGCAGAAGTGAAGAGCCTGAAGGCTCCCGAAAAGCCGGAAGTCCCAGGAGCCAGCAGGGACGGGAAGGCTCGGAGGGCGGGGCAGGGCTGTTCCTAAAAGGGAGGGGGCCATCAATTCTCGGATCGCTTAGCCGAGTATGGTAGTTTCAGTCGAACGGTGCCCCGGGTGTTCAGTCTGGTCTTGATGCTGGTCAGTGAAACACTCGATTAATAGCACCATGGATGGCACTGGTTGTTGCTATCACTGGCACCACGGATCGCTAGGTCCACAAACGGCAGGCCGAATTGTTCAGCGAGCGCTCGCGCTAGCTGTTCTTCGCTGATGTACCCATACGTCACAAGGTACTCCCCCAATCGCATCCGGACACTCTTATGCATATTGAGTGCATGTATGAGTTGGTTCATAGTGATGGCTTTTGCCCTCTCCAGAAGAGTTCCCAGCTTAGAGCGAGATGGTGAGTTCTCCGGCATAGGTGTCGTACCAATGTCCCCGGGCAGGCTCTTGACGAGCGCTGTGCTTGCCTCAAGTTGTCTTTCCAGCAAGGCCTTGCTCGGTTCCGCCGACCCGTGCTTCCAAAGCGCACTCTGGAGTTGAGCGACCTCGCGATGTTTCATTGTGCGAACAGTCCTCATTGGCGGACGGCCAGCCCAGGAGGCACCCGTCCGGTAGCGGTGAGGTTGTCCAGGAATCGCGTTTACCAGACCGCCATAGGAGGTTTCTACACCTCCAGCGCAGCATAGTGGAATACCCCTGGAGGTCAACACGTACTCCATAGTATTAGAAGAAACCAGTAATGGCTACGTGGTCCGGTTATACGAGACAGAGGACCGTAGTATGCTGAGGGGAGATGCCGAAGGGTTGTTTATCAAGCGCACCTTAGTAAGTGTAGAAAAGCATATCGAGAATTACTTCTTAGGCGCGCAGTCTACGAATGAATGAATTGGCGGATCAAGCTTCCCTGAACAAATAGAAGACTACGAGTGCCCAGCGGGAAGCCTTTTACGTTCCTAAATCGCACGGCGGCGCGCAGTACGTACCCCTCATGTCTAGACTATACACCTAATTAGTAATAGCTAAACAGAGCGGACACTCTATAAGTTGCAGCAAGAGCAATTTGCGACGAAAGGGGTGCTCAAATGTTTATCACCAGATTTCTATGGCTAGATGGAGAGACTTTTTGCGTAGGTCCCTCGCACACTCCGGCAACTCTCTCAGGCCAGGGTCTCCTAAGCCCCTCAGCGGCTCGTGCCAGAGACCAGGTCGACCGACAGGAGAGCGCCATCAGACATCTTTCCAGACGTCTTTCGCGTCGCCAGTGGTTGGGCCGGACCCGGTCGGTGCCGCTGCGGCATCGCCTGCTGGCGGTCACGCTCAAGCGGGTCGCCTAAGCAGAAAGGAAGCCCACACGTACTCCTTGGGCTATCTCGGTGAACCAGAGAAGGACAACAGACGCTTATTCAGGCCGGAATGCAGGGTCCCATGTACAGCATCGCCGTGGGACAGACGCGGTGTGGATCAAGCCTACCCTTGTTTGGGCTCTTACGAAAGGAGTGCGACATGGAGTGTCCCAAATGTGAAGGCTTAATGATAGAAGAATCCCTCCTCGACGGCTCCGGGTGCATCAACCAGTGGCGATGCGTCAATTGTGGTGCGATCCTAGATGCTGTCATTGCCCAGAATCAGCTGCGGCGTTCGACGCGTGGTCGCGCATTCGAAATCTCGTCCCGGTGGTGATGCATCTGCGGGCGTCGTAGAAACCCCTGGTGTTAGACTGGTGTCAGCCGGAGCGGGCTATCGTGGTACATCGTAGTTCATCATGGGACGACAGGGGCTGTGCTGACGAACAGGCTGAATGCGCAGTTATAGGTTGATGACGCCCTTGAACTCCACCGTTAATAGCCTTAAACCTGAGCCCCCGGCACCATATAGGATCAAGCAGTTACCGTCATCCGTGCGTTACATGCCTCCATCTGTTCGGATGCTGTAGATCCGCTCTCAGAGAATTGGCGGTGCGGGGCGCGACGGCCAGCGAGTCCTACATTGTGGGCCGCAAGGAATTAGAAGAGGCAAGGGAGAAACTTGGGATCAAAGGTTTCTGATGGTTAAGCACTATGCCTGAGGGTGATCTTCTGCGCGTCCTCCGCGCCTTGACCCAGGCCGTCGCCGGATGCTTCGACTGATGAAGTCCGATCCTCTCAAAGTGCTTGTCCTTTGCACGGGTAACTCCTGCCGTTCTGTCATGGCTGAGGCTTTGATCAATGACCTCGGACATGGGCGGTATTGGGCATGGAGTGCCGGAAGTTTCCCGGCGGGCTATGTTCACCGGAAATCTATTGAGACCTTAAAACGGCATGGCATCGATCCTGGTCAGCCACGCAGCAAGTCATGGGATGAGTTTGCTAAAAAGACCTTCGATCTGGTGATCACAGTCTGTGATCAGGCTGCTGGCGAAAGCTGCCCACTATTCCCCGGGAACCCAAAGAAGCTGCATTGGAGTACGCCTGACCCCGCCAAAGCCCCTGGATCAGATAGCGATAGAGATGCTGCTTTTGAAAACGTTTTTCTCATGCTAAAGAACCGCGTCGAGGATTTAATGAAGTGACCGCCTGCCCTTGACCGCTGGCAGGTTTATTTTAATGCGTTGTATGTCACAACAGCGAAAACGATTATCGATGCCAGAGCAACTAAGATCAACGTCTTGAACCGATCTTCTGGATTCGATGCGACACCTCGTAAATGAGCCTTTTTCTCCATCTTGCGATCCGCAACGCCAGTTGCAAACACCGCAAATCCGATTCCAGCCCAAACCGCGATGAGGAGCGTCATACTTCCCCCGATCCTCAGTAGTTTGCCTACCTGATACGGACGGAGGCTATTAACAATAAGGGTGAGAGTTCGTCGAAAGCAGGGGAACGTAAGATCAAGGGCTACTTCGATTCGCGAGGGTCAATTGAGGTGGGAGGGTTTTACCGCTTGAGCCTACGGGCAGCCAGAATCCGGAGGAAAGCCCCGGATCTTTCGGCGTCCCCTAATGACAAACGCATTATTAACGAGTGTTAGGATATCACGCAGAATTATATACGGCACCCATCGCTCAAGGTAGCCAGTCCCGTTACAGGCGGAACATTGAGGTTCTAGTGGTTGCTGACAGCAATGGCAGCGCCAGCGGATTAGGACTTCCATCGCAGCCCTTCCCTTTGCAGGCGCTAGCTGTCATCTCGTGGGAGTGGCGAAAGAGGGTCAAGCGTCTCACGGCACCCCCTAATCACGAACGGCACATCCTTGAAGAGTACGCTGGAATACCTCACAAGGAAGTACGGCACCCATCGCTCTAGATAGCCATTGCCGTTACAGTCAGGGCACCGTACATTCGGTTGATGATAGACTTGGCACCTATAGCGG
>WNFX01003601.1_pt1 | contig 15405 bp, 17 predicted proteins | sample 5400111 | NCBI WGS metagenome assembly WNFX01 (sample SAMN13153363, study PRJNA577476) | soil metagenome | isolation source: 40 cm soil or saprolite under grassland replicate 1 | place: USA:California | collected 2016-06-15 | reverse complement strand
GGGCTGACCGGAAAGATCCTCAAGTGGCCGTCGCGTGACGAGATCGACACGCCGGTCCAGGAATCGCTCATCGTCGAGCTCTACTCGAAGTAAGGAAGGAATCGCATTGGCTACTCGCACAAGTTTGATGGAGTTTCAGATCCCGAAGATCGTCCACGAGGAGCTGGACGAGCAGCGCGGGGTCTTCGAGATCGAGCCGCTCGACCGCGGCTTCGGTTACACCTTCGGCAACTCGCTGCGCCGCGTGCTGCTCTCGTCGCTCGAGGGCGCTGCGGTCACCTCGGTCAAGATCGAGGGGATCTCGCACGAGTTCACGACGCTCCAGGGCGTTCGTGAGGACGTCACGGACATCATCCTCAACCTCAAGAACCTCGTCTGCCGCCTGCACGGCGAATCGCCCGAGATCGAGGTCCACGTCGCGAAGCGCGGCGCCGGCGCCGTCAAGGCGTCGGACATCGAGGCTCCGGCGGAGCTCGAGATCCTCAACGCGGACCTCGAAATCGCCCATCTCTCCGACAAGGGCAAGCTCGAGATGACGCTGACGATCGGCCGCGGTCGCGGGTACGTCCCGGCGGAGATGAACCGCGGGCCCGAGCACACGATCGGGGTCATTCCGATCGACTCGATCTTCTCGCCGGTTCGCCGCGTGGCGTACGACGTCGAGGCCGCGCGCGTCGGTCAGCGCACCGACTACGACAAGCTGCGGCTCGATGTGACGACGGACGGCTCGATCAGCCCGAAGGACGCGATCGGACAGGCCTCCGAGATCCTGATCAGGCAGCTCGCCATCTTCACCGACCTCGATCGCATCGAGGGCTTCGGCGAGTCCGCCGCAGCCCCGGGCGGCGACGGCGCGCCGGCGGAAATGCCGCTCGCGCACGGGATGGAGAACTTCCCGATCGAGGAGCTCGAGCTGGGCGTGCGCTCGTACAACTGCTTGAAGCGGGTCGGCATCGAGACGATCGGCGACCTCGTCGTCAAGACCGAGAACGAGCTGGCCGCGATCCCGAACTTCGGCAAGAAGTCGGTCGAAGAGGTCAAGGAGACTCTGTCGGCGCACGGTCTGACCCTGCGCGGCGACGAGAGCGGCGGCGGGGGCGCGCTCTAGGTGGCCCTGCCGGCCGCCCTTCGCGGCGCCGCGCCCGCGATCACACTGCGCGATCCGGCGTCCTCAGTCGCACTCGGGCAACACAGCCCGAGCGCTCCTTGCGTCCTTGTCTCGCTTGGTGCTCGCGACCGCGGCATCCACGAGCGCGACCGGCAGGGCCACTAATGCGGCACCGCCGGTCCGGCAAGAAGCTCGGGCGCGACTCGGCGCACCGCAAGGCGCTCTACTCGAACCTCGCGGGCGCGCTGATCGAGCACGGCCGCATCAAGACCACCGTGGCCAAGGCCAAGGCGGTCAAGCCGTTCGCAGAGCAGATGATCACGCTCGGCAAGCGCGGCGACCTCCACGCCCGGAGGCTCGCGCTCGCCGAGCTGCGCTCGCAGGACGTGGTCCACCAGCTGTTCGCAGACGTTGCCCCGCGCTTCGCGGACCGGCCGGGCGGCTATACGCGGATCGTCAAGCTCGGCCCTCGGCTCGGTGACGCCGCGGAAATGGTCTACCTCGAGCTCGTTGATTACGTGCCGGCCGACGCATCGCCTTCGGCCACCGCAACGTCTTAGCGCAACGAGCTCATGCTCCTACTCGGTGGGATCCTGCTGGCGATCTTCGTCCTGCCCTCCCCATGGGGGATCCTGGCCATCGTCACGGGCGGGCTGGTCGACATCGCCGAGTCGCTCGTGTTGCTGAAGTGGTCGCGCCGCCGCCGCGCGGTCACTGGCATCGAGGCGCTCGTCGGCAGGACCGCCGTCGTCAACACGCCGACGCAGGTCCGCGTGGCGGGCGAGCTCTGGGAGGCCCGATCTGATCGCGTGCTCGTTCCCGGCGACGAGGTCGTCGTTCACGGTGTCGAGGGATTGACGCTGCTCGTAGACTGAGTCGCGATGCTCGCGGAGCTCGTCGCGGCAGCGGGAGTCGCCGCCGGCACTTGGCAGAACGAGCCGTCGCTGCCCCTTGCGCGCACGGAGGTCGCCGGAGCGGTCATGCACAGCGAGATCTACGTGGTCGGCGGCTACCTCGCGAACGGGCAGTCTTCGCGCCGGGTGGACGTTTACTCCCCGGCGACAGGGCACTGGCGCCGCGAACGTGATCTACCTCTTGCGGTCAACCATGCGACGGCTGCCGCGTACCGGGGACGGCTTTACGTCATCGGCGGATACGGCGGGAGCGGGAGAACGCTGCGATCCACGTTCGTGCTGGCCAGCGGAAGGTGGCGCTTCGCGGCGCCGATGCCCTTTCCGCGGGCAGCGGCAGCGGCCGCGGTCGCGGGTGGGAGGGTCTACGTCGTCGGTGGGGTGCGGCGCCCCGGTGTCCTCGCGCAGATCGCGTTCGCCTTCGATGTCCGCCGGCAGCGCTGGGTGACGGTGCCTGGGCCGACCCCGCGCGAACACCTCGCCGCCGCGTCGTTGGGCGGGAAGATCTACGCGGTAGCCGGCCGGTTGGGGGGCATCGACACGAACCAGACGACGGTCGAGTCCCTCACGCCGGGGGCGCGATCCTGGAGCGCCGTCACTCCGGTCCCCGAGGCGCGGGGCGGAACCGGCGCCGCGACGGCCACAGGCCGTTTGATCTCCGTAGGCGGCGAGGCTCCCACCGGAACAATCGCATCGGCGTTCGTGTACGCGCCCGAATCGCGGCGATGGGAGCGTCTGCCCGACCTGCCGACGCCGAGGCATGGCCTTGCTGTGGTCGCCGTGGGGAGGCGAGTGTTCGTGATCGGCGGCGGTCCGCGTCCGGGCCTGTTCGTCAGCGGCGCGAACGAGTCACTGACCCTGGACTAGCCCACGGAGCCGAGTGCCGCGCTGACCGCTGCGATGATCACGCCGCCCAGCGTGACGGACGCGAGCGCCCGGACGAAACCGACTTCGAAGAACTTCCACCGGAGCCACGCGAGGACGAGGAGCTCGAGCGCGACGACTGCTATCGCGGAGTAGATCGCCGCCTGATAGTGCGGGATCAGGAAGGGCAGGGTGTGCAGGATTCCGCCGACGAAGGTTCCGACGCCTGTGATGGCGCCGCGAACCATCGGGTTTCCGCGGCCGGTCAGCTCGCCCGTGTCCGAGAGCCCTTCGGAGAAGGCCATCGAGATCCCGGCGCCGAACGCGGTGGCGATGCCTGCGACGAAGGCGAAGTGCGGCTTGTGGGTAACGACCGCGACGGAGAAGATCGGCGCCAGGGTCGAGAGCGAGCCGTCGATGAGCCCCACCATCGCCGGTTGCACTCGCTGGAGAAGGAAGGCTTGCTTGTCCGTCATTGACTAGAGTGTATCAATTCGATCGCAAACCAGTAGAACATAAGGCAAACCTGACAAACAGAGTCAGGGAGGCCTGACGTGCGGCTGAAGCTAACGCTCGAGTACGACGGCACCCATTTCCACGGCTGGGCGCTGCAGCCGGGCTTGCGCACGGTCGAAGGAGTCGTGCGCGACGCGCTCGGCGTCTTTCCTTCGTTCGCCGACCTCGCCGTTGCGGGCCGAACCGACGCCGGGGTGCACGCACTCGGCAACGTCGTCAGCGTCGACCTGGACGGCGGCCCGCCCGCGCCGCGTATCGCCGGAGCGCTCAACGCCGCCTTGCCGGACGACGTTGCGGTCGTCTCCGCAAGTGAAATGGCGCCCGACTTCCACGCTCGGCGTGCGGCGCGCTCGCGTAGTTACCGCTATCGCATCTGGCGCCGCCGCGAGCGGTCTCCGTTCGAGCAACGGCGTTCCTGGTGGTACCAACGGCCGCTCGACGAGGAACGCCTGGCGGTCGCGGCCGACCTTCTCGTGGGCGTGCACGACTTCCGCGCGTTCACGCCGACCGAGACGCAGCATCAGGCGTTCCGGCGGAACGTGCTGGCGGCCGCCTGGTACCGGCGCGGCGACGCGCTCGAGTTCGAGATCACGGCGGACGCCTTCCTCAGGCACATGGTGCGGACCCTCGTGGGCACGATGCTCGAGCTACCTCCGGAGCGCATCGTGCCGCTGCTCGACGGGCGCCCGCGCAATGAGGCGGGCTCGACGGCTCCGCCCTGGGGGCTCTATCTCGAGCGCGTGATGTACTGAGGCGGTGGCCGACTACTTCCTCGTCAAGCACGTCCCCGGTCCTCGGTGGGATCACTCACGTCGCCGGCGAGAGCAGGCAGGCTGGGACGAGCACGCAGCGTTCATGGACGGGCTGACCGAGAAAGGTTTCATCTTCCTGGGCGGGCCCGTCGGGACCGGTGACGGGGATTACGCGTTGCTCGTCTTCGACGCAAAAGGCGACGCGGAGGTTCGCGCTCGCCTCGCCGACGATCCGTGGGCGGACGGAACGCTCGTCGTCGAGAGCGTCGAGCCGTGGTCGGTCTGGTTGCGCTCTCCCCCTGGCTAGCATCAACTGCATGCGATTTCCTGTCGTCCTCTTCGATCTCGACGGCACAGTCATCGATTCCGGCGCGATCATCCTCGCGTCGATGCGGCATGCCGCCAAAGAGGTTCTCGGAGCCGAGATTCCCGACGAAGAGCTGATGGCGGCGGTCGGCGGGCCCGGTCTCGAGGCGCAGATGCACGCCCTCTCGCCGGACAAGGTCGACCAGCTCGTCGACGTCTATCGCGCGCACAACGAGCCGCTGCACGACGAGCTCGTCTGCTGCGCGGGGATGGACGACGTGCTGGTTCGCCTGAAGGACGAAGGGCGGCGGTTGGGGATCGTCACCGCAAAGCGGCGCCAGACCGTTGAGCTTGCGTTCGCGCGAATTCCGATTGCTCATCTGTTCGAGACGGTCGTCGGCGGAGACGAGACGGCGCGGCACAAACCCGATCCCGAGCCCCTGTTGCTCGCGCTCGACCGGATGGGCGCACGCCTTGACGAGGCCGCTTACGTCGGCGACGCGCCGTTCGATGTCAAGGCGGCGAGGGCTGCGGGTTTGTTCGCTGTCGGCGTCACGTGGGGCGGGATCCATGAGCGCGGACGGATCGAGTCCGAGAAACCGGATGCGCTCGTCGATACTCCCGAGGAGCTTCTTGGCATCCTCTGAGGCGGAGAAGCGCGCGGCCGAGCTGCGCGACGTGCTCACGTACCACCTCTACCGCTATCACGTCCTCGACGATCCGGAGATCTCGGACGCCGAGTACGACGCGCTCTACGACGAGCTTCTCCGACTGGAGGAGGCGGACCCGAAGCTTGTCAGTCGAGATTCGCCGACGCAGCGCGTGGGCGCGCCGCCGTCGGAGAAGTTCCAGAAGGTCGAGCACCCGTCCCCGATGGGCTCGCTCGAGAAAGTGACGACCGACGAGGCAGTCGAGAAGTGGCACCAGGACGTGTGCAAGCGACTCGGCACGAGCGACGTCGCGTACGTGACGGAGCCGAAGATCGACGGGCTCTCGATCAACCTGATCTACGAAGACGGGGTCTTCGTCCGCGGGGCGACGCGAGGCGATGGCCGGCTAGGGGAGGACGTCACGCCGAACGTGCGCACGATCAAGGCGATCTCGATGCGCATGCAGCTCGCCAAGGGCGAGACGTCGCCGCCGCTACTCGAAGTGCGCGGCGAGGTCTACCTCCCGCTCAGCGGCTTCAACCAACTCAACGAGCGGTTGATCGCGGAGGGGAAGAAGCCGACGCCGAATCCCCGCAACGCAGCGGCCGGATCGTTGAGGCTCAAGGACTCGACCATCACAGCCGAGCGTCCACTCTCGATCTGGGTCCACGGCCTCGGCCGGCGCGAGGGCCTTTCCGCGGACGGTCACTGGGAGTCGCTCGAGTGGTTGCGCGCGCACGGCTTCCGCACGAACCCGTACGCGGAGCGGCACGAGACCGTCGAGTCCGTGGCGGCAGCATGCCGTGACTGGGAGAAGCGGCGCATCGAGCTGGACTACGAGATCGACGGCATCGTGATCAAGGTCGATTCCTTCGACCAGCAGCGGCGGCTCGGCGCGTTGCACGACAGGCCGCGCTGGGCGCGCGCCTTCAAGTGGGCGCCCATGACGGCCCAGACGAAGCTGAACAAGATCCACATCCGGGTCGGCCGGACGGGCGCGCTGAACCCGTGGGCGCAGCTCGAGCCGGTCGAGGTCGGCGGCGTCACCGTTTCGCAGGCGACGCTGCACAACGAGGAGGACATCAACCGCAAGGACATCCGCGAGGGCGACAACGTGATCGTCCAGCGTGCGGGCGACGTGATCCCTCAGGTCGTCGGGCCCGTCCTGCCGCACGCGAAAGGGACGAAGCCGTTCAAGATGCCGAAGCAGTGCCCACTCTGCGGAGTGGACGTCGTCAAGCCGGAGGGCGAGGCGATGCACCGCTGCCCGAACCGTGCTTGTCCCTCGCGTGGGCTCGAGTCGCTCATCAACTGGGTGCAGGCGGCCGCGGACATCGAAGGTGTCGGCGAGCAATCCGTGCGCCGGTTGTGGGATCTCGGGCTCGTGCGTTCACTGCCGGAGCTTTACCGGCTGACGAAAGAGCAGCTGATGGAGCTCGAAGGGTACGGCGAGATCTCTGCGACGAGCGCGATCGAGTCGATCGAGGCGTCGAAGCAGGTGCCGTTCCACCGCGTGCTGTTCGGGCTGAACATCCCGGACGTCGGCTGGGTGACGGCCCAGAATCTCGCGCGGCACTTCGAGAACGTCGACCGGCTGCTGTCCGCCGCACAGGAGGACATCCTCGAGGTCGAGGGCATCGGCCCGGAACGAGCGGAGGCGATCGCGGAGTGGTTCTCCGACGAGGCGAACCAAGCGCTCGTGGAGGAGCTGCGTTCGCTCGGTTTGCGGTTCGAGATCGGCGACGAGCTCAAGCCGGTCGAAGGCCCGCTCACCGGCAACACCTACGTGATCACCGGCACGTTGGAGGGTTTCACGCGCGACGAGGCAGCCGCGGCGTTGGAAGCGAAAGGCGCGAAGGTCGTGAACTCTGTTTCCGGCAAGACGACGGGACTGATCGTCGGCGAGGAGCCGGGCAACTCGAAGCTGACGAAGGCCCGCAAGGTAGAAGTCCCGATCCTGTCCGAAGCCGACCTGGTCGAGCTCCTAAAGCGCACGTGAGTGAAACGAAAGTGCGCCTCACGCGCAAACCGTCCGTGTCGGACCCGTCCGACATGTCCCAGTGCGACAGGCGTAGGGCCAGACCCGAAAAGAAGACGTCGGCGTCACGAAAGCGTGTCGACTTTGTGACTACGAACCGGCCAGGATTTGTGCGAAGCGGTCCTGGGCGCGGCGGGCCCACCAGTACGACAGGGGATGCCCGTTCTGCACGACGGCGAACGCGTAGCGGCCGCTGACGTAGCCGGACAGCGACGACGCGGTGTCCGTGGTGCCCGTCTTCGCGAGAACGCGCCCTCGCGCCGGCGGCTTCTGCAGACGGTGTTGCAGCGTCCCGTTCACGCCCGCCACCGGAAGGGAGGCGAGTAGGGCCGGGCCGACCGTCGGATCGGCCCAGGCGATCTTCAACAGGCTGCCGAGCGCAGTCGCCGTCAGGCGGTCGAGCCGCGACAGGCCCGACCCGTCGACGATGCGCACGCCCGTCATCGGCACGCCTGCATCAGCCAGCGCCTGCGTGACCACGGCCGCTCCCGCCGCGCTCGTCCCGCGGCCGAGCTCCGTGAGCCCGAGCTGCTTCAACAGCATCTCGGCGGTGAAGTTGTCGCTCTCGCGGTCCATGAAGCGCAACATCGTCCCGAGCGTCGGCGAGGACACGTCCGCAAGCAGTTCCGACCACGCGTCGGCCTCTCCGGTCCCGACGGGGCCGACGACAGCGATCCCAGCCTTCCGCAGCGCAGCACGGAATGCCGTCGCGGCCGCGAGTGCCGGGGAGCGCGTGACGAAGCGACCGACGCGGGCGCGGTCGACGACGAGCGCCGAAAGCGGCGGGGACTCGTCGATGAAGAAGCTCGGCTTCCACCCGGCAACGATGCGGCGTGTGTCGTACGCGCTCTCGTCGCCGCTCACACCGCCCGTCACGCTGCGAATTCCCAAAGCCTTGACCTGTGCGGCGAGCGCCCCCAAGTCGGCGCGCGACAGCGTCGGATCCCCGTTGCCCTTCAGGACGAGGGTGCCCGTCCACTGCGTTCCGTCCTGCTGGCCCTGGCCGAGCACGTCGGTCTCGATCCGATACGTGGGACCGAGCTGCGTCAGCGCCGCGTAAGTGAGGGGCAGCTTCTCGTTCGATGCCGGAGCCAGCGATCGCCCGGGGTTCTGCTCGAAGAGGACGGTGCCGGAAGCGAGATCGAGAGCGACGGCCGCCGACTGTGCGGGAGCGACGTGTGGGACGTGAAGAGCGCTGGCGAGCCGGCGCTGCAGCTGCGAGTCCTGCGTCGACCCTGCCGGCGTCGCCGCCGGTGCCGCGAGGGCGATCAGCCCGATGAGGGCTGCGACGAGACGGCGGTTCACGGGGAGTCCACTTTTTGAGCCTGATTAGATGGCGTGAAGAAGATGGGCCGGTGCAGGGCAGAAGATAGTCCGGGCGGCCCATGTGCGTGAAGGGCTCAGGCCGGATACTTGTCCGGATCCCGGAAATCGAGGTCGAAGCTCCGCATGATCCACGACGAGATCCGCTCTCTGCTCGACGCGCCGCCGCACGGCGAGGACGCGCCGACCATCGACGCCATCGAGCACACGCTCACGGCCGGTTACGCCAGAGCGCTCGCGCTGGAGGCCGAGCGCTGGCGGCTCGAGCGCCGGATCGCGCAGGTCGCCGCGGAGCTCGGTGGCAAGTCGCCCGACGACGAGCACTCCGAGCTCACCCAGCTCGGGCGGCGGCTGTCCTCCGCCGACGGCGACCTCAACAACCTTCGCGGGCTTCTCTCCTCGCTGCGCAGCCGCGCCGACGAGGTCCGGGCAACCGTCTAGGCACCTAGTGGTTTGGCCGGTAACGTTGCCCGGTTCCTGGGTCGCGAGCACCAAGCCAGCGGCCGCGATCGTCCGCAGGCAAGGCTTGTAGCCTTGACAAGGGCGAGCGTGGACGCTGGCGCCGCGTGATCGCGGGCTAGGGGCCCGGCGAATGTTGCCGGTCAGACCACTAGCTAGACGATCCCGCTTCTGACGGCGTAGACGGCCGCCTGGATGCGGTTGTCGATCTGCAGCTTCATGAGGATGTTCGAGATGTGGTTCTTCACGGTCTTCGGACTGATGTGGAGCTCGCCGGCGATCATCGCGTTGTCCTTGCCGTTGGCGATCAGCTTCAGCACCTCGATCTCGCGCTCCGAGAGCTCGGCCCGGATCGTGGTCTCGATCTCAGGCTGAGTGCTGGACGCACGAAGACGCTGCAAGACCTTCGAGGCGATCGTCGGCGAGATCAACGACTCGCCCATCGACGCCGCCTTGATCCCCGCGATCAGCTCCTGAATCGACGAGTCCTTGAGCAGATAGCCGCACGCGCCGGCGAGGATCGCGTCGATCACGTCGTTGTCCTGATCTGAGATCGTCAGCATCACGACCCGTGTGAGCGGTGCGATGGTCGAGATGTGGCGTGTCGCTTCCACGCCACCCATGCCGGGCATGTTCAGGTCCATCACGACGACGTCGGGCGCCACCTCGCGGACGATGGTCAGCGCCTCTTGCCCGGCTGCAGCCTCTCCGACCACGTGCACGCCTTCGTCTTCCAGGAGATTGCGTAGCCCACTCCTGAAGAGATCGTGGTCATCGACGATCAGAACGCGGACCTGGCCCAGCGCCTGATCGTCCGTTTGTACGGGTTGACTCATGCTGGGCGTCCTCCCCGGCCGCGGGCGGACGAAGTCTAGTGGAGGGTGATCGTAACCGTGCGGCGGCCCCAGGCAAGGGCCTGGGCCAGAGTCGGGAACCACAGGTCGATCGTCATGCCCTGCACTGCGCTGCCCGTGTCGGCGGCCACCCCTTCGCCGTAGCCGGGGATGGAGATCCGGGTGCCGAGCGGGATGACGCCTGGATCGACTGCGACGACCCCGAAGCCGACAGGGAGCCCGGTCGAGGTCCGGCCCGGCAAGGAGTAGCCGGTCGAGGTGACCGTCAACGTTCGCGCGCCGACGATGACCCAAGGGCCGTCGGCCGAGGACGTCGGCGCGGTCTGCGACTGCACCGTCTCGGCCTTGGCCACGACTTGCCGAGCACGGTGATCGAGGGCCCGGATCTGCCGGGCGTTCAGGCGCCGCTGCCGCGAGAGCGCCGCCAGGTACGAGACCCGCTTGGCCCCCGCGCTCTCGAGTGCTGCGGCGGTCTGCTCTGCTCGGGTCTCGAGGGCCTGAACCGCCCGGATGCGGCCGGCGAGCTCGAGGGCGAGGCCCTCCAGCTTCGAGCGGCCGTCTTTCGCGTCCGTCGCCGCCTGGGCGCCCTGGCGGGCGCTCCGCTCGAGCTCGTCGAGGCGAGTCACGGCGTCGTCCAGCGACGTGGCGCCGAGGAGGACGGCAATCGCGTCGGGCTCTCCCTCCTCGTAGAGGGTCCTCAGACGGTCGCCCAGGAGGCGCTGGGATGCCTTGAGGTTGCCCGCGACGACCTCGATCTCCTGCTGGACCCGGTCCCGCTCGAGCCTGAGGCCGTCCACGCGGCTCCGCAGGCCCGCCAGCTCCCTCCGGGCCTGGAGGAGGCCCGAATCCAGGGCGTAGAGGCTCAGAAGGGCCGTATGGGAGCGGGCGGCCAGTCCCGTCCGCTGCTGGCCCAGGGAAGACTGGGCTCCCTTCTTCGGGCCTGCGCCTTCAGCCCCCGGGAGAAAGACTCCCAAGAGAAGCGCGGCTGCGAGCGCCAGCCCGAGCGCGAGGCGGCTCTCCCTACGCCGACGCACGGCCCGTGACCCTAGCAAGCTCAGGACTTTGTGCCGTCTCACACATGGGAGAAATCGTCACTTTTACGCTCGGAAAGCGGTTGCAGACATCCGAAGACGTTGCTAGGGTGCGCCACTTGTGACGTACCGGCCCCCTCCGGTGCGCCCGTCGACCCGGATCTTCCGCGTGCTGGTGCCCAGCGGCAGGAAACGACAGGCGCAGGCGTTCCTCCTCTGCCTTCGGCGTTCGCTTGCGATGCCGAACATAGGAGGCCGTGGCGGCTTGGCCGGCGCGGCCGTTCTAGCAATGCTGTGTGCGGCGGCATCGGCGAACGCGGCGCCTGGAACCGTGGCGTCCAAGCAGGCGCAGGCACAGCAGGTGCTCGCCCAGATTCAGAAGATCGACGACAGCCTCGGCGTGGCCGTCGAGTCGTACAACCTCGCCAACGTCCGCCTCCGGAAGATCGAAAGCGACCAGCGCGAAAACCGCCTGCAGCTGAAAGCCACGCGCGCGAACCTGAAGATCGCGCAGGACTCGCTCGCGGCCCGGCTCGTGAGCGCCTATACGTCGACCCAGGACAACTCGACTCTCTCGGTGCTACTGGGCGCAACGAGCCTCGACGATCTCCTCAATCGCATCGAGGCGGTCAATTCGACCTCCCAGCAGGACGCGAGCATCGTCCAGCAGGTGACGTCGTTCAAGGCGGCGGTCCAGCGCCACCAGATCGAGTTGCGCCGGGCCCACTCGGAGCAGCGGACGATCGTGGCGCAGAAGGCCGCGCAGAAGCAGCGGATCGAGTCGCAGCTGGCTTCGCGCCGCCAACTCCTCTCGTCGATCAAGGGTCAGATCGAGCGCACCCGGGCAGCAGAGGCCGCCCAGCAGCGTCAGCTCGCGGCCGCGGCCCGGTCTCGTCTTTCCGGCGGAATCCAGGTTCCCTTGGCGGACGGCGTCGGCATCTCGGCTTCGACGCCCGAGGGTTCGACGGTCGCACCCCCGAACGTCCACGGTGGCGTGGTCGGGATCGCGATGCACTATCTCGGCGTGCCCTATGTCTGGGGTGGATCCACCCCGCGCGGCTTCGACTGCTCGGGGTTCGTGGCATACGTCTTTGCTCAAATCGGCGTCTCGCTCCCCCATAGCTCGTACGCGATGTACGGGATGGGCACGGCCATCTCCATCGGCGACCTGCAGCCCGGTGACCTCGTCTTCTTCACAGGCGCCAGCCACATGGGGATCTACATCGGCGGCGGACAATTCATCCATGCGCCGCACACCGGTGACGTGGTGAAGATCTCCTCGCTCAGCGGCTACTACTCGTCGAACTTCGCCGGCGGCCGGCGGATCTAAGGCGCCGACTCGGCGGCGCCGCAGAGAGGTCGCGTGGGCTTCGCCCTCGCGACCGTCTAACGCCCGCTCAAGGTACACCGACGGTCGGGAGCTTCCTTTCCCGCGGAGCTAGCGCGCCGACTCGGCGGCGCCGCAGAGAGGTCGCGTGGGCTTCGCCCTCGCGACCGTCTAACGCCCGGACCGTCTAACGCCCGCTCAGGGTATAGCGACGGTCGGGAGCTTCCTTTCCCGCGGAGCTAGCGCGCCACCCGGCGGAGCGACAGCCAGAGCACTGCCGCGACCGCGAGCGGCAGCACCCACCACGCAGGCACGGATGTTGTCGCCAGCAGCGCCGTGAGCCCGAACGCCAGCACGATGCCGACGGCGACGCGCCAGTCGTCGCCGACGACGAAGTCCCACCAGAACTTCCCGAACCGCTTCATGCGATCGCGAGCTTCCGGCGGCGACGGAGAGCGGTGACGAAGCCGAGGGAGATCAGCGCAACGAAGCCGAGCACTCCCGGCAGCGACGCGTCGCCGCCCGGCCAGTCGACACCGGCTCCCTCGGCTCCCCAGAAGATCCCGAAGGTCGTCAGCATCACGCCGACCGCAAAGGCGAGTGTGTTCTCGGGAACGCGGCTGAGCGGCTCGCGCACGACGATCCCTGCGAGGACGACGAGCACCACAGCTGCCCCGGCGCCCACGGCGGCGAGCGGAATGCTTCCCTGCGTGCTTCCGAAGGTGAGCACGATGAACGCGACCTCCAGCCCTTCGAGGAGTACGCCCTTGAAGGAGATCGTGAACGCGTACCAGTCGAGTCCGGCGCGTTCCACGCGCGGCGCGTTCGCGGCTTCGGCGCGCTCACGTGCAAAGACCGCGTCCTCGTCGCGCACCGCCCGCCAGCCGCTTGCCCGCAGGATCGCCTTGCGCAGCCATTGCAGGCCGAAAACGAGCAGCAGCCCCCCGACCACGAGCCGCAGCACCTCGATCGGGATCACGGTGAGCGCGGGCCCGAGCGCCGCGACGATCGCTGCGAGCGCGAGCGTCGCAGCTCCCGTCCCGACAAGCGTCGATCGCCAGCCGCGCGTGAGGCCCATGGCGAGCACGATCGTGAGGGCCTCGACCGTCTCGACCGCGCTCGCGAGGAACGCGGACAGAACGAGAAAGACGTCCGTCAGGAGTAGAGCGCCCCTAATCGCGAAGAATGCTGCGCATTTTCCGCGGGTCTAGTTAGTCCCATCGCTCCGCTCGGGAGATCGAGGAGAGCCATCCGTAGCGTAGAGGGCTTCGATCTCCTCCGAGAAATGCTCAAGGCAGACACGGCGCTTCAGCTTCAGCGTCGGCGTCACCTCGCCGGCTTCGAGCGTGAAGTCGCGAGGCAGGATCGTGAACCGCTTGATCTGCTCGTACCGCGAAAGATTGCTGTTGACCTCGTCGACGGCACGCTGCACGGCAGGCGCTGCGCCCGCGGGATCGACGTCCTCCGAGAGCGTGATCAGCGCCGCGACGTAGGGCCGCCGGTCGCCGACGACGAGCGCCTGCGAGATGGCCGCGTGCGTCTTGAGCGCGTTCTCCAGATTCTGCGGCGCCACGTTCTTCCCGCCCGCGGTGACGAGGATGTCCTTCAACCGGTCGGTGATCGTGAGGAAGCCATCCTCGTCGAGGTGGCCGACGTCGCCGGAGCGCAGCCAGCCGTCCTCCGAGAGGACCTCTCGCGTCGCCTCTTCGTCCTTGAAGTAGCCGGCGAAGACCGTGTCGGTCTTGATCAGGACCTCGCCGTCGTCGGCAATGCGCAGCTCCACGCCGGGCAGCGCCGGCCCGACGCTCCCGAAGCGGTAACGCGTCGGGCGGTTGATCGTCGCGCCGGTCGTGCACTCGGTCAGGCCATAGCCCTCGAGGATGATCACGTCGAGCGCTGCGAAGAACTCGATGATCTCCTTCGCAAGCGGCGCGCCGCCGGACACGCCGATGCGGAGGTTGCCGCCGAGACGGGACTTCACCTTGGCGTAGACGAGCCGGTCTGCGAGCTTGTGCTGCAGCGCGACCAGCGGCGGCACGGAGTGCCCCGCCTCGCGCAGCTTGCTGACCTTGCCGCCGATGCGTAGGGCCCAGTCGATCAGCCGCCGCTTCGCGCCGGTGGCCTCGTCGAACTTGGCCGTGACCGCCGTGTGCACCTTCTCGTACACCCGAGGCACGCTGGGGAAGACGGTCGGACGAACCCCGGGGAGCGCGTCCCCGACCGCATAAGGATCAGGGCAGAACGCGATCGTGTAGCCGATGTGCGCGCCGAGCAGCGTCAGGCAACGGCCGAAGTTGTGCGCGAGCGGGAGGTACAGCAGCATCACGTCGTCGGTGACGGTGAAGTCCTGCACCTGTCGCACCTCGTCGACCATCGCGTAGTAGTTGCGGTGGAGGATCATGCACGCCTTCGGCGGGCCGGTGGTGCCCGATGTGTAGATGAACGTGAAGAGATCGTTTTCGTCGATCGCAGCGGCTGCCTCGTCGACCGCTCTGGGATGCTCTTCCGCGTGGGCGCGTCCTCGTTCTCGGAGCGCGGGGAGATCGGAGAACGTCAGCACGTGCTCGAGGTCCAGTCCGGCGAGCTTCGCGCGCTGCTCTTCGTCCTCGCACAGCACGCCGACGGCCTCCGAGTGCTCGGCCACGTACACCGCGTCTTTCGGCGAGTTGTTCATGTAGATCGGTGCGCCCACGGCGCCGATCAGCCCGAGCGCGAAATCGAAGAGCACCCACTCGAGGCGGGTCGAGGCCAGGATCGCGAAGGCATCACCCTTCCGGACCCCGAGGGCGAGGAGGCCGTGGGCGATCTCGTCGACCGCCTGCGCCGCCTCCGTCCAGGAGACCGGTCGCCATTTCTCCCCCTCCTGGACGAGGTAAGCAGGGCTCTCGAGGCCCCGGGCCACGGCCTCCTGCCACAGGCGGGCGATCGTCCGTGTCCCCGTTGCCGTCGTCGTGGTCGCCACGCCTCCATCGTAATTTGAAGGAGGGAAGGCTTGCCGGAGGGCGAAACTGCCCGGTCCCTCTACAATTACAAGGCGGCCATGCGCACTATCTGGAACGGATCCATCTCTTTCGGCCTCGTCAGCATCCCCGTTGGCCTGGCCCTCGCGACGACCCCGAAGGCGAAACAGTCGGACGTCAGCTTCCGCACGCTCCACCGCGAGTGCAAGACCCCGATCCGGCAGAAGCGCTGGTGCCCCACCCACGAGCGTGAGGTCGGGCCGGACGAGATCGTCAAGGGCTGGGAGGTCGCCAAGGGCGAGTTCG
>WNFX01011084.1_pt1 | contig 15412 bp, 13 predicted proteins | sample 5400111 | NCBI WGS metagenome assembly WNFX01 (sample SAMN13153363, study PRJNA577476) | soil metagenome | isolation source: 40 cm soil or saprolite under grassland replicate 1 | place: USA:California | collected 2016-06-15 | reverse complement strand
CTGGGTCTTCTGATCGCGCGCGAGCGACAAGGCGGCGCTGCTCTTGTTCATGGTGTTTATGAGGAAGAAGGCGCCGACCATGCCGATCAGGATCAGCAGAAAGAGCAGCGCGAGCCCGCGCTGCTTTCCGCGCGACATCGGTGCGATCACCGTCACTTTCGCGTCTGGGCGGGCTGCACGGCGATCCTGCCCTCGCCGAGCTCGTCCCGGATCTTGCCGCGGACTTTGTCGAGCGTCTGCCCGATCTTGAGGGTGACCGACGCTTCGCCTTCGCCGCCCGGGAGCGTCACTTGCGCGGGGTCGCGCGGTTTCCTCGCGGTTTCCTGCGGGACGCCGTTGATCCAGACAGTGGTCTTGCCCAAGGAGCGCGATACCTGGCCGTTGACCGTGACCAGGCTGTTGGCGCTCGTCGCGGTTTCTTGGGCGTTGGCCTGGCGGCGGCGGTCGAGGTCCTGTCTCTGCTGCGGGGTAAAAAACAGTCGTCCGAGGTTCTCGTCCGCCGCAGCGGGTACCGGGGTACCGATCGCGACCATGAGCAACGGCGTCACGAGCCCCCCCATGAATTTCCTTACCGATATGGCATTGATCACGGCTCACCTCATCCGATTCACGCGGGCTTTACTCCCCTCACCGAGACCAGGTCGACCTGGCAATCGGCGCGCAAGCGCGGCTGCAGCGCGGTCGCAGACGGCACGGCCCCGCGCTCGATCCGATTCAAGCTGCAATGCCGGACCGACACATACGCTTTTCCGGCGGCCTCCAAGTCGGCAAGGAAGGTGAGCAGGTCCTCCTCGTGCAGCAGCAGCATCTCGAGTTTCATCCGGCTTACCACAAAATTCGCGGCGCCGGTCGCGACGATTCCCGGGTAGTCGAGCGGTCTCTGCGGCTCGATCCCGTACTTGATCTCGAAGAGCTTGCGGTCCTTCTTGATCCTGGCGATCGACTCGATCCAGTCGAGCCGGCTATGCTCGCCGACCATGCCGCGCCGGCGCATCTGCTCGTAGTGCACCAGGTTTTCGCGGATCTCCCGCTCTTCCTCCGAAACCCTGGACACGCGCTCCTGGATCGCCACGCGGCTTTGGCGGGCCGCGTCTCGAGCCTTTTTCGCTGCGTCCAGATAGTGCTCGCTCGCGAGCAGGCAGGCCGCGCCCAGCGCGAGCAGCGTTGCCGCCGCCGCAAGCGGCAGGCGCAGCCGCTTGAGATCGTCGCGGCCGATGTTCATGTGCCCCGCCGCTTGCTGAGCGTGACTGAAAACCGCGGCACCTCCTCGTTCCTCGCCGCTCCGATGTCGCCGCTGATGCTTTTTTCCGCGTTCATGTCGAACGGCAACTGCGCGCGGGTCACTTCCGTGCCGGGCCGCCGGCGCAGCGCCTCGGTGAATTCGTTGACCAAGGCGGTGACCGCGCGGTAATCGGAGGCCTGCGGCAGGATCAGTTTCCCCGAGATCTCGGCGGTTTGAACCTGGAATTCGGCTCCCGCGGGCTCCGTGGGCGCCGATGGCGCGGGCGCAGCCTTCGCCGCCTCGCGGCCTGCCGGCGTTTTCGCACCGGTCCCGATTTCCCAATCGATCTTGTCGATCTCGATCTGGGGCAGGGCGGTGACCGCCTCGCTGATTTCGACGAGCATGCCGCCGGGAGAAGCGCTTTGCCGCAGCAGCGTCCGGTAATTCCTGACGATGGCTTTCAGGCTCTCGGTCGAGGTCGGAGTCCCGGGGAAGCTCGTCTGCAGCCGCGCGTACTGCTCCGACATGCGGGTTTCCTGCTGGCGGTCGGTCGCGGCCTGCTCGTTGACCTGATAGATGTCGAGGAGCTTTACCGCGGAGACGACCAGGCAAAATCCGAATGCCGCCACTCCTGCCGTGACCAGACCCACCTGCGCGCGCCACAGGTTATAGAAGCGCCGCAGGCCGTCGTCGGCAAACTGTTCTCGGGGAGGGGAATCGGCGAGCGCGTGCAGGAACAGGCCCTCGGCGAGGGTTTCAGCCGGCACCGATTTGAGACCGACGCTCCTGCCCACCGTGTCGACGTCGTGCACGTGGAAATGCAGCCGCGCGGAGTTGACGCAGGCCGCATCGTAAAGCGCTTTGTATTCGCTCGGCGCAAGCACCAGCGCGTCGAGCGGGGGCGCGTCGCGCGGCAGGATGCGGGTGTTGACGAGGTACTGGTGGATGCGGACCGATTCGGCCGCGCAGTCCTGGGCGATCGCGCGGGGATCGGAGAGGTCCACGCGGCCGAGGCGCGAAAAGCGCACGCGGCCGTTCTCGAAGTAGCTCTGCCGCAATCCGGCCTGCTGGAGGCTCACCAAGACGTAACGGGCCCCCTTGAACCCCAGGCGCCTTCCCACCCGGGCCGCGGCGAGCGCCACCGAAAATACGCCGGCCACGCGGGCGTCGTTCGAGCGCAGAGCCTCGAGCCAGGGCTGGAATTGCTGCGTGTTGGTAAAGGACGTGTAAAGAATCCGCTCCTCGCGCCGCCCCGAGTGGATCTCGGAGCCGAGCGGGAGCGCAATGGCGAGCGAGGTGTCGCGGTAACGCTGGGCGAGCTTGCGCGCGAGCAGCGCGCGCCGATCCCCGCCGCGCACGTAGGGGATGTTCTCCTGGAAGAAATCCTCTTCCACGACGTCGGCGAGCACGTAGAAAAGGCTCTTCGCGGCGCCGGCGACGTACCTGGAGAATTCGGCGACGCCTTCCTCGCTGGTCTGGAATGCGCTTTCCTTGCGCAGCTCGCCCCTTTCCCACGAATAGGCGGTGACCCCGTGGGAGGTCAAGTAGCAAAGACGTTTGCTCGGCATGGGGCTACATCTTGATCTTGGTAATGACGTCGTAGATCGGCCCGAGAACGGAGAGCATCACCCAGCCGAGGATCGCGCCGAGAAGCACCGTCAGCGCCGGCTCGATCATGACCTGGATCTTGGAGATCGACTCGCGCACTTCCCGGTTGTAGAAGTAGGACACGTTGAGGAGCGCCTTGTCGAGCGCGCCGGTCGACTCGCCCACCCGGAGCATCCTCACCACGAGCGGCGGGAAAAGACCGACCTCCTGGAACGCCGCAGTGACGTTCTTGCCTTCGCCGATCCGCTCTCCGGCGAGTTTCAGCCCCTCCTGGATGACCAGATTGCCGGCGGTCTCCTCGGAGCTGCGGATCGCGTCCAGGATGGTGATCCCCGAGGAGTACATCAGCGCGAAGACGCTGGCGAAGCGCGACAGGATGATCTTGCGCAGGATCTCGCCCGCTACCGGGAGCGAAAGCTTAAGGCGATCGAGCTGATAGCGCACCACAGGGTTGGCCCGGGCGGCGAGCTTGACGCCGACGACCAGGATCGCGGGCGCGGCGAGGACCGCCCACCAGTAGTTGACGAGGAACGCCGACACTTCGATCAGGACGCGCGTCTGCAGCGGGATCTGCTGTCCCATGTTCCTGATGAAGCCGACCATCTGCGGCACGAGGTAGATCATCAGGAAGAAAGTGACCATCAACACGATCGAGCCGACGAACGCCGGATACATGACGAGCTTCTTCATGTGCTCGGCGAGCTCGTCCTCCCATTTCAGGCTCTCGACGAGGCTCCTCAATACCTCGGGGAGCTTCCCCGTGTCTTCCCCTGCGCGGACGAGGCTCGTGAAGACCGGGTTGAAGATCTGCTGATATTGGGCGAGAGCCTGCGACATCCGCTGCCCGCCCTGGATGCCTTCGAGGACCCCGGAGATCACTTCGCGAAACCGGGCGTTTTCCATGCTGTCGCGCAGATCGATCAGCGATTCGACGAGCGGGACCCCGGCTCCGGTGAGCTGCTCCATGTGGAAGCAGAAGTTGATGAGCTCCGGGCGCTTGATCGAGCCCGAGCGGAGCAGGCTCCCCCCGTGCCTGGCCGGCCCGCCCCGCACCAGGTCCAGGCCCATGCGCTTCAGGCGCATCTCGAGGTCGACGATATTCACCGCGTCGATCTGGCCGAGCATCGCCTTGCCCCGAGTGTCTACGGCCTTGTAGGTGAAAAGCGCCATGTTCGATCCCGGTCGCGGGCTCGGCCGGCCCAGGGCTACATCCGGTCGGTAAGGTCGACGACGCGCATCAGCTCGTCGAGCGCGGTCGAGCCGTCGAGGACCCGGCGAGCGCCGTCGTCGGCGAGCGTGCGAAAGCCCTTGGCCACGGCCGCCTTGTGCAGTTGCCGGCCCGTGGCGCGGTGCGCGATCAGCTCGTCGAGCTCGGCGTCCATCTTCAGGATCTCGATGATCGCCATGCGGCCCCGGTAGCCCTGGTAGTCGCACTGGTCGCAGCCTACGGCCCGGTACAGCGTGGGCGCCCGATCGGGCTGCACCGCGAGGATGCCGCATTCGCCGGCGCTCGCCTGATACGCCTGCTTGCAATGCTTGCACAGCCTGCGCACCAGGCGTTGCGCGATCACGCCGATGATGTTGCCGGCGAGGATGTCCGGAACGATGCCGATGTCGAGCAGCCGCGGGACCGCGCCGGCCGCGGAATTGGTGTGCAGCGTCGAATAGACCTGGTGGCCCGTCATCGCGGCGCGGAAAGCCATGGTGGCCGTGTCCCCGTCGCGAATCTCGCCCACCAGGATCACGTCGGGGTCCTGCCGCATGAGCGAGCGGATGCCGTTGCCGAAATCCATCTTGGCCGCCTCGTTGACCGAGGTCTGGCGGATCAGGGTCATGGGATACTCGACCGGGTCCTCAAGCGTCATGATGTTGAGGCCGTCGTTGTTGATGTGGTTCAGCACCGAGTAGAGCGTCGTCGTCTTGCCGCTGCCCGTGGGGCCGGTGAGCAGGATGATGCCCTCGGGCCGCGCGATCATTTTCTTGAGGAGCTGGAGCTGGGCCGCTTCCAGACCCAGGCCGTCCAGGGGGACGATCCCCTTCTGGCGGTCGAGAATGCGCAGCACGATGTTCTCGCCGTGCGTGGTCGCCTGCGACGAGACGCGGAAATCGACGGCGCGGCCCGTCAACATCAGCGAGATGCGGCCGTCCTGCGGCGCGCGCGTTTCGGCGATGTTCATCTTCGACATGACCTTGACCCTCACCGCCATCGCCGGCCAGTAGGTCTTGTGCAGAGACCGTATCTGGCGCAGCACGCCGTCGATGCGGTAGCGGATGCGAAGGAAGCTCTGCTCCGGCTCGAAGTGAATGTCGGAGGCGCCCCGCTCGACGGCATCTGCGAGCAGCGCCGAGATGAGGCGCACCACCGGCTGCGAGTAGGCGTCGCCGGACACCTGCAGGCTCTGGTAGTCGATCTCGCCGGTCTCGATCTCGTGCAGGATGCCGTCGATCGAAAAATCGTGGCCGTAGTACTGGTCGATGGCCCGGCCGATTTCGCCCTCGCCCGCGAGCCGCGTCTCCAGCGAAAACTCCCCGCGCAGCTGCGCCCGCACCTGGTCGAGCGCCACGATGTTGCTCGTATCGGCGAGCGCCACGATGAGCTTGCGCGCATCGCGATCGAGCGCGACCGGAAAAATATTGTGGCGCTTCGCGAATTCGCGCGGCACGAGCTTGAGCGCCATCGAATCGACCACGATCTGCGTGAGGTCCACGCTCTGCAGCCCGAGCTTCTCGGAGAGCGCGTCGCGCAGCGTCGCTTCGGACACGAAGCCCAGATTTACGAGGAGCTTGCCGACCGGCTGGTGGGTCTTGAGCTGCTCGAGCAGCGCGATGCGCAGCTGGTCCTCGGTGAGGATCCCCTGCGAGATCAGGATCTGCCCGATGTGGCGCTTCGCCTGCGGGGAGACCGTCTGGGCGCTGAGGCGCGGGGAGTTCATCGACCGGGCACCTTGTTCAGCTCCTGCACGCGGGCACGGGCCTGAGCGGGAGGGAAGCTCGCCGCGCGCTTGTCCGCCAGGGCAAGGGCGCGCTGGTAGAACTCCAGTGCGAGCTTTCTCTGGCGCAGCTGATCGAGGCTCACGGCGAGATTGAAAGCGTAGTCGGCGTTCTCGGGGTCGACCGAATAGGCCTTGAAATACGCGGCTTGAGCTTCGCTCCAGCGCGACTGCTGGGCGTACTGGTTGCCGAGCGAGAAATACAGATGCGCGGCCTCGGGCTGGCTCGCGATGAGAGTCTTCAGGCGGCTTTCCGAGGCCACCGGATCGAGCGGGCCGCGCAGCGCGATGAGGCTCGCCACGGCCTGGGAGTCGCGCGGATCGATTTCGATCAACTTGAGGTAGCGGGACTCGGCCGCGTCGAGATGGCCGCCGCGCACGTCGATCGCCGCGAGGCCGAGCAAGGCGTCGCGGTTGGCCGGCTCGCGCGCGAGCACCCGCTGGTAGCCTTCGCGGGCGGCCGCGAGATCGTTCCTCAGGAACGCCTGGTAGGCCTGCTCGAGAGCCGGATCGACGGCGAGCGTGGGCGCATTGATTGCAATGGGCGCGAGCGTTTCGCCCGCGCGCGGCGAGGCGGATGCGGTCGGCTCGCCAGAGAATCCGGGCCGCGCCGCGGAGGGCTTGGAAGCTCCGGCGGCCGGCTGGGTCCTTGGACGCGCCGGCCGCACCGGCTGGATCGGAGGTATTCCCGGGACCGCGGTGCGCGCCGGGACGAGTGCTGGCGGCGCTTGCGCCGGCGCGGCCGGCTGCGCGCCGGGCGGCGCCGCCACCGCGGGGGCGGGTGGGACCGCCGGCTGGGCCGGCGTGACGATCGGGCGGGGCTGCGCTTGCGCAAGCGCGAAATTCTGCTTCGGCTGCATTTGCCACCACACATAACCGCCGTAGACCAGCCCGACCAGCGCCAGCGCGCCCAAGGTGAGATAGAACGGCCGCCGCGGGTTGTAGTCCATTTCCTTGACTTGAAACAGCTGCTGCGCCTGGGCGCGCTCGACGCTGCGCTCGGATTCTTTCGCGGACGGCGTCGGCCGCGTCGCGGGCGCAGTCGCTTCCGTCTCCCGCAGCGACAAGGCGGGCCGCTCCGCCTGCGCCGCCGAGGCATGCAGTTGCGGGGGCAAGTCGTCGGTGAGAATCTCCAGCGGCTGCGAGATGTCGGGCAGCTTCTCGCGGGTGATCACCGGCGGAGCCGGCTCCGGCGGCGGCTCGGGCGGGGGCGTCTCGGCCTTGGCGATCTGCTTGGCGAGCTCGGCTTTCTTCAGCGCTTCGAGAAGCAGGCTCATCTCAGAGTCTAGAACGACCTCTTGCCGGGGTTGGGCTGAGAAATGAAATCTTCGCCGGGAATCATGCCGCGGAACGCGCGGAAGTCGCCGTCGATGCTCGGGTCCTTCACCACGATCGGACGCAGAAAGACGACGAGCTCGGTCTTGGTGTTGGCGCGATTGCGCGAGCTGAACAACGAACCGATAAATGGTATGGCGTTGATGATGGGTATCGTATCCTCGACGTCGTTGACCGAATCCTCGATCAATCCGCCCAACACGGCGATCTGGCCGCTGTTGACCTTGATCAGCGATTCCATCTCGCGCATTCGCAGCTGCGGCACTTGGTTGACTACCCCGGCTTTCGCCAAGTCGGGGTTCGGATCGTTGACGAACTTGACGAGGCGCGTGGTAGTCGGCTTGACGTTCAACAGGATCGTATCGTTGTCGCTGATTTGCGGGGTCACGTTCATGACGAACCCCACCGGCACCGTGATCGGTGTGGTGTTCGTCGCCGTTGTCGTCCCTACATTCGCAGTTGCCACAACGCTCACCTGTACGTTGAAGTAAACGATGTTGTCAACGACTCGTAGCAGCGCGGTTTGATTGTTGAGCACCGAGAGCTTGGGGCTCGAGAGGACCCGCACGGTGCCGAAGGACTCGAGCAACTGGAGGACGCCGGCGAGGTTCGTTCCTCTCGAGGCGGCGAGCGTGAAAAGATTCGGGAACGCGGGGGTACTCGGAAGGGCGATCGTCGCCTCGATCAGCACCTGGCGCTTTGCGTTTGCCATTACCTGATCGAGGAATTCCTGGATCTTTTCGTGCTGCCGCGAGGTCGCGCGGACGATGACGACGCCCGCCTCGGCGTTGACGATGACCGACGCCGCTTCCCGGAAGCTGATGTTGGGCGCGCTCGCCGGGGAGGCGCCCGGTGCGCCCTGCGCCGGTGTGGGCGCTGCCTGGGGAGCGCCCGCGGGCAAGACCTTGTCCGTCTCGTGCAGGATATCCTTGATGTTCTTTTCCAGCGTGAACCAGAACCTGTTATCGGAAGTATTGCGTACCGTGGTGCTCGAGCTGTTGCCGCCGCCCGCCCCTCCCGCGGCGGCACCGCCACCTCCGCCTGCTGCCCCCCCGCCGCCGGTCCCGATTTGAGAGGAGACGCCCACCGTCCCCGTGGCGGTGCGCTCCATGTTCACGTAATCGATCCGGTAAATATGCAGGTACGGGGTATCCGGCATCACGATCAGGTTCGGACCCTCGAGCTCCCAGCGCATATCGACCTGCTTGGAAATGCGCGAGAGGAGCTGCGGCAGGGTCTGCTCGACCGCGTTGAGCGTCACCGTGCCGCTGATTCCTGAGTGAATGTCGATGTTCAGCTTGGCGTCACGGGCGAGCGCAAACAGCAGCTCCTGCACCTTGACGCCGTTCACCACGACGCTGTAGGTCTCCGGCCGCGCCGTTGGCCTGGGTTCGGGCAGGATCGTCGAGATCTGCACCGGAGGCGGGACGGTTCCGGTGGGCGCCGGTTCCCCGGCGCGAAGATGCGTGTCCGACGGCGGCATCGGCGCGTGGGCGCACGCCCCCAGCACGAGCACAAAACCCGCCAGCGAAATGCGTCGCAAGGTCGCCTCCGATTCCCGTTCTTACCTGGCCGGATGGAATTTTCCGGATCAGTATAACAGTATCAGGTAACAAACTGATTTACCAAGCCAAACGAGCTGGTATGCGGGACTATTTCCGGTGAGATTCCCGGAACCTCCTAAAGCTCAAACTCAAAGACCCCGAATCGTGCCGCCGCTACTGACGATTCTGGCTGCGCATTCTCTCGATGCTTCGATAGTAAGGATGGTACGCGGAAAAAAATGGCGGCAGCCCCTTTATGGCGTCCAGCGCCCGCTCCGGGCTCGCGTAGGATCCGTAGGCGACGCGGTAGTGCTGACGGCCATCGATTTTCACGCTGTACACGAAAAGCTCTCCCGCCGATACCATCGCCGATGCTCGAAGCAGGAAGTCTTCCAATTTCCTCAGTTCTCCCGAGCTGACGGTAACCAACTGAATCGCGTAGCGGTCATCGGGCGCGTTTTGGAGCCACTCCTGGGTTGCCTTGAAACGCTCGCGCACGAATTCCCCGCGTTCGGGCGGCACCGGTCCACGGCGGCGATCCCGTTTCGCATCGGGCGCGGCAAGCGTCGGGGATTGCGCAGCGGGGCCCGGCGTGCCCGGGCCGGCAGGCAAAGGTGAGCCGGAAGCAATCGGTATCGACCCGGTCGCCGGCGGGTTGAGGGGGACGGGCGCCGCCGTCGCGGGGGCGCGATGCGGAGAACCGGAAGCGATGGCCGGATCACCGGCCGAAAGCAGCACGTGCGTTCCCCAGCCGATCGCGAGGCCGGCGGCGAGCGCACCGGCCCCTATCCAGGCCCCGTGCGGGCTGAATCGCCTGCGGTAGAACTCGGTGTCTCGAACCGCCCTTTTGACCTCCGTCTCGGTGACCGCGTGGGTGCCGTCCGCGAAGGCCGCAAGCAGGGCCTTGTCGGCGAGGATGTTGATCCGGCGCGTGAGTCCCTGGGACGCGCGGGCGATGAGCTTGATCGCTCCCCGGTTGAACACCTTGGGGCCGCGGTAGCCTGCGGCGCGCATGCGAAAATCGATGTAGTCCTCGATGTCGCTGCGCACCAGGGGCTCCAGCGGAAAGCTGTGGGTGATTCGCTCCTTCAGCTGGCGCATCTCGGGCGTCCCCAGATGCTGATCGAGCTCAGGCTGCCCGAAGAGCACGATCTGCAGCAGCTTGTGCCGGTTCGACTCGAGGTTCGACAGCAGCCGGATTTCCTCCAGCGTCTCCTTCGGCATCGCATGCGCCTCGTCGATCAGGACCACCACGCGCCGGCCCTCGCCGAAAAGGCGGATGAGATGCTCCTGCAATCCGCGCAGCACGCGCGTCGTGCGCTTGTCCTGCATGTCGAGCTTCAGCTCGTCGCTGATCGCAAAGAGGATTTCATCCCGCGACAGCGACGGACTGCCGAGATAAATGGTTTCGACCGCTGGAGGCAGGCGCTCCATCAGCACCCGGCACAGCATCGTCTTGCCGCTGCCGACTTCGCCGGAGACCTTGACGATGCCCTCGTCGTGAGTGATCGCGTAGAGAAGCGCCTCGAGCGTTGCGCCGCGGTTGGCGCCCTGAAAGAAGAAATCCGTATGGGGCGTAATGCGGAAGGGCGCCTCTTTCAGCCCGAAATGGTCCAGATACATCGCGATCCCCTCCCGGCGCGGGCCTCTAGTAGCAGGCCGTTGAAAAACGCTTCCCGCGTGAAAATCGACTTCGGTGCAAGTCGAGTTTCAGAGGGAAGCGTTTTTCAACGGACTCCAATTTGGGGGATCCCAAGGGGGCGTAGCCCCCTTTTTCAACGACCTGTAGCGCCTACTGCGGCTTCTGCTGCGATTCCATGCGGGAGTACAGCGTGGTGCGGTTGACACCCAGCATTTTTGCGGCCTGGCTGACGTTGCCCCGCGTGAGCTTCATCGCGGCCTCGATGTAGCCCTGCTCCCAGGCCCTGAGCATCTGGTCGAGGCTGAAGCTGCGGTCGCGCTGCAGGTGGCGCTGCGCCACCTCGATCAGCGCCTCCGGATCGGAGGGCATCCCGGATTCCGCGCCGCCCCGGGCCTCGAGGTCGAACTCGGGCTCGAGTTCCGCCCGCGAGAGCTTCTGCCCGGCGTGCTTCGTGGTCAGCCGGATGACGACGTTGCGCAGCTCGCGCACGTTGCCCGGAAAATGATAGTCGCGCCAGGCCTTCTGCGCCGCGTCGTCGAGCGCAAACGGCGGGAGTTTCGCCTGCTCCGCATAGAACTTGCGGTAATGCTCAAGGAGCAGCGAGCGGTCGTCGTCCATCTCGCGCAGCGACGGCACGCCGAGCGTAAACACCGACAGCCGGTGATACAGGTCGGCCCGGAAGCTCCCGTTCCTGACTTCCTGGCGCAAATCGCGGTTGGTGGCGGCAATCACGCGCGCGCGGGAGAAACGCTGCTGCGTCTCGCCGACGCGCTGGAACTCCCCGTTCTCGAGCACGCGCAGGAGCTTCGCCTGCAGCTCGAGCGGGAGCTCGCCGATCTCGTCCAGAAACAGCGTGCCGTCGCCCGCATCCTCGAAATAGCCCGACTTGTTCTGCGTCGCGCCGGTGAAGGCGCCTTTGACGTAGCCGAACAGCGTCGGCTCGACCAGCGTCGGCGCAATCGCCGCGCAGTTGAGCGCGAACCACGGCTTCGCGCGCCGCAGCGACAGGCGGTGCAGCAGGTTCGCCACCACTTCCTTGCCGGTTCCCGATTCGCCCTCGATGAGCGCCGGGAAGGGCGAGTTGGCGTATTGGCTGACCTGGCTTTTCAGCTTCTGCAGCGCCGGGCTCTTGCCGATCAAGGGATCGGCGTCGGCGATCCGTTCTCCGGAGATCTCCGCGGCGCGAAACTGCAGCGCGTGCATCAGGACCTTCTTGAGATCTTCCGGGTCGCAGGGCTTGGCGACGAACTCGGCGGCGCCGAGCGTGCGCGCGTGCCGCGCGTTGGCGGCGTCGTTCTGGCCCGAGAGCACCAGGATCTTCATCGCCGGCGAGTGCGCGAGCAGGTCGCTGATCAGCTGGAAGCCCTCCTCGGGCCGGTGCGGCAGGGGGGGCAGCCCGAGGTCGACGAGCGCAAGCTGCGGCGCCTCGTCGAGCTGCCTCAGGAGGCTCACCGCGTGCGCTCGCGAATCGCTCACCATGACCTCGAAGTCCTTTCCGAGGGCGTAGGACAGGGTCTCGGTGATGAGCGGATCGTCGTCGACGATCAGCAGGCTCGGCTTCGCGTTCTCAGGCATGAGCCTCGATGCATTTCAAGAAAGCGCGCTCAAGCGACGGTTCGCCGTAGCGCTCGCGCAAGCGCCGCGGAGCGCCGACGTAGGCGAGCGTCCCCAAGTGCAGGACGATCATCTGGTCGCAAACTTCCTCGATGTCGGCGAGCGAGTGGGAGACGAGGAAGACGGTCCGGCCATCCGACTTGAGCTTCAGAAGCAGGTCCTTCGCGCGGACGCGCGCTCTTGCGTCCAGGCCGCTCATCGGCTCGTCGAGGATGTACAGATCGCGTCCGGAAAGAAAGCAGGCGGCAAGCCCGAGCTTCTGGGTCATGCCCTTGGAATAGGCGCGCGCGGGCTGCTCGAGAGCGGCGGCCTCCAGATCGAGCGCGGCGAACATCGCGCGCACGCCCTCCTCTTCGTACCGGCCACCGAAAAGCTGCAGCATCATCGCCATGAATTCGCGCCCGGTGAGGAAATAGGGGGCGGTGAACCGCTCGGGCAGGAACGCGAGGCGGGCGCGGGCCCGAGGGCGGCGGTGCTCGACGCCGTGGACTTCGATCGCCCCGGAATCGAGGTCGCAGAAATCGAGCAGGCACTTGATCAGCGTGGTCTTGCCGGCGCCGTTCAAGCCGGCGAGGCCCATGCACTCGCCCGCGGGAACATCGAAATCGATCCCGCGCAGCACTTGGGCGCGCCCAAAGCTCTTGTTCACTCCGCGGAATCGAACCAACGGCTCGGGCATAAGGCGGGCAGCCCTTCCTCCAGGATGCGTCGATGATAGCGCAAAGGCGGGGCCATTTCACGGTGAAACTCACAGGCTGCCGCAGGCGGTCGCTCGAGTGGACCGAAATTGTTGCCGCGCGCTTTTCTAGGCTAGAATTCGCCTTTCGCGTTTTCCGTGCGGGACGCCGTGGCGACAAGCAACCTGGTCGAGGTCGAGAACGTCACGTTCGGCTACGACGAGCGCCAGATACTGAAGAACATCAACCTCGTCGTTCCCAGGGGCAGGGTGGTCGCGATCATGGGCTTGTCCGGCTGCGGGAAGACGACGCTCCTTCGCCTGATCGGCGGGGCGCTCCGGCCCGATCAGGGCGAGATCCGCGTCGCGGGTCGCACGGTCAACAGGTTGAGCCATGACGAGCTTTTCGCCCTCCGGCGCAAGATGGGCATGCTGTTCCAGTTCGGAGCCCTGTTTACCGATCTGTCCTCGTTCGACAATGTCGCATTCCAGATGCGCGAGCACACCAACCTGCCCGAGCCGCTCATTCGCGACCTCGCGCTCATGAAGCTGCAAGCGGTGGGATTGCGCGGCGCGGCCGAGCTCATGCCCTCGGAGCTCTCCGGCGGCATGGCAAGGCGCGTCGCGCTCGCGCGCTCGATCGCGCTCGACCCGATGCTGATGATGTACGACGAGCCCTTTACCGGCCTTGACCCGATTTCTCTTGGAGTGATCGGACAGCTGATCCGGCGGCTCAACGACTCGCTCGGGGCGACCTCGATCGTCGTGACCCACGACGTGGCCGAAGCCCTCGATCTGGTCGACTACGTCTATTACATGTCCGCGGGAAAGGTCGAGTTTCACGGCACACCCGACGAGGTGCGCAGGGCGCGGCTCGCGTCGCTTCGCCAGTTCGTCTACGGCGAGCCCGACGGGCCGGTGCCTTTCCACTATCCGGCGCCGGAGTATCGGCAGGACCTGCTCGCGCAATGACGGGGCGCATCGCCGAGCTGCTGCGCGCGCTTGGCGCGCGCATCGTGAACAACTGGGTCTGGCGTCTCGGGTTCGCGTGCCGCTTCCTGTGGTTCACGCTCAAGGAGTCCGGGGCGAGCTTTCGGCGCTTCCATCTTACGATTCGCGAGATTTATTTCACCGGGGTGCTGTCGCTCATCATCATCCTCGTGTCGGGGCTGTTCGTCGGCATGGTCTTGGGCCTGCAGGGTTACGACACGCTGGTGCGGTACGGCTCCTCCGAGGCGCTCGGGGTGCTCGTCAGCCTTTCGCTGGTGCGCGAGCTCGGTCCGGTGGTGGCGGGACTGCTCTTTGCCAGCCGCGCGGGGAGCGCGATCACCGCGGAGATCGGGCTGATGAAGGCGACCGAGCAGCTCTCGGCGATGGAAATGATGGCAGTCGATCCCATCGCCCGCGTGGTCGCGCCGCGCTTCTGGGCCGGGGTGATTTCCATGCCCCTGCTCGCGGCGCTCTTTTCGGCGATGGGGGTGTTCGGCGGCTACCTCGTCGGAGTTCGGCTGATCGGCGTCGACGAAGGCTCGTTCTGGTCGCAGATGCAGGCGGCGGTGGATTTTCGCGAAGACGTTTTGAACGGCGTGATCAAGAGCCTGGTTTTCGGCGTGGCGGTGACCTGGATCGCAGTCTACGAGGGCTACGATGCGCCGCCGACGGCGGAAGGCGTGTCGGGTGCGACCACGCGCACGGTAGTCACTTCGTCGCTCGCGATCCTCGCGCTCGACTTCGTACTGACGGCACTGATGTTCAGAGGACGCTAAGTCATGATGACGCGCAAAGAGTTGGACCTGTGGGTCGGGATCTTCGCGGTGATCGGCATCGGCGCGATGCTGTTTCTGTCGCTGAAGGTGGCGAACCTCGCTTCTTTTTCCGCAGCGGATTCGTATCAGATCAGCGCCAAGTTCGACAACATCGGCGGCCTGAAGGTCCGTGCGCCGGTGAAAAGCGCAGGCGTGGTCGTCGGCCGGGTCGGCGAGATCCGTTTCGACAACGAGAGCTTCGAGGCCGTGGTGGCGCTGAACATCGACGGCCGCTATAAGTTTCCCAAGGACAGCTCGGCGAAGATCCTGACCTCGGGGCTCCTCGGCGAGCAATACATCGGCTTGACCGCCGGCGGCGATTCGGCCAACCTGAAGGGCGGCGATACCTTGAAGCTCACGCAGTCGGCGGTCGTGCTGGAGAATCTCATCGGTCAGTTCCTGTACAATAAAGCCGCCGAGGGGGAGGGCAAGAAGTAGGGATTGGAAGCCGACCGCGTGGCGATGGCCAAGAGACTGTGCGTGGAGCTGCTCCTGGCCGCAACGCTGGCGGGCTGCGCCACCACGGGGGGCAATCCGGCGGACCCCCTGGAGCCGTTCAACCGGGCGATGTTCAGGTTCAACGACGCGGTGGACGGCGCCGTGATCAAGCCGGTGGCGAAAGGCTACCGTGCCGTGGTGCCGGGAATCGTCCGTACCGGGGTTTCCAATTTCTTCTCCAACCTTGAGGATGTCTGGATTTCGGTCAACAATGTGCTGCAGGGCAAATTCCAGGACGGGTTCGGGGATTTTGGCCGCGTCCTCATCAATTCGACGCTTGGAGTGGCTGGCATTTTCGACTTCGCTTCCGACATGGGAATTCAAAAGCACAACGAGGACTTCGGGCAGACTCTGGGCCGGTGGGGCGTGGGCAGCGGCGCTTACCTGGTCCTGCCGATCCTGGGCCCTTCGACGGTCCGCGACGGCTTCGGTTTCCTGCTCGATACCAAGGCCGATCTCGTCTTTTACATCGACGGGG
>WNFX01007611.1_pt1 | contig 15415 bp, 12 predicted proteins | sample 5400111 | NCBI WGS metagenome assembly WNFX01 (sample SAMN13153363, study PRJNA577476) | soil metagenome | isolation source: 40 cm soil or saprolite under grassland replicate 1 | place: USA:California | collected 2016-06-15 | reverse complement strand
GCGTGTGAATCTGAAGTATCTCCAATCTGCCACGTTTATCAGGAACCTTAATCTCAATTTCTCTGTCAAATCTACCAGGACGTCTTAATGCAGGATCTATTGCATTTGGCCTGTTAGTAGCTGCAATTACAATGACCTTACCTCTTGCCTCAAGGCCATCCATTACTGAGAGCAATTGCGAGACTACTCTTCTTTCCACTTCACCAGTTACTTCTTCTCTCTTTGGAGCAATAGAGTCAATTTCGTCTATGAATATTATCGAAGGTGCCTTTTCCTTTGCTTCCTTAAAGATTTCTCTAATACGTGCTTCAGATTCTCCATAGAATTTGCTCATTATTTCCGGCCCGGAGATACTGATAAAGTGGGAGTTACTTTCGCTTGCTACTGCCTTTGCCAAAAGAGTCTTACCAGTTCCAGGAGGACCGTGTAAAAGTATACCTTTTGGAGCTTCTATACCTAATTTTTCAAAGATTTCTGGATGTCTTAATGGAAGCTCGATCATCTCTCTAACTTTTTGGATTTCTTCCTTTAAGCCACCAATGTCTTCGTACGCGACCTGTGCAGTGCCAGCTCTCAATGCACTGTCCCTCTCGGCTATATGGAACATTGTTTTTTGAATAACCAAAACAGCATCGCTAGCCTGTGGCGTCACACCAATAACTTGCAGTATCTCCGATAGCCACACCCGCATTATTCCTTACTAGACCATCAACTCGAACTATTCCCTTCCCTTCATCTGAAGGATAAAGTGGTAAACATTTGGCAACGGTTCTACGTTTGCCTCTAATTTCAATAACATCACCGGTAGATGCGCTTAAAGAATCCATAGATTCATAGTCAATACGAGCTACTCCACGACCCACATCCCTAGTATAGGACTCTAGTATCTTTAGATTATCACCTTGAGCCATTGCGATATATCCTATCCTTATCAATCATTTGTAATAAATTCTTCGTACTGAAATCACCAATAATATTATTCTTGTTGTTAGACTATAAGTGTGTAATCGCCCTTTCGGTGAGGGAGTGGAAAAGTTTTAGTTCATAATGCAGTTGTCGTCCGATCCAGTTCTAAATCGAGCCTTAATATATGAAAACGAAAGGTGGAGGTAGTCTGTTTAATAGACTAGAATAAAGGAAGAACCAACTATGGGCACTTAGGTTACAAGGTTATGGGCACCAGTAACGATTAGGTATTTCGAGGTCTCCTGGAAATTACCCCATGCGGCTAAGATACATGAAATACCAATGAATAGTACGTTGTTGCATCCATCTCTGTTTTTGTTGTTGTTGGTGTGGTGATTTATCGTCGATATTGTTGCAATTATCCTTGTTGTCGACAACGCCTTCAAGAATTCTTCTAATTCGTTCCCAGTTAGGCTAGTACTTCCCTGTTGTATTACCCGTGACGACCAATGGTTTGGATTACCGGTGCCACCACGATCAGGATTTAGTTCGACATGCTTTTCCATCGACCTGTGAAATGTTATTAATGTCTTCGGGTTTCTTGGATAAGGAATTTTAATCTGGTCGTTTGCCTTTGGATCCGATGTCGGTGGACTCTCGCCAGGTAGTTCGATTGCTAGAAGTAATACTTTTTCACCAGTCCATAAGTTAACTACTTCCTTGAGATAACTTGGGAGTGTGTTACTCATAAGCTCAATGCTTGAAGCTCGAACCTTATCGTCCAGATTCTGATTATTAGCTAATAAATTTGGCCTACAGGTGTGTTTCACTTCGAATCTTGCACCGATTTTGTTATCTATAGAATAAGATACAGCAAGGTGTTCCTTCATTAAACACTTTGAACACGTATGACCTCTAAAACCAAAGATTTCGTTTTCATTTCCGGTTGGAGTTAAGAAATTGGAATAAGAAAAGGGAGCTGGCCTTAGCTGCTCCTGGGTTGCAGATATTGGTTGTTGTCGCTTTTGGATCAGAAAATTTCGTGCTGACTGTCGAGCGAGTTCTAAACCAAATTCCCTTGTCATGCTCTGTCCCAAGATTTCACCTTGTTTGTTTCTTTCAGGGGATTCAAAAAAATTAAGAATGTCCTGTAAATCTGTCGCACTTTTCCTCGTTTGAGCCTGCAAAAGATCGAAATTGCTGGTGCTTGGTTTAAATTGCCGAAGGTTTGGCGTTGGTGCTCGCATTCGAGAGCTCGCCCTATAGACACCTGAATTCCTGCCTACCAGATAGTCTACGAAGGTAACAATTTCGGCCGATTCGTCTGAATGTTGCGTATAAACATGACGTTCAGCATTCCACCTTCTTCGAAAAGGCTTTTCACACGTGACGCATATCCAACCAGGAAGCCTCAATCTCTAGCACCTCTTGCTTCTAGGACGAGCGCTCTAAGGCACTTTGAGTAACTCACGGATCTTAGTGTCAATGTACAATAATATAGAAGTGAATACTATAAAAATCTTACTTAGTATTGTTCTGAGCTTTTGAAATCACACCTTTCATGTACTTTTGAACTGCTTGAGTTCGGACCATCGAACAGTACAAAGGGACGTCCGACTTGTATGTGCAAGAGTACGTCCTGAAAATGCGATCACAAAATGATTACTGGCTCGTTGGATTGGATTGGAGGTAATAAAAAAGTGGAGGTAAGGATCTTGATTCTTCCTCGAGAACAGAGGATTTGGAAGGTCTAGATCACTTTACTTAATATGGCAGGGATAAGACCCAGGGTGTTATTGCTCCAATGATACAGGTCGAGTGTACACAGTCTACATTTGTAAGTAGGTTCACGCAGTACGCCAAGTCGCCGGTACACGCATTGGCTTGGTTCTCGTTGTTTTTGATATTTACGCTGTTGCCATGTTTTTTGTGATGGTCGCTACTTGCTTTTGCATCTTGTAAAGGTATTGTTAACGACGCTCCTGTCACTAGTGCAGCCGCTAAGGCAATAACCATTGCTAAAGTCGTGTGGTTCACATTTCACTTAGATAACTTATGATATATTTGAAATGCTTTACAGTGAGTGCTAGAAAAAATTGTAGCAATTATTGCTATGATTTAGGTCTGACGTATTCACTACTAAAAACATTCGCGACAATCATTAACGGTAATTGAGGATTGACCAGTTCAGGTAAAGACTTTCGGATAATTCATTATTACAACCATTCCTATTACAACCCAAGCTTCACTCGTGAAGCAAATTCGCCTAATAATCGTTAGAGCCTGCCTTTTAGATTTTTTAATAAAACAGAACTAAATAGTAAGCAAGTAAATTAGGAGATCACCACATTGACAAAATATTTTAAGTACTAGAGAAAGATAGTATTGTTATGTCAAATATCACCTCTTACTCTCATCCAGAAGTTTTATGTGAAACTGACTGGGTTGCAGACAATATCCCTGGAAAAAATGCGAATATTCGAATCCTTGAAGTTGATTACGATCCTGAAAATGCGTATCGGCAGGGTCATCTCCCCGGAGCATATTTGGTTTGGTGGAAAAAAGATATCAACGATGCAGATCGCCGGGATATAATCAATAAACAGCAGTTTGAAGCGCTTATGTCGAAAGTGGGAGCTACTCCTGAGACCGAACTTATTTTATATGGAGATTTCAATAACTGGTTTGCAGCGTTTGCATTCTGGGTTTTTCGGTATTACGGGCACAAAAAAATCAAAATAATGAATGGAGGTAGGAAGAAGTGGGAAATGGAGAAAAGAGAATATACAAAACAGGATCCCACGCCAGCTGCTGAAGGAAACTCTTCCTCAAGGCAAAGTAGGTACGTTTCCCAACCGCCCGACGAAGGCGTACGTGCTTATCTGCCTGATGTAAAGCGAGCAATGGAAAAGGCTGAAACTGTCTTGGTAGATGTTCGCTCACCAAAAGAGTTTACAGGGGAAATTACAGCTCCGCCAGAATATCCTATGGAACATGCACAAAGAGGCGGTCATATCCCCCGAGCTGTAAATGTTCCGTGGGCCCAAGCAATCAAAGAAGCAGACGGAACTTTCAAAAGCGTTCAAGAGCTCAGGTCACTATATCAGGAAAAAGGAATAACTCCAGACATGGAGGTCATTGCATATTGCAGGATAGGCGAGAGATCATCACATACTTGGTTCGTCCTAAAATACCTACTTGGATATCCTTCAGTACGAAACTATGATGGATCGTGGACTGAATGGGGAAATATGATTGGCAACCCAATAGAAAAATAATTGTGATCGACAATGACAAATCTATGAAAGAAGATAAGTCTCCTCCAATAAAGGGCAAATTTTATTCTATCTACCATGATGGTAACTTGAATCACGTTTTAGAAGATAAAACGAAAAGGGGTTTGGAAGTAAGGGAACGGAATAATGATGAGAAGTACAATGTAGAGGCGGACAAAGGAATGATTCACGATGTGGATGGTATTGGCCATAAGATAGGAATTAGATGGTATTTTCCGAAGTCAAAATATCAATTAGAAGACGTCATTAAAATAGCAGAGGAGATGGAAGCTAAGTATAAAGCAATACAAGAAATGACTTGTCCTGACGACGATTATTAATAGAAAGCCTTTTAGCCCTTTTAACTTCAGAGTTATTTTGATGTCCGCTCTGCTAAAGGATCGAGTATGGATAATGTTATCTGAAATTGCAAAAAGAGGTGTCTATCCTTTACACGCTTCCAGATTGGGTATTTTTAGGATGCCGGTCGATCTTACAGACTGGTCCGATATTTCCAGTATTAGCAATGACTTGAAAAGTTCTGGATTCAAAATGGATGCCTACGCAGATAGGATATATGCAACTTATAAATGGACAGAGAAAGGTCTAGATCATTTGACAGGGGAAACCTTATCGGCTGATCTGAATATCACAGTAGAGATAGTGACCGGCGAAGTAGTTGATTTAATTTATCAGATCAAACCTTTAGAATTTTTTGGTGATTTTTACTGGGTTAAAAACTACAGACAGAAGGCAGATAATAATGCCAAGATGGTTATTGACACTATTGTAAGAAATACAAAAATCGGAGATAAATTAGTTGCCCATTATCAGAAAGCCGAAAAGCTTTCTCTCGAACGTGCTATAAAGAGGGTAGAGGAACTGGCTCCACTGGCACAGAAACCTAAAGTGAGAAGCGCAACCGCTCTCCCTCCAGCTGCAAGCCCACCTGGTTCACCCAAATTAGTGCAGCCAACGATAGTGGCAGCACCGAAAGCCCCCGCCGCAGCTGCGGGAGCTAACACCACTATATCACTTAGTGGTACTGGAACTAATTATTCTAAAGCTGAAGGTCCTATCGATCCTTGTCTATGAATGGCTAGATACTCCTGGACATCCAGGCTCGGAGAAGAAAACATTTATGGCTAGAGAAAAAGACTGTATATTCTGTATGGCATGCGAAAACGTATGTCCTCCACAATGTGTAAAAATATTCCAGAAAGGTGCTTAACAACATTTTTATCTTTATAATCAAAAACGCATCACATGGATTCATGGGATTTCCATGTGATTTCAGTTATCGATTCCCATGATGAAATTTGTCGAGATCTGCAGACCCTTTAAGTTTTTTAATGAGAATTATAATACGTAGAGTCGGTTGCCCCGAAGTTCTGTCTATTTACGTGTAAATAGGTGCATATTACAAGTGAGTGTGTGAAAGATAAGTTTAACGTTGTAGCCACCGGCGGGACTTTTGATGTGATACATATCGGTCACCTGGCTCTGCTCTCTAAGGCATTTGAGCAGGGCAAGAAAGTAGTTATCGGGGTTTCTAGTGATGAATTTGCGGAGAGTGTAAGAGGGAAAGGCAAGATCGGTCATACTTACGAACAAAGAGTAGCCAACCTTCGACAGGTAATTCAAGCGAATTTCGGGGATGTCATTTATGAGATGACTAAGCTCAACACCACTTACGGACCTACCGTAATTACCGGTGAAGTGGATGCGCTCATCGCGAGCTCCGAAACCGCGAAAAAGGGGTGGGAAATCAATGAAATTCGATCTAACAAAGGCATCAAGCCCCTCGTCATAGTTACTGTGGATGTGATTAGGGCCGAAGACGGGAATCCCATCTCATCATCGCGCATACGTTTAGGTCAAATTGATCCTCAAGGTAAATTATTAAAAGGTGAATAAAAAAACTCAACAATTTTTGATTACTACCGTTTTATTCTATTCCTGAAAGGTATTTCTGATTGCATAGTGTTTCATGAAAAGCAATTTAATTTTGCCTCCCTGAGAATCGGAACGGGTGTAAAGAAGCTTAGAGAAGGCCTTGACCCTGAAATCCTAGCATACTGGTATAAGCGGATCGAAGACAAGGCGATAGAATCGGCTCCATCCCACCTTAAGGAGAAAATTCACGTCACACAAGACAGGATTTTGTGGATGAAATTTAGAGTAGACATATCCAAGAGAGTTGTTCCCTATGTCATGCAAGCAATAGATGAGTACATACCAATGATGCCATATTCAACTGGTCTTTATTTTAGAAAGGTTCAGCAAATACTTATACAAGAAATGAACAAAGAACTGCGTTAATTAATTATCAATTCCAGAATGCCTCCTAGGTAGTTGCATGCTCCCAATAAAATTTACGCCAACTTGTGTTTCTTAGTAGAGCACAATCATGGTTTTCCTGTTGCTTACCGACCAGATAAAAGAAAGTCCCTTTAGGTGGAATAGCATCGTCCCGGCTGAATAGATCAGCATGTTTGAGTGGCTACTCCATTGCCTCGAGAGTCGGTCTTTCAAAAATGCTAAAAGGTGTTTTGGGATAGATAGCAGCGGCGGCTACAATCTCTTCTAAACAAATATAGGAATTCGATTTTTCGCAAAGGTCATCGAAGAGGTTAGGAATATTGTTAGTACGGCTTCGAAGAAATTCGACAGTAAGATAAAGGAAGGTCTGTGGAAGGTCACTATTACAATTCCTCATCCTCCTCCACTCGTCAAAAATCACTGCAACGAAGCCGCCATATCATACCATACCAATAACGTGCCAGGTGGGGCATAGGACGTTCTTTACGACTCTCAAATTCAGCTTCGTCTTCATTACCCATTACCAATGAGATCGTGTTAGTCTTAAGTGAAAATGATGCTGCCAGGACTTATGAAACCTTGCACACAAAGATATCCTCTTTATAGCATGCAACTACTGCTCTTTGACAATTCCAGTGAGAGCAAATTTGATCAACAGGGAATTTTATTTGTGATAATAATTCTAGGATGTCCATCGTTTATTATGGAACTGTGCTTGGTCCTGACGACAATAACCTAGCTAAAGCAAAAATGAGATCATGCAAGCGAATACTAAATATTTTTAGATGATCACAACCACACTAAAAATAGAAAATATGATTCCGACGTGGGGATGAACTCCCGAGATCTGTATTTCATAAAACCATACAAGTCGGTTTTTTTGCTTCGATTCAACGAATAGTGATCTCTGTCATGTAATCTTCGAAATTACATCCGGAAATTCTCTGCTTGTGCACAAGAACATCTTCTAAAAATGACTTTAGCCTGATCGCCGTACTATGATCCTTCATTATAACACTGTGTGACGACCTGTCCTTTAGGATGATAACCACCTCGTTTTGAACTATGGCAGCTATACCCTGGAGGAACGTACCGTTATCTTTTTGTTGCGCTAAAAAACCTGCCAGCTTTTCAGCTTCGTATTTATCTTCGCACTCAAATTTTTCCACATTCATTAGGTATCACTTCTCATACGGTCCTCCATCGAACATGAATTTAGCAATTTCGTCCTTTGCTTTTTCCCTACGTTTTTTGAATTCCACGAGAAAGTTTTGAGATTCCTTTGACAAATCGCTCTTGCATTCACCGCAAAGAAGATTTCCGCTCTTGCATTTTAGTAACCGCTCGTCTGATTGTCTTTCAGTATCAAACAGATATCGTAAATACCAGAAAACAGGACAACCTAGAGCATTTCCACCTAGTTGTCTTTGAAGCGCTACTGTCGCTTGACCTCCCGTGAATGCAGCGGAAACTTTCTTATCTATGACCTCCGGATCATCAATTGTGAACAATGCTGTCTCTGGTTTAGATGACGACATTTTGCCTACCATTCCTAGAGCTGGAAGAAACTTACTGTGGATCTGTGCAGGTTTATAATATCCCATGCGTTCAGCCACATCCCTCGTGACTCTCCAGTAAGGATCTTGGTCTATGGCAGCCGGAATTAGAACCGGGGTTGGCTTATCTTCAATAATTGAGGGTAAAAAGCAAGGTGCTGCCTGTATTGGTGGGAATCCAATCATGCCTATATTGGTCGAATTTGAAAAACCAAATACTGCCTTTGCAGTAGAGAACGTGATTCGCTTAGCAATTTCTGTTGCGATAGGGTAAAGGTGCTGTATATGTCTCGTATCTATGATAATCTTAGTTTTATCAGGATTAAAGCCGACTGCGATGATATCCAGTATGTTCTCATAAGTGTAATATCCGATCTCTTCTCTCGAACGATCCTGAATCTGTAGAAACTTCTCATCATCCGTTAGCTGGAAAAGCAATTTCGAATTAAACTTTTCTTGGATATATTTAGTAAACAGCCAGGGCATCATATGACCTAAGTGGACCATTCCTGATGGTCCCCTACCTGTATATAGATAGAAACTCTCTCCCTCTTCATGTTTATTCAAGATCCAATCAAGGTCACGATGAGAAAAAAAATACTGAAGTTTTAACATCGGATGAACCTCGCCGGTCACTTGCTTGATTCTTTCTATCATCTCAGAGGTTATCGGTTGGGTACCAAATTGGGCTATGAGTTTGTTGTAATCTATTTCTCCCTCTACTTCCCATGGCGTAACTTTGAAGTTATGTTTTGAATTATTATTATCATTTTCGTCATTACTAGCATCGGAAGATTCTCCACGATCATTTAATTCCAACATGTAGTAGAGCCCTTAAACGTTTAAAAAGTCTTTTTTCTCTGACATCTGTTGCCTACGATGACTAACAGCAACGCCAATAGCCCCCTCCATCCTCTTGAGAAATCTATTTTAGAAGCTCTTGTGCGCCACAATGGAAAATCAATCGAAGAATTAGCAATGGCCACTCGTTTGGGTATCGATCAAATAAGACGTGGCATAGAATGGCTGAAATTGAAAGGCTTGATTCATCTTGACGAAGTGAGTTCAGTGTCCTTAGGGACAAGTGGATACCTAGCTATAAAGCAAGGTTTGCCAGAAAGAAGGCTCGTAGATTACTTAAGAAATGGCAAGAATCGGATTGAAGAAATATGGAACTCGGGTTTTTTTTCTCAAAAAGAGAGCCATAGTGCATTTAGATACGCCAAGCAAAACAACTGGATAGTACAGCAGCGAGATTCGGTCGGAGAGAAGAGACTAGTCCGAATGCTAGCAGCCGACAATAAGTCTAATGAAGAAAAATTGCTGAACAAGCTCAAGGAACAAGAAAATCTCAAAATGTCGGATCTCACTTCGGAGGAACTGAACACCTTTAATTCATTGAAAAGCCGAGATCCAGGTTATGTGAGGGAACATAAACTACCAAACGAAACCACCGTCACGCTATTAGAAGCTGGCAAAAGAGCGCTTTCGGCGGTCGCCGACGTAGACATGAAGGCAGAGGTTCTAGCTGAGAGAAAAATCTCAGCTGGAAAATTGAGCGTTGAACTCCCTCCGATGGACGTTCAAGCCCCGGTACGTTATTTATTTCCGGGAAGAAAGCACCCCATTGTGAATCTCATCGCTGAAGTAAGCGAAATTTTTGTTGGCTTAGGTTTCACTGAAATTGAGGGGCCAATTGCGCAAACGAGTTTTTGGAACTTCGATGCTCTCTTCACTCCGCAAGATCATCCGGCAAGGGAAGTACAAGATACGTTCTATTTATCACAAATAAAGCAAGACAAATTTGCTACCGAGGACCAGGTTCACAAAATCTCCAGCGCTCACAAAGAAGGGTGGAAATATGAATGGAATATTGAGGACGCAAAGGGGATCGTTCTAAGAACACACACAACAGCCGTTACTATAAAGTATCTAGCAGATAATAAACCTGAAAACGCCAGAATATTTTCAATCGGTCGCGTTTTCAGGAATGAAAAGGTATCCTATAAACACCTCGCAGAGTTTACTCAGGTTGAGGGAATAGTTACAGGCAGAAAGGTTACCTTACAGGATCTGATGGGTTTGCAGCTTGAATTTTACGCAAGATTAGGCATTAGAAAAATTAAATTCTGGCCCACCTTTTTTCCTTACACAGAACCCTCTCTCCAATCTATGATTTATAACGAAAAACTAGAGAAGTGGGTTGAATTATTTGGAATGGGTGTTTTTAGACCTCAAGTGACAAAAGCGCTGGGTATTATGAATCCGGTACTTGCGTGGGGGGGTGGTCTAGAAAGAATTGCAATGTTACGTTTTGGACTAACCGATGTGCGGGATCTATATGAGAACAAGTTGGGTTGGCTAAGGAGTATTCCACGATGCCAGTTGTAGAATTCACTTTCGACAGGTTGAATAAATTCTTTCCAGGGAAAAAATTAGATGATATTTTGCAGATCGTTCCGTTTATTGGAGTAGATATTGAGGGTATCGACAACGCCGCGGTCAGGATTGAGTACAATCCTAACAGACCTGATTTTGCTTCAGATTATGGAATCGCGAGGGCCCTAAAGGGATTGTTAGAAATAGAAATTGGGATCCCCGAATTTAGGTTGTCTGGAAGAAGTGGATATGCTATCAAAGTTGATATGTCCACAAAACAGATCAGGCCATACATCGTTTCGTTGGTTGCTAAAAGTGGTAGTCTTGATGAAGAGACTATAAAACAGCTAATTTCAATGCAAGAAGACCTCCAGAATGTGATTGGAAGGCGAAGAAGTAAGGCTTCAATTGGAATTCATAATTTAGATGCTATCAAATTTCCTGTTACTTATACTACAGTGCAAGAGGATTTTTCGTTTGTTCCACTCGGCGATTCAGTTAACCGCACAATTCGCCACATTTTAAAAGAATTCGACGTGGGTATGCAGTATGGATATATTGTACAAAAATCAGGCATATATCCCATCATCATAGATGCTGAAAGTAATGTTTTGTCCTTTCCTCCAATTGTAAACAGTAATTTGACAAAAATAAGTACCGCTACTAAGAACATCCTCGTTGAAGTTACGGCAAACAATCTAGCGGTAGCAGAGGATGTTCTTTCAGTAATGGCTATGGCACTATATGATGCCGGTTTTGAAATTCAAACAGTCTCGACTCATAACGCCGGTGGACTAAATAAGGAAACACCTAAAATGGATCCTTCCTACATCAAAGTCGAAACTAGATATATTAACAGAATACTCGGGCTGAATCTGAAAATTACTGATATTTTGAAGTGTCTAAAGAGAAGTAGGTTGGACGGGAAATTTGTGTCTGGGAAAATTATCAAATGCACTATTCCACGATACAGAACGGATATAATCGATCGTACCGACCTGGTAGAAGAGGTTGCTGTGGGATACGGTATATACAATTTGACGGCCACAATACCTTCATCCGATCTATCAGGGAAGCGGAATTGTCTTTCAGTTAGACTGGATATAGTCAGAGAGGTAATGACTGGACTTGGTATGATAGAAGTTGTCAATTTTAACCTTGTCAGCCGGAAAATACATTATCTATTAATGGACATACCAGAACATGATAATCTTATGACGGCCGAGAAAACCAAAAGTATCGAACATGAGATACTAAGAGAGTCTCTAATTCCTTCTCTAATCCAAACATTGTCTCACAATATACATGAAGAATATCCTCAGAAGCTATTTGAGGTAGGCAAAGTTTTTGAACGGAGAGACCGAATAGAGGAATATTGGAATCTGGGTGTTGTGCTAGCTCATTCTAAGGCAAACTATACTGAGGGAAAATCCATTGTGCAGACGTTTTTGAAGACAAGCTTCGGCAAAGAGGTGGTTACAAGACCCAATGTCAACGCCTCCCTAGTTCAAGGTAGATCCTCCGACATCATAGTAGATGGGGTTTCAGTCGGTTATATTGGAGAAATTACCTCGATTGTCCGTGGACATTTCAAGTTAAGGGTTCCAGTAGTTGCCGCAGAACTAAATCTATCACAACTAATGTCAGTTAGCTGATCTTTATATTTGTGTGTTATTGTACTCGTAGTTGCCGATAGTAGCGCGTATTACTAGGCACCCCGTTATAGAGAGTACACGAGGAGGAGTACACATTCGCGTGTATGGCTACCCATGAATACGTGTGGGTCAGAGGCGGGGGACAGCTCTTTTAATCAGCCTTTGTAAGTATTATTAGATAGAAATGTTATTTCCGAAGAATCCAAAATTGTTTGAAAACAAACGATAGACAATTTGAAGGCAGGATCCATGTGATCAAATCAAGCACAATCCCGGAACACACATCATGGTTGTGTAGATCAAGAGATTTGACAACATCACTTCAATGGGCTCTACTGAAAGACGCTATAATTGGAGATTGGAGCCGGTAGCAGGGACATACTGAACGCACCATATCGAAGCTGATGGATCAGAAGACCATTCAGTCTTACATACGTAGGATCCGGCATGCATGTGTGAATTTTCTTTGGAGGAGCGACGAGTAGATATCATTCTCCGTACTTTCTATCAGTAGGTTCAATGGGCGTGAGATGTTTCAGATCTCAAAGTTGCGCTCGTCATGCTAGAGGATTGGGCATGTTTTAAGATCATATCGATACAGAGCATACTAATGCTTTCTATAGACAACGTTAGAAGCGTTTTGGCAAAAATTAAAGGAGAAATATCAGTGGGAAGACAGAGCCGAGCCAATTGGAATTCTATCCACAACGACAATTGCTAACATTAGCGCCAACGATTAGAGGGTGAACAATTCAGGTGATGTACATTTTTGGCAGGTATGATCCCTCATAGTGTGAATAAATCAACATCTACGCATTTAGGATGGGTATAATACCTATTAAGATGCGATCAGAACTAAATGAGCTATGCCAAGCACTATTGTGTGAGATCAACTATGCTTCTTCTGATGATCAATTTGGCTTCAGGTGAAATATTGTATTGCTCCAAGATCTTGGCTGGCTCTTTTACCAGTTGATTTCTGAATTCTGGTTCACTTGCTGCTCTAAGCAGAATGTCGCTTATCGTTTCTGCGTCCTTCTGTCTTGGATCCAAGTACGTGCACGGATGCAAAATTCTAGTATATATTCCTAATGCATGATTCGCAAACTTGATATGAACTAATCCACCGTTCACAAACGTGCAAAAACAGCGCTTGCTGCTTCAAAGTAGAGATAAGTGGACCGTAAATGGAACTTCTAGGATCATCCCTCCTGAGCAGACGCTCCAGGTGACCATCCCCATATCTAAGCAGATTGGAGTAACCCGACTTGCGGACATAACACATATGGATAAATTAGCTATCCCAAATTACTCCGCTGTTTTACCTGGAACAGAGGATTACATTTGGGTTTATAGCGGTAAGGGTCCAACTAAGGCACATGCCAAAGCGAGCGTGTTGATGGAATGTATCGAAAGGTATTCTTCACTACCAGGTAGCACAAAACGGAATTTCATTCAAGGAAGCTATGAAGATTTATCACAAAAATACAGTGTCCTCCATCCAGAAGAGGTAGTAGAACCTTTCAATTTTCAATACCGAAATTACATGCCGATGGATTTCCTTCCTGGTTTTGAGCTCTTTAGCGGAGAAAGTATGTTGATACCAGCATCTCTTGCATTATTTAGATATTCTCCAAAATCTCCAGCTTTAAGCCCTTTTGCATTCTCTCATACAAATGGACTTGCTTCTGGTAACGTATTAGAAGAAGCAGTCTGTCATTCCCTATGTGAGGTTATAGAACGTGACGCAGTTAGTTTGGCGGAACTGCGAGCAAGCGCCATCCCGTTTAATTTTGTACGAACTATCGCAAATTCGCTGAAAGAAAAACAATATTCAATATCTCCGGTACCCGACGATCAATTTATGGATGATCCAAGTATATTTCCTGATGTTGTTCTATACGACGTAGATTTTGATCCTATAAAGATGTTAGTTAGAAAATTTGAGAAAGCCAAAATCCCCCTAATAATAAAGGATATAAGTTCGGATATTGGGATTCCGACATTCAATGCCAGCAGCATTGAATGGCTAACTCACGATTATGGATATCTTGCTGAAGGCCATGGTACTCACCCGGATGCGAGGATTGCATTGTTGCGTGCTATTACCGAAGTTTCCCAATCTAGAGCTGCCAATATCCAAGGTGCGAGGGACGACCTACGAAAGATAAAATATGGACATGACAATTCTGACGACAAGAGGGCATGGCAATTTACGCCATCCAAAAATAAGATCCAATTCTCCCAGATTAGATCTTATTTTAACGGAGATATTCTTGATGATATTAAACTGATTTTGGCACACTTACAACAGGCCGGCCTAAAAAAAGCTATAATTGTAGATTTAACAATTGCGGAAATTGGAATTCCGGTTGTACGAGCTATAGTTCCAGGACTAGAGACTTTTAAATTTACAAAATCGATTATGGGTTGGAGAGCAAGAAGGTACTTTAAAAAAAATTGAATAAGCCAATTGTTTTTATTGGTCCTAGCCTGACCATTGAAAAAGCTAGGAAAATCTTTAATGCAGATTATAGACCCCCTGCGAAAAAAGGTGATTTTCTAAGACTTCTGGCCTGCATAAATGATGATGATCGCACTATAATAGGATTAGTCGACGGCTTATTTTTGCAGGATTATCCTCCCACTCCAATAGAAGTATTCCAACTACTAATCAAAAAAAATATGCTCGTTTTGGGAGCGGCAAGTCTAGGAGCATTGCGAGCAGTTGAACTGGAAAAATATGGTATGATAGGAATTGGCAAAATATTTGAATTATATAAAAACAACAAAATTGATGCAGATGACGAAGTAGCGGTTACGTTTACCGAGGACACTCAACTTATCCAGTCAGAGGCAATGATTGATATTCGATATAACCTTTTCATTGCATTAAAAAAAGGAGTTATTGACGAAAACACGAAAAGAGCAGCAGTGAAAGTGGCAAAGAGCATCTACTTTCCAAATCGAAATTATGAGGATATCATAGATGAAACCAAAAGGATACATCCTTCGCTTTCAGATTATTTGGAATCCTTCCGTTCCTATATTAGTAAGAACAGACAAAGTTTGAAGGAGCAGGATGCAATAAAATTAGTAAACTATGTAAAGATGAAATATGAAGACGAAATCAGCCGGAATTGAATCTGTCGCTCCATAACATCCCATCTCATAATAATAATATCATACTATGTATGGATTTTACGCTGTAGCACCATGCTAGCATCATTTAAATGATTGCTAGCAATTTGCTAGAATGCATCACGGAAGTAAACAAGGATTGACCCAATCCGCGATCAATCCTCGCGGATTGTATCAAATT
>WNFX01003599.1_pt1 | contig 15415 bp, 20 predicted proteins | sample 5400111 | NCBI WGS metagenome assembly WNFX01 (sample SAMN13153363, study PRJNA577476) | soil metagenome | isolation source: 40 cm soil or saprolite under grassland replicate 1 | place: USA:California | collected 2016-06-15 | reverse complement strand
AACATTGATGGGTATATATTTTCTGAAAAGAGCCCTAGGATTTTAGATCTGGGAATCTCCTGCCAGCAACAGGAGGTTTTTGTTTGTGGGGTTGGACCTCACCCCTGCCCCTCCTAACGTAGCGCTTCGCAGTCTCCTACAGGAGCGGGGTGACTCTCAGTTGAAAAATCATGTATGATTAAGGCAGGAGATTGAACTATGACAGACCAGGAACTCCTTAATCGAATTACGATAAATCCAAAGGTGATAGTGGGCAAGCCAGTCATTCGTGGCACGCGCCTGACCGTTCAATTCATTTTGAATCTCCTAGCTCACGGTGCGACAATAGAGAAAATCATCAAGGAATATCAAGGGCTTAACGCTGAGGATGTCCTCGCATGTATCCTATTTGCCACCAAGTCACTGGAAATTACAGTTTTCATGCCTTTGCAAACTGAGGCGTAATGCGCTTTCTCGTAGGATAGGGGTTTATGCCCAAAATCATGTATGATTAAGGCAGAAGATAGACCATGTTAGCAGAAACTCGTTACGAACATATTGTGCTGAATGATTCGCGTGTTCCCCTCATAGCGGGGACAACTATGAAGGTAACTGAACTTGTCCTTGCTCAGGCAGCTTACGGTTGGAGTGCGGAAGAACTGCATATCCAGTTCCCCCATCTGACGTTGGGGCAGATCTATTCCGCGCTGGCGTATTATTGGGATCACCGCGAAGAATTAGATAAAGATATTGAAAAACGCCTGAGGAAAGTTGACAATATTCACAAATCCATTCCTGTGTCGCCATTAATCAAGAGGTTAAAGGATAAGGGACTGATTGAATGACCGTATCGCTTTATTGTGAACAAAGGTCAACCCTTCTATGAACTCGATCAACATATCCAATCTACCCGATTCCTTGCACTGGCTTAATCAACCTCAGAGTTGGGAATTGTCTGCTGAGGGTCAACTCACCATCACAGCACCTGCTAAGACCGATTGGTTCATTGATCCGCAGGGTGCAGTCAACGTCAGTAATGCACCGGTGTTGCTGTTTCCCATTTCAAGTCCTTGTATGCTCAGCGCGCAGGTCACTGTCAATCATATTGCCACCTATGATGCGGGTGTATTGATGGTCTATGAAAGTCCGCTTGCATGGGCAAAGCTTTGCCTGGAGTTATCCCCGCAGGGACTTCCGACCGTCGTTTCCGTTGTCACGAAAGGGGTTTCAGATGATTGCAATTCCTTCACTGCGAAAAGTCCAGCTTATCTACGCGTCTCAAAATTGGAGCAAGCCTTCGCCTTCCATGTTTCGCAGGATGGAATCGAATGGCATCTCATTCGTTACTTTAAATTGGAAGGGGACAAAAATGCACAGATGGGATTCCTCGCGCAGTCCCCAACGGGAAATGGTTGTACCGCGTCGTTTGGGGAAATTCGCTTTGAATCGCGCCTCCTGACAGATATTCGCTCCGGGGAGTGAGAAGGAGCAACCATGATCATCAACCGTTCTATGCCACCGGGCGTAATTATTCCAGAACTTCCCTACGATGATGTGGGTGCAGCTGCTGCTTGGCTCTGCAAGACGTTTGGATTCAAGGAGCGACTCCGAATTGGAAACCACCGCTGCCAGCTCTCCTTTGGCCAAAGCTCGGTCGTTGCCATCGAACGTAAGGAGCCAGGTATTTCTTATATCCTGATGCACGTAGATGACGTTGACGGTTACTATGAGCGCGCGAGACAATCTGGGGCACGGATTATCAATCCACCAGCGGACTATCCCTTTGGCGAACGGCAATGCACTGTGGAAGACCTCGGTGGTCATCACTGGACTTTCTCGCAGACTATCGCAGATATTGATCCAAAGACTTGGGGTGGCGAACTCGCTTAAATCTAATGCTTTTTTCGTACATGCTATAATCCGATTTAAGAGTTAGAAATTCGTCTATCTGCCTTTTCTCAAAAGAAGATCTGTTGATTTGCGGGCTTTTCCATCGGAGGTGAGTATGGCTGAGGACAAAGCTACATCGCGTCATGCAGCGACACAGGACCATGCTGCGTTCACGCAATCAGTGAAAGCCAGTCTGGCGAATGCCAAGGAGAAAGCAGCCAGTATTCGCCGAACCGACACGCAATTATTTGTAACGAATGCTGTGTCGCCTGCGGCTGCGACATTGATCGCAGCCCTTGCCGCGGCAATTGGTGGCAATGAGCTGTTCAAGCAGGCTGCAGCACAAAGCGAAGATGGTGGCTGGAAACTCGCCTGCATTCTTGTCGCAGTTTTTGGCTTCATTGCCACTGTGAGCAGCATATTTAAGAAACAATTCGATGATCGCCTTACACTTGGTAACCAATGCGTTGGGCGACTGCTTACGCTCGATCTGGCTATAACGACCGGCAGCTTAGGCTGGGAAGAAGCTGCCAAAGAATACAGCGAAATCCTCAAAGCCTTTCCTGAATTCATTAGTTGAGGTTTGCGATTCAAATGACGCGGGTTTGACCTTGAATCAGAAAACGTTTTGAATATTGAGGAGACTCTCTTGAACGAAACTGACCTTGAACATCTCCGAACTGCAATTGAAGTCGCACAGCTCGCGCGCCAACATGGCAATCATCCTTTTGGGGCGATTCTGGTGGATGAAAACAATCAGGTGTTATTAACGGGGGAGAATACAGTAATTACCGTTAGTGATTGTACCGGTCATGCCGAGACGAATCTGATGCGATTGGCCAGTCAGCATTTTCCATCTGAGAAATTAGCGACTTGTACTCTTTATACTAGCACCGAGCCCTGTGCGATGTGCGCGGGCGCGATCCATTGGGGAAATGTAAGACGAGTGGTTTTCGCTTTGAGTGAAATTGATCTGTATGAAATGATTGGTCCTTCGCCGGATCATTTATTGCTTCCATGCCAGGAGGTCTTCGCACATAGCGAGCGTCCCGTCGAAGTAGTTGGTCCCGCCCCAGAACTCAACAGGGAAGCCCGCGCAGTCCATGAGGGATTTTGGTCAAGATAAATAGACACTAACATGAAACGCTTTTTATCATTATTCCTTCTTGTATTTGTTCTATGCAGTTGCTCTCCGGCGGAAAATTGTAACAATGCTCAAGATGCTTCATGTACAAGGGTCCTTTTTATTGGAAATAGTTATACCTTCGTCAATGATTTACCGAACATGTTTGCAAAATTAGCCAGATCAGGCGGGCACAAAGTAGAAGTTGGGATGGCCGCGAAAGGTGGGTGGCAATTATCCAAGCATATCCAATCGCCGGAAACCCTCGATACACTAAATTCTATAAAATGGAATTTTGTCGTTTTGCAAGAGCAAAGCGAAATTCCCTCGGTCGAGCAATTTAGAACTCAGGAAATGTATCCTGCCGCGCGTGCGCTTGTTCAAAAAGTTAGAGCGATAGGAGCCACACCCATCTTCTTTATCACCTGGGCACACCGGGATGGATGGCTAGAAAACGGCATGAATGATTTTGGAAGTATGCAATATCAAATCAATAACGGATATATGCAAATCGCAAGAGAACTGAATGTAGCCTTCGCCCCGGTTGGACCGGCCTGGTATACAGCAGTGGTGGAGCATCCTGAATTGGATCTCTGGCAGGAAGATGGCAGTCATCCGACTGAACAGGGAACTTATCTGGCGGCATGTGTTTTCTACGCGGTGATTTTTCATGAAAGCCCGGAAGGATTGACCTATCGCGCGAATTTATCACCAGAAACGGCCAAGACCATTCAAGCGGTTGCTTCAACCGCAGCTGTGAGCGTTCGATAAGTACTTTCGTTGACTCATCAAGCCGCAAAAAGAAATATGCTGATTTCGTGTACAATACATTTGCCCCATCCGATATTCTATTACTGGAGGATTTACGATGAGAATGCGAACTCTCTTTGTTGTTAACGCCGTGATCCAACTCCTCTTCGGAGCAGGATTTATGTTCACCCCGGCTGTCCTGCTCAGTCTATTTGGCACACAAACCGATACAACTGGAATTACCCTCGCTCATGTTGCGGGTGGAGTGATTCTCAGTTTGTCCATTATTTCGTGGCTGGGAAAAGATGTTGAGGGTTCAGCTCAGAATGCGATTGCATGGGGCGGGGTCTTTTTCGCCCATCTCCAGGCTGGCATCTTTACCCTCCTTGCCATCTTAAGTGGAACGTTCAACGCCCTAGCTTGGTCCGCGGTGGTAATGGATGCGCTATTTGTAATTGCATTTTTCTGGGTCCGTGGAAATAGGGTCTCATAAAATCGAGCTAGATTTAGCCGTTGCTTCTAAAATCTCCTGGCCAATCAGGAGATTTTGTTTATGTCGTACAATAATTACCTCGTCCAAAGCGAAGAAGATTTCAGAACGATCGCGAAATTACTATTATTTTCCGGGCAAGACATCCTATAATAGGGAATGTTAGATTCGATCCACATTTATACATTCTCTACCACCGAAGAGAGGAGCACTTATGGAAATTAGCCTTGCTGAAGAACGTGCCTATTATTTTGTTCCGCAGATTTCACTGGAAATAGCCCGCGACCGAATAGAAAAAAAGAAGACAAGCCTCGTGGCTGGGATGTTTGGGACATTGATCTCCCGGCCGAATCCTAATGAAATACAAGTAGTCTCCGTCGAGAACCGTTTAGAACCATATTGGGCAGTGATGGCCGCGAGTCATACAGCTTATGATCGTCAGCAGGTCTATACAGTCCCAATAAAGGGTGAAGAGGTGCGCGAAGTTACGGTATTAGGTCAAAAACTGACGGTAAACGCCAAAGGGAATCCTTCTGTTACTCTAAATGGGATTGAACATTGTGTGGAAGAGCACCGCGCCACGCGCTTTTTCGATGGTCTCTCGGGCCAAAAGAGCGATCTGAGTCGCTATCAATCATTTACAAAAACTCAGATCACGGACCTTGAACACTTTGCACCTGAAGGGATGCTAGTTGTTCCGCCCCAAATGCGGGCAACGGTAATCGTACGCCAAGTGCTGGGAGAGGTCATTCAACCGGTAAGCAAAGCACAGATTATTCACGAGGAACGCGTGGATATCGAATCGATCGAGCTGAACTTTCGTCCGGTGTACGCCTTCGAGTATGAATGGGCAAGTAAAGGAAAACGCGTGGTGGTCGAATTCGATGCCATGTTGGGTGATATGCGGAGTGGTGGCAAAAAATGGAGTGATCAGATCAAAGGAATTCTCACGCGCGAACTGTTCTTCGATGTGACTGCTGACGCGGTTGGGATGCTAGTGCCCGGCGGGAGCATCGCAGTAAAACTGGTCAAGGCAGTCGTTGATCGAGGAAAAAAATAATCGGAGCGTCTCCTTTGACAGTTCTCGAAACAGAAAGATTGCTTCTTTGTCAGTTTTCAATTGAAGATGCTGACTTCATCCTTGAACTATTAAATGATCCCTCATTTATTCGTAATATCGGTGATAGAGGTGTTAGAACCGTTGACGGTGCGAATTCATATATTTTGAATGGACCGCTTGCCAGTTATGCCAAGAACGGTTTTGGTCTCTATTTGGTCAAATTGAAAGTGACAAACGAGTCAATCGGAATGTGTGGCTTGATCAAGCGGAACACTTTGGAGGATGTCGATATTGGCTATGCTTTCCTCCCAAAGTTTTGGTCTAAGGGGTATGCTGTCGAATCAGCGCTGGCTGTCAAAGAGTATGCTAAAAATGTGATTAGATTGAAGCGCATCGTTGCGATTACTGACCCAGTCAATGTGGGTTCCATTCATGTCCTTGAAAAGATTGGGTTCCAGTTTGAAAGAATGGTCAGGCTATCAGAGGATGATATTGACCTGAAGTTGTTTGCCGTTGATTTTTAGAAAGAGATGATCGGAGCAACATTATCAACGAACAGAAAGGAATATTGATTCTTTATGGCTTTAGACATTATTCGTCAAAGACTTCATAATCAATTGCTTTCCCAAACAAAATTTACACAACCTAACCAAGTTGTTGCCTGGCTTGGTGCTGTCCAGGCACAGGATTATGCGGGCGCAAAATGGGCAGTCGCTCAACGCGCAGAGGGTCTTACAGATGCTGCAATAGAGCAAGCATTCGCAGATGGAGAGATTCTCCGGACTCACATATTGCGTCCCACCTGGCATTTTGTCACACCTGCAGATATTCGCTGGATGCTGACGCTGACCGCGCCGCGCGTCCTTGCCCTCCTTGCATATATGGATCGCCAATTAGCATTAGATAAAGCTACTTTCAAGAAAAATAATGCGTTGTTGACCAAGACCTTACAGGGCGGTCAACAACTGACTCGTTCCGAGCTTGGACCAATCCTTCAAAAAGCTGGCATTTCTGTAGAAGGTTTGCGCTTTGGTCATCTCATGATACACGCGGAATTAGATGGAATTATTTGTAGCGGCGCAAAGCGAGGTAAGCAACATACGTACGCATTATTGGAGGAACGCGCTTCACAAGCCAAAACTTTGGATCGCGAAGAGGCGTTAGCAGAGCTTACCAAACGATATTTCAGCGGTCATGGTCCCGCAACTTTGCAGGATTTTGTCTGGTGGTCAGGGCTGACAATGGCTGACGCTCGTAATGGAATCGAAGCAGTCAAATCAGAACTTGAACATGAAGTTGTAGATGACCAAGCCTATTGGTTTTCCACATCTATACCTGTAAAGGATCCGCATCCCGCTGCATGTTTGTTACCAGATTTTGATGAGTATATGGTTGGTTATACGGACCGTAGTGCCATATTCGATGTCTCACACACGGATAAATTAGATTCGCGAGGGAGTATCCTCAATCAGTACGCGATTGTGATTGATGGTCAGGTCGTGGGTACATGGAAGCGCACCGTAAAGAAAAGTGAAGTGATGGTAGAGTTAGCTCCTTTCGTTACGCTGACAGATGCCGAAAATCAAGCGATCATCGGAGCGACACAACAATACGGTAAATTCCTTGGGCTGCCTGTTGTGCTAGCAGTAGAGGGAGTGTAAGAAACCTGCCACGGAGTGAAAATCTTCAGATAGCCAACAGTAGATTTTTCTTTATAATATGTTTGTACTAGTGTTGCACTAACCTGGTTATTTTACAATCAAGACGGGATAAAGCCGCTTGAGTTTGATGCGAGCATCCTCGGTTTTGAATTGCCAATCAATTTGAACCTTTACCTTGTTGCGCAACGTCTCCCAAGTGAACACTGCCGTGGTGAGCATCTTCTTGTTGGGAATGCGGCGAGCTAAACATTGGCGACTGAGCACACTCAATTCAATTTCAGCCATATTCAACCACGAGCCATGTTCCGGTGTGTAGTGCCATTCAAAGCGTTGTGCCAGCCGTCTGGCTTCAGCCGGATCAAAGCTTTCATACAGGCAGGCTGGCGAATGGGTGTTGAGGTTATCAGTCACTAAAACAATCCTCTCTGCTTCAGGATACTCTTCGTCCGAAAGACAACGCAGGAACTCTGCAAAATCCTGATGGGTGCGCCGATCAGTAACGCATACACGCCGTTTTCCAACCAATGGCTCAACTGCCATAAAAATATTCGCTGTGCCATTGCGTTTGTACTCGTAATCCTGCCGCTGCACCTGCCTTTCTTTAGCAGGTAGTGTACCGTATGGCGTGTCTCGCAAGGCTTTGTTGCTTTCATCGACGCACCCCACAGGCTGTTTTGGGTGGTATGGACGCTCATACACCGCCAAAACGTCTTCCATCTTTGCCACGAACTTGGCAGAGGGTTTGGCGATACACCACGACTTTACGAGCCAAGGCTTAAGTTCATTTTTTTTAGCCGATGCATCACCGCCACATCACTGATACTATCCACCAGTTGGAGTTCGACCAGTTTGTCAGCCAGCATTTGCAGTGTCCAGCGCGCTTTTCCTTCCGGTGGCACACTACAGGCCAACATCGTGAGTTGTGCTTCGATCTCACCTGTGATCTTTGGCTTCTGTCCAGGACGTGGCTGATCGTACAGCGCATTGGGCAAGCCGCCTTCAACAAATTTCTTGCGAATGTTGGTGATGGTTGGCAAGCAGCATAACAAAGCAGATGCGATTTCCTTTGTGGTTTTAGGCTTTTTCTGGCTTTCGTCACACAGCAACAATATTCGAGCACGGGTTTGTGTGCGGGCAGATGATTCACCGGCTCGTACCCGACTTTCGAGTTCTCGGCGTTCTTCTTTTGACAAATGGATATGATATTTTGTAGCCATTTGCCAAGTATAATCCATGTACAGTATTCAGGTTAGCAAGATACTAGCCTTTCAACATTGCATCTATTAGAGGTAATAAGGCAGGAAGGAGATTATTGTGCCCGCAAAAGTGGAAACTACAGGAAAGATTGCTCGCATCATTTTATCTGGAGATATTGACTTTTCAACCCAAGGGAATTTAGGCGATGCAATTGACCAGGCTCTGAGCATTGATATCGCCAAAGAAATCCATGTTGATATGACAGATGCAACCTTTATCGATTCTTCCGTTATTAATACATTGTTGAAACTTCAAGAAATTGCCAGCGCAAAAGATAAGTCGTTGAGTATTTGGAACTGTAATGAACAAATTCGAGAAATCTTTGTGATTGGGGGATTCGATCAAATGTTTGTAATTCACTAGTATGCTACTCACTTGTTAAGAAAAAATCTGCTTTATAAAACATAAAATTGATGAATAAATATGTAGCCTTTCTCCGAGCAATCAATGTGGGTGGACATACAATTATCAAAATGACGGATTTGAAGCAAATGTTCGAGTCTCTTGGCTTGGAGAATGTGCAGACCTACATCCAATCTGGAAACGTCATTTTTGAATCCAATGTAGATGACACCGCCTCCTTGGGGAAGCGGATCGCGGGTCAGATTGAAACAGCCACGGGTTATAAAACTCAACTGTTCATAAGAACGATCCAGGAAGTCCAATCCATAGCAAGGAAAAGTCCATTCACGGCAAAAGATGACGAAACCGTGCATATCGCCTTCCTACATCAAAAGGCTGATAAAGAGCAGCAGCAAACCTTGATGTCATTCAAAAGTGAGGCAGATGATTTCGCAATCAAAGGACGTGAAATCTATAATTTGCGACGGGATCGGGAGAAATCGATCTTTTCAAATAATTTCGTTGAGAAGATTCTCAAGATGCCCAGCACAACGCGTAATCTAACAGTCATCAAGAAAATAGCAGAGAAATACAAGTGAAATGAATCTCCTGCGCAGTGCAGGAGATTTTTTCTTTAATGCGTGGTCGTACCCTGTATAATTCACTGCATGGATATCCCGGATCTCATCGTCACACAAATGGAGCTTCGCCGCAGCACCGGTGAGCGTGGCACAAGAAAATTTATCGCCTATCACGGCATCGTTTATGATGTGACCGATTGTCCTAAATGGCGAACTGACCTGCACGAGCAATTACACTTCCCGGGCCAAGATTTAACGAGCGAACTCCCAGAAGCCCCACATCAAGAAGAAGTCTTTTCGAGACCCTGTGTGAAAGTTGTTGGAAAACTAAAAACGATATAGAGGTAAACACAATGATGGACCTAAAATGGTGGCAGGTCGCTGTCTTTTATCAAATCTATCCGCGTTCATTCGCGGATGGCAATGGAGATGGCATCGGTGATCTTAAGGGGATGACCGAAAAACTTGATTATCTTTCTGATCTCGGGATAGACGCTATTTGGCTCTCGCCCCATTTCCCCTCCCCCAATTGGGATTGCGGATATGATGTTTCGGATTACACAAACGTCGCGCCGGAATATGGAATACTTGAGGATTTTAAAACGTTTCTGCGCGAAGCGCACACACGCAAGATACGGGTCATTCTGGACCTTGTGCTGAATCACACCTCCAATGAACATCCTTGGTTTCTTGAGTCAAAATCCAGCCGCGATAATCCTAAAGCTGATTGGTATGTATGGGTGGATACTCCGCCAAACAACTGGCAGTCCTGTTTCGATGGCGATGCATGGACATATGCCCCTGAACGCGATCAATATTACTACCACTACTTCATGAAGCAACAGCCCGACCTCAATTGGCATAACCCTGAGGTCAAAAAAGCTATGTGGGAGGCAGTGCGCTTCTGGTTGGACATGGGTGTGGATGGTTATCGTCTGGACGCCATCACCACGATCTTTGAGGATCCGAACCTCACGCCGCATGACGTTCCCTTCGACTTGGCTGGCATGCGGCGTGCCTCTGAACTAGCTCGAACTCCTGCAGAGAAAAAGCAAGTCGGAAAATACTGGCACGATATGTTCAAGCATCAATGGGCACAACCTGAGTTGCATGATCTGATGAAGGAATTGCGAGCCATCTTGGATGAGTACGATGGCGATCGTATGTTAGTTGGTGAGGATGATGACATTGCCTATATGGGAAACGGGGACGACGAACTACATCTAGTTTTTAACTTTCCACTGATGCAGACCGAACGCATCACACCCAGCCATATCCGGCGCAACCAAAAGGAGCGCTTGACTCAGCTGGATGCACTTCCGACAAGAGGCTGGCCCTGTAATACCCTCGGCAATCACGACTCTTCGCGCATCCGCACACGCTATGGAGATAGGAAACATGATGCTCAGTTGGCCCGTCTGCATGCCGCGCTCGTATTGACGCTCAAAGGTACTCCTTTTCTCTACAACGGAGAAGAGATTGGCATGACCGATCTGATCATCACTGATCCAACCAAACTGCACGATACGATGGCAACCTGGTATTACGATCGATTAGTCAATGAATTAAAAGTTGACCCAGAGGAATCCGCACTCCGCGCAGGCGAGATGACCCGCGACAAAAACCGCACACCGATGCAATGGTCTAATCACCCAAATGCTGGATTCTCTCCGACAAATGTGGAAACATGGCTTCCGGTGAATCCAAACTACCGGGATGGCATCAACGCCAGAGATCAGCAGCACAATCCAAGCTCATTACTGAATTATCATAAACATCTATTGCAAGTGCGTAAAAACTCTCCCGCTTTGATCGAGGGAGAATATATCCCGTTAAACAATACAGCCAAAGATTATTTCTCTTTCATCCGTAAATCTGAAAAGCAGACTGTGTTTGTTATTTTGAACTTCTCGGAGGAAAAACTCGAAATGGATTTCTCGCGCGCAAAAGAAATCAAGGGGCATAACCTGCAAATCCTGTTTTCCAGCGCCGAGCGTTTAAAGACGACCAAACCTCCTTATGGGCTGACGATCAGTCCTTTTGAGGTTTTTGTTGCAGAAGTTCAACCTACAAAATAAAATATATGCATCTATCTCCGTATAGGGCGGGATGGCTTCCCGTCTTACGAAATAGCCTGATTCTTTTCTAATGCCTGAACATTCTCTACAACAAAAGAAATACCCTCGTTTTGTCGCGCTGTGCGGGCGAAAATTCCGCGATACTGACCCTAGATACTTTCCGCGCGTCCAATATCGTGGCCGGACGATCTATCTCTGCACAGAAGCTTGTCTCGGCGCATTTCTCGCCGACCCTGATATCTTCTATAAAGTCCACCGCAATTCAGAAAAAGGGAAAGTGGCGTGAGGGTCTTAATCGTCTTTACATCTACAGAAACCTTCTCAGCATGAAATTAAGATATTTAAAAGCCTTTGACTCTAATCGCACCTGGATCGTGATTAGCGTTCTTCTGATTTCCCTTATCCTGCGATGGATCCTTATTTTTCGTGGAGGGCAATACTATATTTCCGATGAAACGCGCTATGAGGTTTCCCGGGATGCCGCTCAATTCCTGCTGCAAGGTCAAGTTGGAGAAGCACTGAAGCAATTTACCATTTCTCCGGAACACCTTGGTTTCAAGGTGGTTGGCATCATACCCGCCTTGATGGAACACATTGTTGGCCCAAGTTTGGTTATGCCCGCAATGTTCTTTAGTCTCTTTTCTGTCTTAAATCTCTATCTTATCTTTCTACTTTCCCAACGTACGAGCGCTTCATCAAATGAACCTCTTTTCGCGTTGGTCCTTGCTGCATCTTGTCTCTCGCTTCTTTATTATTCGAGACACTTGTTTCCCTATGATATGGCCATGTCATTTGGGCTTTTAGCACTGTATGTCGGACTCGCGAAAAATCAGACGATCAAGACATCTCTAGCCTGCGGTGGCCTAAGCTTTCTTTGTTTTATTACTTATAACGGATACTGGTCTCTTGCATCGTTCGCGCTGCTCGCGCCTGTTCTCATGAACCGCGAAGTGAAAACCAGGATTTTACAAAAAGCAATTTTGGTAGCAGTGGGGTTTATAACCCCGCTTGCATTGTTGGTCATCGCTACGCTCTGGTCAGGGACAAATATGATCTCGGCCTATCGTCTTTTTGCTACATCGATTACACAAGGTAGCTTTGAGGAAGGTTGGAGTCTCCCCTTCGCATATTTTTGGCATACAGAGCACACGGTAATCCTTATTCTTGGAGCATTGTCTTTCTTTGCAGTAATCAACGCGTTCAAGGGCTTGAGAAATTACACGGGTTTGTGGTCAGGAGGCGTCTTATTCATTTACTTGTGCCTATTAATCCCCTCTGTGTTCCTTCACTACTTTGTCGTTTATGGAAGGCTTGCCCGGCAGATGATTCCATTCTTGGTTCTTTTATCTGCGGCAGGTCTTGCTCAGCTAGAGTCGCGCGCAGTTTCTGGGCGCAGGGTTACCATGCTTATTTTGATGGCAATATTCATTCAGGCTACATGGAATTTCACCGAATCGTACAATCTTGCCTACCCGCGAGAGTTCGTGGCTGAGGCGCAAGCGAGGTTTCCCAAGTTTGAATTTTCGTCGAAGCGCCTGGCATTTGGAGCTCCCGTCATATGCCAAAACAATGGATACATAATTGAAAATGCAAAGTATTATGTGGATCCTCCGGAGATGATCCCACACATGCAAGGGCAGCTCTTATTGTCAGCGCAACACCCCTCTAACTTTCTACCATATCAATATGATGGAGATCCCCCCGCGACACGACAAATTTTTCAGATGCTAAAGTTAAGAATGAATTTTTATAGAGTTGACAAACAATTCATGTCAGAAACGAATCCAGAATGGATAGCTATTAAGAATTGTGTAACACATGAAAAATAGAGATCAAAGATTAAGAGTATTTCAATTGAGAAAAAAAGGGTTATAAATTCCATGACTGATTTTTGGAAACCCGGCGGTATCATTTCATGGCGGGGAATTTACAGAAATCGGGTTTGGCATGCGCAGACAGTCATTGTGGTAAAAGACACATCTAGGGAAACGGTTGTAGCACTTCTCCCACGGACCGAATGCATTGCACTAGAAGGGTACTTAAAGGGAAAGAATAACTACAAACGTCGCTGGGATTTTAAAGATAAGATATGGCTGTTAGAAAAATATTTCTGGCATACCAACCGTCTCTTATTCCTGCTTGAACCAGAAAAGTACTATTCAACAATCTATTTCTGGAATGAAGAAAGTAATGAATTTCTATGTTATTACATTAATTTTCAGTTGCCTTTCCGGCGAAGTCATTGTGGAATTGACACCTTGGATTTAGACCTCGACCTCATCATTAATCCGGATTTTAGCTATGAATGGAAAGACGTGGATGATTATCAAAAAGCAATTGAGAACGAAATTATTTTCCCTGAATGGGTACAGGGAATTGAAATCGCAAAGCAGGAAATCTTTGATAGGCTTGAAAAGCGCGGATATCCGTATGATGGTTCCTGGTTGGACTGGATGCCGGACCCAAATTGGACACCACCCACATTACCCAAAAATTGGGATAAGATATAAGAATAACGTTATGTCATTACGAGGAGCGTCGAGTAGGCGACAGCCGTATTGAGACCCGACGAGGCAATTCCTTTAAATATGTTGGAGATTGCTTCGCCCTCCAGGCTCGCAATGACGGAAAAGATTTATCGGTTGGAGCAAGAATGATTACCCCTCAAAAAGCAATTCATTATGAAAGATATGAATTCAAGAAATGGAAGCCGTTTGACGCAGAAACCATTGTTGAATCTCCGGTTTCACTGACTGTCAATGGTGAAGTATGGCTGACGTTCATGTGTACACCTGTCGACTTGGAAGCAATGTCCGTAGGGTTCCTTTACAACGAAGGCGTGATCGAATCCATCCATGAAGTGGAAGATGTGCGCGTCTGTGAACACGGCGATAACGTGGACGTATGGCTTAACCATAGTGTGGAACAACCCCAATCCTGGCGGCGGACATCCGGTTGCACAGGCGGCGTCACTGCCGTGGACGCGCTGGCACGCGTGGATGTCTCGTTTGATGGCAATCAGCCTAAGTTCCCGCCTGAGGCGATTGGTCATTTGGTTGAGTCGTTATTTGAGTCTCAGGAGTTATATCGCGAGACAGGTGGAGTCCACACATCCGCCTTAAGTGATGGAGAAAAGATTGTCTTTGCCGCGGAGGATATTGGCAGGCACAACACACTCGATAAGCTCGCGGGGTTATGCCTGATGAACAACATCTGGCCTGAAACAAGGATATTGATCACAACAGGACGCATCAGCTCAGAGATGCTACAGAAAGCTGCACGCATTCAAGCGCCAATCTTGATCTCGCGCACCTCGCCGAGTTCCCTTTCCATTGAAATGGCAGAACGATACGGCATTACATTGATTGGCTACGCCAGACGGGATCGCTTCAATGTGTATTCAAATTCACAGAGAGTTGGATTTTAGACGATCTCATCCAGACTCCGTGTGTTATCTTCAAGAGAGAATCAAATCAAGGGTTGAAATTGGTTTCCATTTATTGTATAGTATTCTCATAAGATGTGCATTGTATAAGAATGCAATTTCTTTTTTTCCAAAATTGGTTTAAACAAATAGCACTACACAAAGTGCTATGGTTTAATACAACGAGCCTTGGGGCGTCATTTGCTTATGTAGTTGAAAAGGCGTTTTTCTAAACTTCAGTTAAAGCTATGTGCAAGGAGGAATTATGCCCGACCTGATGAGCGAAATCATAAGAACACTGATCACGACCGTAATTACTACTGCGGGAGGTATTGTCGGAGCCTATATAATCTATAAAGTAACCCAAGGTCCAGATCCTACACAGAGGAGAAACTCTGTGAATATAGTAAGTGCAGGCGCATTCACTGGACTTGTAATGGGAATCGTTGTTGGAGTTACTTTAGCGATTTTTTGGCCGACAGGTGATCCATGTCTGCGGGCAAAAATCTCATCTCCTCAGGGTACCAAGAACAATGCTCATGCTGCCGCTTATAAAGTGGAACATGAAATACCAGTATCCTGGACGCCACCAAACGGAGAACATTGCGTGATGGTTGTGCAATCTTATCAAAGGGCCAACCCGGTTCCAATAAGAGAATATAAAGAAGTTGTATCTGGAACAATACTCGACATTGGTGATGTGGGCTCCGGGGAAACGGAAATAAAAATATGGGTTGCTGGCTCACCTGCCCAATCGGACAACATATTTGTTTGGATAAA
>WNFX01003595.1_pt1 | contig 15420 bp, 13 predicted proteins | sample 5400111 | NCBI WGS metagenome assembly WNFX01 (sample SAMN13153363, study PRJNA577476) | soil metagenome | isolation source: 40 cm soil or saprolite under grassland replicate 1 | place: USA:California | collected 2016-06-15 | reverse complement strand
TCTGGGAGTTCATCGTGTTGATCAGTGGCGGCCGCTTGCTGCGCCCACGGCGTGGGGTCGGCGGCTAGTCCCGGCGGTTTGTCCGGGGAGAAGACTGTCCACATTGGACGACACGGTGACAATCTCAGCGACGTTCACCGCGACGCTACATCCCGCGAGGTCACGGTGCGTAGCCAACGAGGCCCGATCCATCCTCACAACCAACGTCGCCACCATCCTCAAGATCGCTGACGCCGAACACCGGGTCAGCGCCGTCCCCACTCGCGCATGATGGGGTAACGGATGCAGCGGCTCAGCCGCCATCGAGAGCCGTCCGATGCCCGCGGCCATGGCGTGAGCACACGTGCTGACCCGGGGGAGGTCCAGCTGCCACGGCTGCCGACCCCCGGCTTAGCAGCCGCGGAAGGTGTCCAGGTGGCACGCTTGAGGCTTCGACACGGTGTTCACCGCCGACGGTGTGCGCGTGGTCAAGACACCGGTGCGGGCGCCGCGAGCAATGGCGGTACCGGAGCGGCGGGTGGGCACGGTTCGGCGCGAGCTGCTCGATTAGATGTTGATTTTCGGACGGCGCCGGCTGGACGCGGTGCTGGTGGAGCATGTCGATCGCTACAACCGTCGCCGGCTGCGCCGAGCGGTTCCGTCGTGGCTGCGCGCGGCTCGGGCCGCAGGCGTCAGCAAATAGCGCATCCCTGGCTCCGGTAGCACGCGTCAGCTTTGCTGCTGCATGCTCCACAGCTGCCACACGGTGGTCCGTACTGAGCGGGGCTGCTCAAGGACGACGCGCACTGTGTGCGCCACGTCGTCGGGCCGCAGATACGCGTCGAGCTCCGGCGAGCCTTCCACCCGGCCAGAGCCGATGGCGAACTCCGTGGCGGTGCCCGCCGGACAGATCAGCGTCACGCGCACGCCTTCCGCGCGCAGCTCCCGGTCCAGGGAGCCGCCAAGCCCCACTTGCGCGAACTTCGTCCCGGCGTAGACGGCCTCGTCGGCGCCGCCACGGAAGCCGGCCACCGAGCTGACGATCACGATGTCGCCGCCGTCTCCCTGGACCCGGAACCGGCGCACCCCCGACCGCACGGTCCACACGGTGGCCAAGTAATTCGTCTCCACCATCTCGCGCAGCAGCGCTTCGTCGAGGTCCAGAATGCCGCCGTAAGCGCCGATCCCCGCGTTGGCGACCACGGTGTCCAGACGGCCCCACCGGTCGACAGCCGCGGCGACGAGGGCGTCGTTGTACTGCGGGTCGCGCACGTCACCCGGAACCGCGACCACCTTGTCGGCGCCAAGCTGGCCGACCAGCCCGGCAAGGCGATCCCTACGGCGTGCGCCCAGCGCCACGCGGACACCGGCGTCGACGAGCGCTCGGGCAGTCGCCGCACCGATTCCCGCGCTCGCCCCGGTGATCACGGCCACCGTGCCTTCGATGGAGCGACGGGGGGCGTAGGGCATGAACACCTCCAGACAACCATCAGACGCAGACGGCCAGTATGGAGCATTCTACGGTGGGCAAAGATCCTAGATGTGTCCGGCCAATAGTGCTTTGTTAGTTGTATCCCGGAATAGGCGTTTGTAGATTGGGCATGCGCCGGGCATGACCGCAAGCACAGTTGCAGTCCGCGGAGGACGACGTAGAGGGTCAGGCCGGCGCAGGGCTGCTGGGTTCAGGCGGAGCAGGGTGCAGAAGGCTTGGGCGAGGCAGACGAGGGTGACGTGGCGGTGCCAGCCGATGAACGAGCGGCCTTCGACGTGGTCCAGGCCGAGGCCGGTCTTGAGTTCGCGGTAGTGGTGTTCGACCCGCCAGCGGATCTTCGCTAGCCGGACCAGGGTTTTGAGCGGAGTGATGGTGTCCATGTTGGACAGCCAGTACTTGGTTGGCTCGGGTTCCTTCGGGGGCCATTCGGCGAGCAGCCACACCTCGGGCTGGCTGCCGTCGGCGTTGCGGGAGATGTGGGGGTTGGCGGGGCGGACGCGGATGGCGAGGAACCGCGAGCGTATTTTGGCGCTCGGGTTGGTCTTGGTTGACTTGGTGCCGGTGCGCCAGGTGACCTGCCGACAGGCGTGGCGGCCGGCGGCCAGGGCCAGGTCGCGCAGGTTGGACAGCTTGTCCCGGTACCCGGGCGCCGGTGGGCGGTCCCGCCCTCGGTAGCACGGCGCGACGGGTACGGCGTCATGGGGTGGGCGCTGGCGGTGGGATCGACCTCCAGCACGTAGGTCAAGCCGCGCTGATCGAGGCCCAGCCGGAACTCGGTCGCGTCGCCGTAGCCGCAGTCACCGACCACGGGCAGCTTCGCCACCCCATGGTCGGTCATCTGGTCGGGCACCCCCGCGGGCTTGACCCGTACGTTGCCGCGACTATTGGCGTGCTCGTTCTACTCGGTGGGGTGGCAGCCGCAGCTTTCGCGGATGGCCAAGGTTGGCCGCACGATCTCTGATCGAGGCGCAGCGTTTTTGTGCTCGACCAGCTGGTTGAGAAGCTGAGCTGCGCGCCGTCCGAGTTCATGCGGGGGCGCTGCGACGGTGGTGAGGCTGGGGTATTGCTGAGCGGATTCCTCGATGTCGTCGAATCCGATGACTCGAACGTCGGTGCCTGCGCGCAGACCTAGCTTGCGGATCGCGGTCAGCACCCCGAAGGCGACGATGTCGTTGTAGCAGACGATGCCATCCGGTGGGTTCGGCGACGACAGCAGGCGCATCGCCGCTTCGTAGCCTCCCTTCCGGGTCGCTGGAGTGGCGGGGGAGGCTCCGACCGGCATCTTCCGGCCACGGTCAGCGAGCGTCTGCGCGACGCCGACTAGACGGTCATGGCGGGCCGACGATGGGTCCGGACCGCCGAGGAAGGTGATCCAGCGGCATCCGTGATCGAGCAGATGGTCGGTGGCGAGGCGGGCACCGAACGTGTTGTCGGATCCGACGTAGCTGGCAGCGTTGCCTTCGAGGTATCGGGTGACGAGGAGATGAGGTATCCGTGCCGTCATCAGCGGCTCCAGCATCTCGGGGGTGGTGCCCTGTGCCGGGCAGATGATCAGTCCGTCGACCCCGTACTCGAGCATGACCCGTAGCCATCGCTTTTGCTTATCGACCGATTCGTAATTGTGCCCGAGAAGGAGGACGAACCCGGCTGCGTCTAGCTCGGATTCCACGCCGACGGTCAGTTCGGCGAAGAATGGGTTGGAGACGTTGGTGACGAGAAGTCCGATCGTGTGGGTTCGGTGGCTGCGCAGCGATGCCGCGGTGCGGTGGTACACGTAGCCGAGGTCTTCCATGCTGGCGAGCACCCGCCCCCTGGTCGCGTCCGCGACCAGGGGGCTGTCTCGCAGGACGAGGGAAACGGTGGCGCGGGACACTCCGGCGTGGGCCGCGACATCGTTGAGGGTGATCCTTGTGCGTGGCACCGCGGCTCCCTCGGCAGGCCTCATGTTGTCCTCCCGAGGTTAGATCGATCTGAGCGGTGGCTACCGGCGGGGGGAGCCGGCCGACCTGCTGTGCCGGCCGACGGTGTTGTCCCGGTTCGCTCGGGCCGCTACGGTCGGTCTGCCGTCGCGCCGGTCTCGGTTCGTTCGGGGTCGGGCCGCACGGAGTGGGGTTGGAGCGGTACCCCGGGCGGGATGATTGCTCCGGGATGGGCGACGACGGTGGCGGCGACGTTCACGGCGATGGCTGCGGCGTCCCCCGGGGACCTGCCGGCGAGCCGAGCGGCGAGGTAGCCGCCGGCGAAGGAGTCGCCCGCGGCGGTGGTGTCCACGACCTGGTCAACGGGCGCGGCCGGGACGTGTCGCAGCTGCCCGTCGACGAGAAGGTGGGCGCCGTCCGCCCCAGTCTTGACGATGACCTCGGGGACACCGAGCGCGGCCAGCCGGGCGGCGCAGTCGGAGACGGCGCGGCAGCGGTGCATGGCTTCCTCGTCTTCGAAGGTGGCGAAGACGACGTCGGCGACCCGGGAGATCTGATCCATCGCGCGGGCGGCGGCCTCCGGGGAGGCCCAGCCCGACGGGCGGTAGTTGGTGTCGAGACTTATCCAGGCGCCGTTGGCCCGCAGTTGTCGTAGTCGGTTGTACAGCGCGTGGAGAGCGTTGTCCGAGGCGATCTGGAGTGTGACGCCCGAGAGGTGGATGATGTCGCCGACGAGTTGGGCGACCCAGTCGGTGCCGGTGAACAGCGTCCGCGCCGCGGACGCTGAGCGCCAGTAGGCGAAGCGGCGTTCGCCGTGCTCGTCGACGCGGACGGTATAGAGGCCGGGCAGGTGTACGTCGACGAGCAGCGATCGGTCCAGGACACCCTCGTCGGCCCACGCGGCGCGCATGCCGGCGCTGTACTCGTCGGAACCGAGTCCGGTGAGGTAGCCGACCTCGACGTCGATGCCCAGGGCGTCGGCGACCCGCCGCAGGTAGACGGCGGTGTTGTAGGTGTCGCCGGCGTGTCCGAGCTGCAACGTCGTCGGGTCGATGTGGCGTAGTTCGAGCATGCATTCGCCAACGCAGAGCACTGTGGTCACCGGTGCAGCGCCTCTTGGACTCGCGCGGCGGTGTCGCCGGGTGCGGTGAGCTCGCTGCCGATGCCGACCGCGAAGGGCTCGGCGGCGAGCCAGGCCGCGGCGTCGGCGAGCGGGATGGGCGTGAGCCCGCCTTCAAGCATCGGCACGCCCGTCGGCTCGAGTACCGCCCGGGCCTGCGGCGCCAGGCAGGGGCTGACGCAGAACTGGGCACCGGCGGCCACAGCACGCTGGGCCAGCGCCGCCGTGGTGACGGTGCCGGCGCCGGCGCACACGGCCGGGTAGCTGCGCCGGATGGTTCGGATGACCTCGTCCCATCCGTCGATCGTGGCCGTAATCTCCACGACGTCCAGGTCGGCGGCGAGCAGCCTGTCCACCAGTTGCAGGGCCGTACCGGCGTCGTGCACGCGGATTAACGGGACGAGTCGGGCGCGGTGGATATGTGCGAACACCGACTCAGCATCGACGCCGAGGTCTGTGGAACCAGCGCTGCCGGGTGTCATGGTCATCGGGACTCCGTAGCTGGTGCGATCGTGCGTTCGACCGTGTCGAGGGCGTCGAGGAACCAGTAGTCGCCCCACATGACGGATTCGTCGACGCCGAGCCGTTTGCCCTCGTGATAGGTGCCGTGTTTCAGGATTCCCTGCCACGCCGGGTCGCTGGCGGCGAGGAACTCGTCATCGGACAACCGGGTCAGGATGCGGATGGCGTAGTCCGCGTAGCCGCGGGCCCGGCCTTGATCCTGTATGAGGCAGGCGAGTTGCCACAGCCCGTCGGCGGCGATGGCGGCCGCGGAGCTCTCGTAGGGCACCGCCGGATCCGGCTCCTCCCAGTCGTTTGGGGGGATGAGCCGGTCGCCGGTGCGTTCGACATAGAAGTCGGCGCAGGCGCGGGCCGTGTCCAGGAACCGTCGGTCGCCGGTGTTCCGGTAGGCGGTGCCGAACCCGTGCATGGCCCAGCCTTGGCCGCGGGCCCAGGACGCGTCGTCGCGCCACCCCTGCTGCGTGGTCTGCCGCAGGAACTGGCCGGTGTCGAGGTCGAAGATGCCCTCGTGGGAGGTGCTGCCGTCACCGCGTACCAGGGTCCGCCGGGTGGTAAGGCAGTGCTCGTAGGCGATCCGGGCCAGGTCGGGATCGTGTGTCTGTTGTGCCGCGTGGAAGATGATTCCGACGTTCATCATGATGTCGATGAACAGGCTGTCGGGCGCGAGGAAGCTGCGCAGGAATCGACCCTTGTCGTTGGACCGCCGTGACAGTGTGCGGCCGGCGTGGACGACGACGTCGTCCTTCGCCGTGTCCCCGGTCTCCTCGTACCAGCGCCGCCACGTCGGCCAGAACAGGAAGCCGAGGTCGTGGACGTCCCGGTCGTCCTTGCGCTCTTCGATGTGCCGGCTGTAGTGCTCGGCCTTCTCCCGGAACCACGGGTCACCGGTGCGCAGGGCGAGCAGCCAGAGTTGACCACCGAGAAAACCTTCGCACCAGTTGGTCCACGCCTCCGCGTCGACAGCCCATCTGCCGTTCTCGGTGTAGAGCGGGAACCGGTCAGGATGACGTTCGACCAGGCCGCGTACCTTCTCCGCGGCGACGTCCCAGGCGCGGGCCGCCGCAGCCCAGAACGACTCGGGTATGGTGTACCCGGTCGGCGGGACGAGCGGGATCGGCTGGGCGAGAATCTGGTAGGTCATCTCAGTGCTCCTGGGACAGGTGTCCCGACAGCCACGAGGAGCGGCGCGGGCCGATTTGCAGCTGGATGGTCTTGGTCTCGGTGAATTCGTGGATTGCGTTGCGGCCGAGTTCGCGCCCCAGCCCGCTTTCGCCGAAGCCACCAAAGGGCAGCTCCGGGTAGCCGTCCATCCAGCGGTTGACCCAGATGGTGCCGGCGCGGATCTCACGCGCGGCCCGTAGCGCCGAGTCGATGTTGCGGGTCCAGATCCCGGCTGACAGGCCGAACGCCGTGGAGTTGGCGATCCGGATGGCCTCGTCGAGGCTGTCGAAGGTCAGCATCGACAACACCGGGCCGAAGATCTCTTCCCGGGCGATCGACATGTCCGGGCTCACCCCCGCGAAGATGGTGGGGTGGTAGAAGCGCCCTGCAGGTGTAGCCATGCGCTCGCCGCCCAGCAGTAATTGCGCGCCGGCTGCGCGTCCCTCGCCCACGTACCGCTCGATTGTGTCCAGCTGTTCCTGGCTGGTGATGGCACCCACCTTGGTACTCGGGTCCAGCGGGTCGCCGACGGGCACCTGTCGCGCGTGCTCGACCACGGCGGCCTGGAAGTCGTTGGCGATGCTGCGCTCGACCAGTACCCGGCTGCCGCTGTTGCAGCACTCGCCGGCGTTGAAGTAGACGCCGAAGACGACGCCGTCCATGGCCGCTTTGAGATCGGCGTCCGCGCAGACGAGCTGGGGGTTCTTGCCGCCCAGTTCGAGCTCGACCTTCTTCAGCTGCTCGCCGGCGGTCCGGGCGATGATCCGCCCGACCTCGGTTGATCCGGTGAAGGAGATCATGTCGATGCTGGGGTGGTTGGTGAGGGGACGGCCGGCCCCGCCGGCGCTGGTGAGGACGTTGACAACACCGTCGGGTACCCCGGCCTCGACGAGGAGTCGGCCAAGGTGGACCGTCGTGCCGGAGGTGAGTTCGCTGGGTTTCACGACGGCGGTGCAGCCGACCGCGAGCGCGAACGGTAGCTTCTGGCTGATGATCAGCAGCGGGAAGTTCCATGGGGTGATCATCGCGACCACGCCGACCGGCTCATTGATGACCACCGCAAGGACGTCCGCGCCGAGCATGTTGTGCGCATCGCCGTAGGCGTGTCGGGCCAGCGTCGCAGAGTACGCCCACAGCTCCGCGGTCGCCTCCACCTCGTCGCGCGCCTGGCTGATCGGCTTTCCCATCTCCAATACCTCGGTGCGGGCGAGGTCGTCGGCGTCGCGGCGGATCAGCTCGGCGACCCGCAACAGCACGGCAGATCGTTCCGTGCCGGACATCCGGGGCCACGGACCCTCGTCGAAGGCCCGCCGGGCCGCGGTAGCCGCGCGATCGACGTCTTCGGCGGTCGCGTCCGGGTAGGTGCCCACGACCACGTCGTGGGCCGGGCTGGTCCGCTCGTACCGCTTGCCGCTGACCGCCTCGACGTCCTTGCCGTCGATGACCATCAGCCGGTCGACCGGGCCGATATCGGTACTGGTCACGTTCGTCACTCCTCCGGTTCGGGTGGTGGTCAGCGCCCGCGGAAGGTCGGGTCGCGGCGTAGCTGGAAGGCGGTGATGCCTTCGCGTAGGTCTTCGGTGGCCGAGGACAGGCCGCCAGCGAGTGCCTCGAGCACTCGGCTCGGGGCGCCGTCGGCGGCGGCGTCGATGAGCTGCTTGGCGAGCTGGACAGCGACCGGTGCACCGGCCGTCAACTCGGCGACGAGGTCGTCGACGGCTGTTTCGAGCGAAGCGGCGGGTGCGATCTTAGTCGCGAGTCCCCAGGTGAGCGCGGTGTCGGCGTCGACGAACTGGCGCGCGAGTACGACCTCCTTGGCGCGGGCGCGTCCGATGAGCTCGGTGAGTCGCTCGGTGCCGCCCCAGCCCGGGACGGTGCCCAGGCCGACCTCGGGAAGCCCAACCTGGGCTTCGGTGGCCATGACGCGGAAGTCGCAGGCGAGTGCCAGTTCCAGGCCGCCGCCGAAGGCAGGCCCGTGCACGACGGCGACGGTCGGTTGGCGCAGCGTCGCCAGCGCGTCGAAGACGCGATGGCCGTGGGCGGTCCAGTCGCGCCACATCTGCACGGCGGTCAGTCCACCGAACAGGTTAATGTCCGCGCCCACGCAGAATGCCTTCGGTCCGGCGCCGCGCACGACGACGGCCCGCGCGTGGGAACGGGCGACGGTGACTAGCGCGTCGTCGAGCGCGTCGAGCATCTCCGGAGTGAGCGCGTTGAGCTTGCCCGGCCGGTCCAGCAGCACGGTCGCCACGTCGTCGTCGACCCAGACGCGCACGGTGCCCGCGGCGGGGGAAGCTTGCGCGGTAGTGGCGGTCTCGGTCATCGCAAGTTACCTGGCTTGGCTAGCGCGTCGGTGTCGAGAGTCAAGTCGATCGGTGCGGGTTGGAACAGCCGCCGATCCATTTCTTTCAGATCGTCCGCGACGTGGAGCTTGAACTGTGCCTTGTCGAGCACGTCCCGTTTGAGATCGACGCCAGGGGCGATCTCGACAACGCTGAGGCCCTCTCGGCGCAGGTCAAGCACGCACCGTTCGGTCACGTACCGGACGTGCTGGCCCTGCGTTAGGGCGCGCCGGCCGGAGAACGTCACGGCGCTGACCCGTTCTACGAGCTTGGGAAATTTGCCGTCAGCGCGAATCACCAAGCGGCCGTCCTCGATCGCGATGTCCCGCTTTCCCGCGGTGAAGTAGCCGCTGAAGACGAGGTTCTTGGCCCGGGAGGTGATGTCGGCGAAGCCGCCGACTCCCGCCGTGACGTGGCGACGACCGGCCAGATGATGGACGTTGACGCTGCCCTGCTCGTCTATCTCCAGAAACGACAGCATCGCCCGGTCGAAGCCGCCGCCCTGCAGCAGGGTGAACTGGTCGATGCTGGGCATCAGCGCCTGCGGGTTGAGCGCGCAACCGAACGCGAACCCGGTGAGCGGCACGCCGCCGACGGCTCCTTGCTCGATCACCCACGTCACCGCGTCCGCGAGGCCTTCTTCAACCAGCACGCGCGGCACGAGCGCCGAAATGCCAAAGCCAAGGTTGACGGTGTCATCCAGGTGCAGCTCCTGCGCGGCGCGCCGGGCGATGACTTTCTCCAGGCCCCACGGCGCTGGCTCCATGACGTCGAGCGGACGGCGGATCAGACCGCTGATGGCCGGGTCGTAGACGGTCTGCGTGGTCTGCCACTGGTCCTCGTGAACGACAAGGGCGTCCACGAGGATGCCGGGCACGCGTACCTGCTGGGGTGGCAGGGTTCCCGCGGCCGCCAAACGCTTGACCTGCGCGATGACGGTGCCGCCGTTGTTGTGGGCGGCATAGGCCTGGTCCAGCGCGCCCAGCGTGGAGCCTTCGTCTTCGAAGGTGAGGTTTCCCCACTCGTCCGCGGTGGTGGCCCTGATGATCGCCACATCCGGCCTAATCGCGGGGTAAAACAGCCACTCCTGCCCATCGCGGTCCTCGACGCGCACGATGTCGTCGCCTGTTCTACTGTTCATGCGGCCACCCCCGCGCCGGGGATCGACGAACGTGTCGAGGCCGACCTCGCTGAGAATGCCGGGCTGGTGGGTGGCGGCGGCCCGGTGCATCTGGAAGAGCGCACCGGACGGCAGGTTGTACGCCTCGATCTCGTCGCGTTCGATCATCTGCCAGATGCCCGGCGGCTCGCTCGACGACGGACCGCTCGGGTACGAACCGGCGATCACGCGGGTGAGCAGTCCAGGGCGGGCAAGGTGGTCGATCCCGCGGACACCGTACATGTCGCCGGCCGCAATCGGATGCACCGTGGTGAGTCCGTTGGGCGAGCCGGTCTGGGCGAACCGCTCGCCGATCCCGCCCAGGACATCGTCCGGGCAGCCGAGGCCGGACGATGAGCTCACCGATACGGTTGCCCCGTCCGGGATGAGCGCGGCGGCCTCGGTCGCTTTCAGGACAGGAACTTTTCGCATCAAGTGTCACTCCTCTTGTCACGTCGGCTCGCCCCTGACGGATGCATGGCCGTGGCGGACCGTCCCAATCGGACGGTGATAGTGGGGGCGCGAGCCGGCCATTGTCCAAGGTCATGTGCAGGCGGGGTTTCGCGATACCGAGATTGCTCGTCGGCCCGGGTAGCTGGCTACCCGGCCGTTTGTCCTCGTGCGAGCGGGGATTTGGGTCCGGTTCCACATCCGGGATGTTCATCGTCGAGTCGCTGGGGGTGCGGTTGGCTCGGTTCTAACCACGGGTAGGGCTTGTTCGAGTATGGATCGCGGTGCACCAGACCAACCCCCCTTTACCTACGGGCAGGCGGATACAGGGCGACGCGGATGTCGAATTCGGTCGACTCTCCCTTGTTAAGGAAAGGCGGCCGTCAGCCGTTCCGTCAATATGCATTCTTTTGGCAAGCAATAAGTCACTCTTAACAATGGGCGGTTCGCGACGGACCCCGCGCGGCGGCGGTCGGTGCGGTAGCGAAATCTGGTCGTACGTGTCCGATGCTGGACGGTGGCGTGGTGTCACGACAGCGCCCGGCTGGCAGCGTGCGACTCTTCCACGACCTTGAGGAACGCCGCGAGCGTCGGAGAGCGGTCGTTGCGACGCCAGGCGATGGCGAGCGGGCGGGTGGGCGCCGGAGTCCGGAACTGTCGGAGAACGACGTTGTTCGACGGTGGTCGCGGCGCCTCGCGTTCAATGATCAGCGCTACTCCAACGCCTGCCTCCACGGCCTCGATGAGATCTCCGACGGCGCTCGCCTCCTCCACGATGTGTGGGCGAGAACCACACCGATCGGTCAGGTCCTTCATCAGGTGATCGTGGTGGTGGGGGCTGAGTTGCCGCGGGAACAGCAGCAACGGCTCGATGGCCATCTCGTCGACGGCCACGTCGGACTCGACCGCAAGCCGGTGGCCTGCTGGCAAGGCCAGCACGTACGCGGCACGTCCGATGACGCGCGACGCGAGCTGGTGGTCATCGTCGATAAGGTGATGGATGAACGCGAGGTCGATGTGCTCGTGCCGAAGCTGTTCGAGCAGGTCGGCGGGCGCCCTCGGCAGGGCGTTCAATGTCACGCCCGGATATCGCTCCCGGAACGTCCTGAGGATCGCCGATGCCTGCCTGCCGCGGCCGGTGACCGGATAGCCGACGAACAGCCGGCCGACTTCCCCCTTCGCGGCAAGCCGCGCGGTCTCGGCGGCACGCTCTGCTCGTGCCAGCGTCACGCGAGCGTCCTCGAGAAACAGCCGACCAGCCGCGGTAAGCCGGACACGTCGCGTGGTGCGCTCTAGCAAGCGCACGCCCAGCTCGCGCTCCAGGCGCCCGATCTGTTGGCTGAGAGCGGCCTGGGTTAGGTGCATCCGCTCGGACGCGTGACCATAGTGCAGTTCCTCAGCAACGGCGACAAAGTATTGCAGCTGGCGGAGTTCCATGATCTTTCTTCCTTTGCTCCCGGCAGGTAGAGGGTTTTAGAACGATCCAATTTTGCGGCTTAGTGGCGCTGCGTGAACGGGTGATGGGCGTTTGGACCTTCGGTTTAGACCGATCTAATTAACGTGCAACGCGTACTGGGACGTCTTGTTGTTGGCGTGGTTCGACCTCTAATTAGCCGATTTGTCCGATGGGTTCGGCCTGAGCTGGAGCTGGGCTTGGTGACTGATCCTCTCGGCGGCATCGACCACCACGGGCGCGAGTTCGCCACGCAGCTGCTGGAGGCTGGCGCGGAACTGGGGGACACCGACGCACACGGTACCGATAGCGTGTCCCTCGGCGTCGAGGATCGGTGCGGCAACGGACCTGGCATCCTCGTCGAACTCTCGGTCCGCCACCGCGAATCCGTCCCGGCGCACGCGGTCCAGTTCGTCGCTGAGGTCCCGACGCTGTGTGATCGTGTGGCGCGTGTAGGAGGCGAAGTCGCATGCGGAAAGCAGGCCTTCAAGGCTGATCTCCGGTAGGAAGGCCAACACTGCCTTGCCCTGCGATGTCGCATGTAGGGGTCTACGGGTCCCGGGCGGGCTCCACAGCTGAACGGCTTGCGACGACCGAATGCAGTCCAAGAACACTATCTCGTTGCCATCGAGGGCGGCCAGGAACACAGTCTCAGTTGTCGTTGCGGCCAGGCGTTCGAGTTCTGGACGCGCAATGTCGGACAGCGTCACGGCCCCGCCGACCCGGTGCGCGAGCGACACGATGCGCGGCCCGAGCGAATAGTGCTTGCTGGCCGGCTCCTTCGTCGCGAATCCGGTCGCGACCAAAACCTGGAGCAGGCGGTGAACCGTCGGTGCCGGCAGGTCGAGGCGACCAGCGAGCGTGGAGGCGCTGGCCCCGGACAGATGTTGTCCGAGCTCGGTGATCAGGTCGAGCACGCGGTAGATCGCGCGCGTGCCGGTGTGTCGAACAGATTCCATGATGTGACTGCCCATTTCATGTGATGGACTAGTGTGTGGTGACTGGCTCGCTGTTGTCAAGGGCAAGTCGCTCGGGTCACACCGCCGTTGCGGATCCGGCACCCGCCCGCATGGGAGCCATCAATGCGCCCCGTCGGCTTGACTGATCGGGCATCGTCGCGCTGTGCGCCCGGTCGCCTGAGTGTGACAGTCTGAAGTGGCCCCACTTGGGGGCCTAGTGATGGTCTGATTTGGCCCCACCCTCGACCTACATCCTCTACGTTCCGTGACGTCTGCCAAGGCGATCACGAAGGGCGTAGGGCTGTTGAAGGAGAGATCGAGAGTGGAGCAGTTCGAACATATCCGACGTGCCGCCCGCGAGGAGGGCTTGTCGGTTCGTGCCCTGGCTCGCAGGTATGGGGTTCATCGGCGTGCGGTGCGTCAGGCGTTGACAGACGCGGTGCCGCCGCCGCGCAAGGTACCGATCCGGCTGGCTCCGGTGCTGGGTGCGCATGAGGACACGGTGCGCCGGTGGTTGACCGAGGATCTGGCGGCTCCGCGCAAGCAGCGTCATACGGCGCGGCGGGTGTGGCAACGCTTGTTGGACGAGGAGGCAGCCGAGGTGGCGGAGTCGAGCGTGCGGGCGTTGGTGGCCCGTCTTCGTGGTGAGGTCGGCTCGGGTCGGGGGTTGGTGGCGGTGCCGCAGACTCACGGCCCGGCGCAGGAGGCGGAGGTCGACTTCGGCGAGTTCCAAGCCGTGATCGGTGGGGAGGCGACGAAGCTGTTCATGTTCGTGCTGCGCCTGTCGCATTCGGGTAAGGCGGTGCATGTCGCCTACGGCAACCAGGCTCAGGAGTCCTTTCTGGACGGTCATGTGAAGGCGTTCGCCGTGTTGGGTGGGGTGCCGACCGGGATGATCCGTTACGACAACCTGACCGCGGCGGTGATCCGGGTGCTGCTGGGCCGGCAGCGGTGGCTGAACCCACGGTTTGTGGCCCTGCGCAGCCACTACGGGTATGAGTCGTTCTTCTGCCAGCCCGGGCTTGAGGGTGCGCACGAGAAAGGTGGGGTGGAGGGCGAGATCGGCCGGTTCCGGCGCGGGCACCTGACCCCGATGCCGCAGGTGGCGTCGCTGGCGGAGCTGAATGAGGCGATGGCCGCGGCCGACGCCGCGGATGATGCCAGGCGTATCGGTGCCCGCCGGGAGACGGTCGGTGCGGCGGCTCAGCGGGAGCAGGTGCTGCTTCGGCCGCTGCCGGCCACCCCGTTCGAGGTGTCGCAGGCGTTGTCGTGCCGAGTCGATACGAAGGCCCGGGTGTGTGTGCGTCGTCCTACTACTCGGTACCGGCGCACCTGGCCGGTCGCCGGGTCACGGTGCGGCTGGGCGCGGACACCGTCCACGTCCTGGCCGACGGCAGGACCGTCGCCGCGCACGTGCGTAGCCTGCACAAGGGCACCGAAGACCTGGTGCTGGACCATTACCTGGAGGTGCTGGCCCGCAAGCCCGGCGCGTTGGCCGGCGCGACGGCGTTGGTCGCGGCGCGGACGTCGGGGGCGTTCACCCAGGTCCACCAACGGTTCTGGGACGCGGCCCGACACGCCCTGGGCGACGGCGCGGGCACCCGTGTCCTGATCGGGGTGCTGCTGCTGCACCGCACCCTGCCGGCCGAGGCTATCGGCGCGGGCATGGCCGCCGCACTGCTGGCGGGCCGCTTCGACGCGGACCTGGTCGCGGTCGAGGCCCGCCGCCGCGCCGATGCCCGACCGGTCACCGTGTTGGCCACGCCCGCGGGCGTGGTCAACACGGCTCGAGCGTTACCCACGCTGGGCGGCTACGACGAGCTGCTGTCCGGAGCCTCCGCATGAGCGCCCGACGCGCCCCGGCCGCGGCGCCCGCGTTGCCGCCAGTCAACGCGCTGACCGACCCGGCGGCCGAAGCCGCGATCGGCGCGGCCTGCACCACCCTGCACCTGCCCACCATCCGGGCCCAGGCCGCCCCCATCGCTGATGCCGCGGCCCGGGAACGGCTGTCGCACCGCTCGTTCCTGGCCGAGGTCCTCACCGCCGAATGCGACGACCGCGACGCGCGCCGGCGTATCCGCCGGGTCCAGGAGGCGAAGTTCCCCCGCATCAAACGCCTCGAAGACCTGGACCTGACCGCCCTGCCCGGCCTGCCACCGGCCACGCTGGCGCACCTGGCTGGCGGCGCCTGGATCGACGCCGGCGAGCCGCTCGTGGTCCTCGGTGACTCCGGCACAGGCAAAACCCACCTGCTCATCGGGTTTGGCACCGCCGCCGCCGAAGCCGGCCGACGCGTGCGTTACGCCACCACCGCCGCCCTGGTCAACGAGCTCATCGAAGCCGCCGACGAACGGCAACTGTCCCGCGTCGTGGCCAGATACGCCCGCCTGGACCTGCTCTGCCTCGACGAGGTCGGCTATGTCCACCTCGACCCCCGCGGCGCCGAGCTGCTCTTCCAGGTGATCACCGAACGGGAGGAGAAAGCCTCCATCGCGTGTGCCTCCAACGCCCCGTTCAGCGAGTGGGGACGCACCTTCACCGACCCCCGCCTCGCCGCCGCTGTTGTCGACCGTCTCACCTTCCACGCCCACATCATCGCCACCGGCGCCGACTCCTACCGGCTACGCACCACCCGCGCCCGCAAAGACAGCCAGGCGCAACAATGACACAACCACCCACCCGAACATCCACAACAGACCGCTGTAACGACGCCCTCCAAGAGCAGCCCCCCGCGTCTGAGTTAAGGAACCATGATCGGGTTTTAATACCCAACCACCTGGAGGGTAAGTTGATCACTCTTCAGGAGGTTATCGATCATGTCCAACGGGAGACCGACGCCGGCCCGCAAGCCCCGCAAGCGGCTG
>WNFX01018346.1_pt1 | contig 15424 bp, 12 predicted proteins | sample 5400111 | NCBI WGS metagenome assembly WNFX01 (sample SAMN13153363, study PRJNA577476) | soil metagenome | isolation source: 40 cm soil or saprolite under grassland replicate 1 | place: USA:California | collected 2016-06-15 | reverse complement strand
AACGCCAGCCCGGGCTTCAACACGTCCCCTTCCACGGCCTCCCGCACCTCGATCTGGCTGAGTTGATCCAGCCGCTGGGCGAATGGCCCGACAAAGAACTTCGGCATATGCTGGACCACCAGGATCGGCCCCGGAAAATCCTTGGGGAACAGTGGCAGGATCTCCAATAACGCCTTGGGACCTCCGGTCGAGCATCCGATCGCCACCATCTTATGGCCCCTGCCGGAGTATCCCGTGAGGTTAAGGCTCGCTGAGACGGGATGTTCCCGGGACGCCTGCCGTCCGAACTGCGCGAGCCTGGGACCGACCTTGTGGGCCATCACGACCTTTTCGATGAGGTCCTGCTGGATCGTCACAATATTCACTACCGAGCCCTGCAGGTGCTTCGGGATGTAATCGACGGCACCGAGCTCGAGGGCCATTAAGGTTTCCTTCGCCCCCTCTTCCGTCAGCGAGCTCACCATTAGAATCGGAAGTGGGTTGTGCGCCATCACCTGCCGCAGCACGTCGAGCCCGTTCATACCTGGCATCTCAATGTCCAGGGTCATCACGTCGGGCTTGAGAGCTTTGACCTGCGCCAAGGCCTCGTCTCCGTTTCGCGCCGTTCCCACAATGCTGATCCGAGGATCGGACGCGAGCATATTGGAGATAATCTTCCGGATGAACGCGGAGTCGTCTACGACCAACACTCTGATCGGGATGGTCATGTCTGGCTTTCCTTCAGTCCGCAGTACCGTTGAATGACCTCTGTCAGAATTTTGGGGTCGAACTTCCCTACATAGTCGGTGGCGCCCATTGTCTTGCCCTTGTCGGCGTTACAGACGCCGGTTAACGACGAATGCATGATGACCGGAATGCCGGCAAAGCGCGGGTCCGACGTCACCCGTTTAGTCAATGTGAACCCGTCCATTTCAGGCATTTCCACATCGGTAAGGATCAACTGAATCTCATCCTGGGCCTTCTTGCCTTCCGAAGCGGCCTTCTCGGCCACGGCGACCAGCTGCTCCCAGGCTTCTCGCCCGGTCGTGCTTTGGAGATAGGACAGACCCAAGCGTTCCAAGGTCTTTATGATCTGCTTGCGCGCGACCAGCGAGTCATCGGCGAACAGCACCCGCTTGCCGGTAGGCTTTACCATCACCGGCACGGTACCCCACACCTCATCGGTTTGAGGACAGATGTCGGTCATGACCTTTTCTACATCGAGAATGAGGACCAGCCGGCCGTCATCAAGGAGGGTCACGGCCGTCACTGATCCGCCGCGGCTATTGCGGAGCAGGGCGGGTGGGACCTTCACCTGATCCCAGGAGACCCGAACGATCCGGTCCACTCCCGCCACGATGAGCCCATGCAAGCTCTGATTGTACTCGGCGATAATGACGTTTCCGGTGGCCGGTCCATCGAGGTCTGGCAGTCCTACCGCCCGCCGAAGGTCCACGACCGGCACCGTTTGTCCCCGAATGTTGGCCACTCCTTCGATGCGGGCATCTGTCTCCGGCACACGCGTGAGCGGAGGTCGCTTCATAACCTCCCGGACCTTGAAGACATTGATCCCATAGATTTCCGGCTCTCCCAAGTGAAAGAGCAGCAGCTCCATAGTATTGGCCCCGGCCAGCCTCGTCCGTGCATCCACTTCTTTCATTAGTGAGGACATCAGACAAAATCCCTTCTGTTCAAATCAGCACGCATCCGTCGGCTATCCCTTCAGCTTGAAGCCGCCGACCACCGCCTGCAGCTCTCCCGCCATGCGAGCCAATTCCGTCGTGGCTTGGGTCACCTGCCCCAACCCGCCTTCACTACGCTTGCTCACCGACGCCACCGCCTCGATGTTGCCCGCGATCTGTTCGGTCGCCGTGGACTGCTCCTCGATCGCCGCAGCAATCTGCTGCACCATGCCGGTCACACTCTGGACCGCGCCGACGATCTCACTGAGCCGCTCTCCAGCCTTGTTGACCAACGCCATGCCCTCTTGGGCTTCGTGCGTGCCGGTTTCCATCGATTCCACCGCCATGGTCGTGTCGCTTTGGATCGTCCGGATCGTATCGGCGATTTCTTTGGTCGCCTTGGTCGTGCGTTCAGCCAGCTTCCGAACCTCGTCCGCAACCACCGCAAAGCCGCGGCCTTGCTCTCCGGCCCGTGCCGCCTCGATCGCCGCATTCAATGCGAGCAGATTCGTCTGGTCCGCGATATCCTCGATGACCTTCACAATCTCTCCGATTTCGTCAGAGCGCTTTCCAAGCGACTGAATGCGGCTTGCGGACGCGCGGACCGTCTCTGCGAGCCTCGTCATGCCCGCGATCGACCCGACCACCACCTCATTGCCCTGGCCCGCGGCCTGGTTCGCTTGTTGCGCCGTGGAGGCCACGCCCTGCGCATTTTTCGCCATTTCGGTCACGGTCGCCGACATCTGTTCGACCGCTGCGGCGGCCTGCGTGGCCTGCTGCGCCTGTTCCTGGCCGCCCTTGGCAAGCTGCGCGGTGTTGACCGACAGCTGTTCTGATGCTGCCGCAAGAGACGCCGTCGTGGTCGCCACGTGCGCGATGCTGTCGTGCAGCTTGTCTACAAACCGGTTGAAGATCTTGCAGAGCTGCCCCACCTCGTCCTTGCCTTCGACAGGCAGGCGCTTGGTCAGGTCGCCGTCTCCCTCTGCGATGTCTTCCAGCGCGGCGTTGACCATCTTGATCGGATTCACGACACTGCGCGCGATGACGTAGCTGATGCCGCCGGCAAGAAGCAGGGCCAGGGTCAATCCAACCAGCAGTACTTTCTTCGAGCTCTGGGCCGCGCTCACACCATCCTCGTGCAGATCCTTGGCGACTTCTCCGACAGTCTTCAGCAGTTCGTCGAATTTGTCCGATGCCGCATTGAGTTTCGCCGCGCCGTCGGTACGGATGCTCGTCCCCGCTAGGTTACGCATCTGCTGTTGCATGTCCGGATCCGGAAGAGCAAAGGCGTCGGCAAGCGTGCTCCGAATGCCGGCCTCGTTCTTGAAGTAGTCTTCTAAGAAGGCTTTGAACTTCTTGAGGTCCTCGGCCTCGCTCCGGCCGCTCTTGGACACTTTCAGGGCCCGTGAACCATAGTCGGCGATGGCCTTGTCCATGCTCTCCCGCATCGGCCCGAGCTTCGTCGCCGCCCCCTCATACTCGTTCTTGTTGGGGGCCCCAGCCGCCTCAAGCATGAGCGCGCGGTATCGGCCGAGGTCCGCCCGGATACGAGCGAGATCAATGACGCCCGAGGTATAGCCCACATAGAGCGTCCGAAAGTTGTCCTGGACGGTGGCGATGCCGATCCACCCTAAGACCGCCATCACCGTCACCACGCAGACCAGGAGACCGAACCCGCCTCCCACGCGCACCCCTATTGAAAAATCTCGCATCTTCATGACCCGCCTCCTTGCGTTACCGTGCGTTCAACAGAACGCCCACGGGGTGCATTGCCTGCACCAGTTCCGCCATATCCAAAATTAAGACTACTTTGCCTTCTCCGGTGATCGTGGCTCCGGCGACTCCCGTAATCTCCCCGAGCAAATCGCCAAGCGACTTGATCACTACTTCCTCCTGAGCGTGTAAACGGTCCACCATGATTCCGAACCGCCGCTCGCAGACCGCCACCACGACCGACCACCGAGATCAACGGAATGGCGAACACCCGGCGCTCGACCGCGACCATGAGCGCCTGAATGATCGCGATCGTCAGCGGCAGTTTGATGGTCACCGTGGAACCATGACCTTCATCGGTGTCCACTTCCACCGTGCCGTTGATCCGGCTGATATTGGTGCGCACCACATCCATGCCCACGCCCCGTCCCGAGACGTCTGTAACTTTTTCGGCCGTGCTGAATCCCGGCTGGAAAATCAAGTTGATGATCTCGCGGCGGCCCCACGTGGAGATCTCCTGCGGCGTGACTAAACCGCGGGAGATTGCCTTGGCCTTGACCTTCTCCACGGGGATACCGCGGCCGTCATCGGAAATCCTGATGACAATGCGGTCCCCCTCTTGAGCAGCCTCCAACCGGATCGTCCCTTGCTCGAGCTTCCCGGATGCCCGACGTTCTTCCGGCGTTTCCACGCCGTGATCAATCGCGTTTCGGATGAGATGAACCAGTGGGTCTCCGATCTCCTCGATCACGGACTTGTCCAGCTCTGTATCTTCGCCGACCAACTCCAGTCCCACTTTCTTGCCAACCTTATTCGCAAGATCGCGAACCATCCGAGGGAACTTGCCGAGCACCTTGCGCATCGGGAGCATGCGGGTCTTCATGACAGCGGTCTGCAGATCGCTTGTCACAAGGTCCAGCTGGCCGATGGTCTCCGCGAGTTCCCGCACCAGCGGATCGGCCTCGTGGGATTGTTCCAATCCGGTGCACAACTTCATCATGCGATTTCGCCCCAGCACGAGCTCACCTACAAGGTTCATGACCTGATCCAGGCGCCGCGTCTCGACCCGAATAGTCTGATCTCCCTCCGCGCCAGACTTGGGGCCTTGCTTTTTGAGGGCTTTGTCCAGCACCTCCTCGGCGACAACTTTGTCTCGTACCAGAATTTCTCCGAGCAAGGGACTCGCATCCTGTTTCGCCAGGGCTTCGGAGAGCTGCTCCGAAGACAGTGCGCCTTCTTCGATAAGAATCGCGCCCAACTTTGGGGGTGGCTCTGGCGCTGACGCCGAGGCCGGCGTTTGAGCCGGAGTTCCGGGGCTCGCCGGCCGCTGCAGCACCGCCGCAAGTTTGGCCGACATGGCGGAGACATCCACGTGCGCATCGGTGCCGGTCTCCTTGATGTCCTTCATCAAGAGCTTGATCACGTCAACCGCCTCCAAGATCGTATCGACAACCGATCTCTCCACGGCCATCTCATGCTGCCGCATCTTGTTCAAGATGCTTTCCGCGTGATGCGCCACGTCGACCAGCCGCGTGAAGCCTAGAAATCCTGCAGAGCCTTTCATGCTGTGCGCAGCCCGGAAGATTTCATTGAGAAGATCCGCATCATCGGGGTTCTTTTCGAGCGCCACAAAACGCTGGTCCAGCCCATCGAGCACTTCCTGCGATTCGACCAGAAAATCCTGGATGATCTCTTTCATCTCGTCGTTCATCGCATCGTCTGCCATAACCCGGTCGCTCCTTCTTGGTTACGCTCTTTCAGAATCCGTGCTGCTTCAGCAGTTCGTCTACGACATCTTGCTTAATAGAAGTCTTCACTTGTTCCAACTCCTTTAAGAGCACGACAGCGCTTCCCGTGTCTGCATCTTTCGAAACACTCCGCTCCCCGAAGTGGACGACGAGGTCCAGCAACCGCGTCTGCACTTCCGCGAGAATATCCACCACCTTCTTGATTCGTTGGCCAACGAGATCCTGAAAGGAAAGGGTCGTCAGAATATTCAACAAGGCCTTCTGGTTCGCAGCGACCATTTCAGTGAGACCGGCGGCCTGCGCCACGACTCCCACATAGTCCTGCTCCGATCCGGCCAGGGCGACCTGAATGACGTTCAGGCCTGCGCTGAACCGCTTGTGGTTTTCAAGAAGAACCTCGGTCAAGTCCATAACTCTATGCGTGCCCTCTTCAGTCATGGTGACGAGATCTGTCAGCGCCTGGCTGGCCTGTGGTAAATGGCTCGTGCTGCCGGCGAGCGGAGTCGTCAGTTCGCCGAGTTTCCGCATCGTCTCATCGATAAATCGAGCAAGCTCGCCCAGTCTGTTATAGAGCGTTTTGTCGGAAGGAAGCGGCCGCTGTCGCTGCCCAGTGTGGACAGTTCCGCCGGCCTTCTCAGCAGTCCGTGGCGAGGGTTTCGCATTCCGTAGCATGATTCCCTTTCTTGCGTCTATCTTCAGGCGAAGATCTTGTCGAGTTTTTCTTTGATGGTCTCGGCCGTGAACGGCTTCACAATATAATTGCTCACCCCGGCTTTGATCGCCTCGACGAGATTGCTCTGCTGCGCTTCCGCCGTCACCATAAGGACCGGAATGTGTTTGAGGGCGGCGTCCGCCCTGATGTTTTTCAGGAGCTCGATTCCGGGCATGACTGGCATGTTCCAATCCGAGACCACCAGATCGAACTTGGCAGCCTTGAGCTTGTCGAGCGCGTCCTTTCCATTCTCCGCTTCTTCAATATTGGTGAAGCCCAGTTGCTTGAAAATGTTTTTGACGATCCGTCGCATCGTGGACATATCATCCACGACAAGGATCTTCATCTCCGGGTTCATTGCCATACATTCCTCCATCCACTTCCTGGGCTATGCCGTTAATGTTTTCACAACCTCGTCCAACCGTTCCTGGGTCACCGGCTTGATCAAATACGCCGATACTCCGGCTTCCATCCCCTTGGCGCGCTCAGTCTCCTCCGTCTCGGTGGTCAGCATCACGATCGGTAGTCGCGCGTATTGGGGCTCGCTCCGCAACGATTTTGTCAGAGCTAATCCGTCCATTCTGGGCATGTTCAAATCGGTGACCACGAGGTCCACCGCCGCTTGCGCAAGTTTTTCCAGGGCTTCCAGACCGTTCTCGGCCTGTACCGATCCAAACCCCGCCTTCCTGAGATAGAGCGCCACGAGTTTGCGGGTCACCGCACAATCATCCACAACTAAAGCTTGCTTTGGCATCGCTCGCTCCTTAGCCCTATACCTTCTGGTAGACCACGGTCTTGTGCGAGGAAATCGGGTGGAAGGCCCGTGTTACATTGTGCAAGGACTCCGAAAAGCCAATCACCAGATACCCCCGTGGATTTAAACAGTCGTAAAAGCTGTCGACGACGCGCTTCTTCGCCTTGTCGTCGAAGTAGATCAGGCAGTTGCGGCAAAAGATGATATCCATGCCCTTCATCAGTTTGACCCGCGCGGAGTCGAAGAGATTGATATGGGCGAACCGCACAAGCCGCTTCACCTCGGGCTTCACGCAGTGGAGTCCGTCCTCCATCGTGAAGTACCGACTGAGCAACGGAGGCGACACATGCCGCATCGCATAGGGTCCATACGCGCCGCGCCGAGCGGTGCCCAAGGCAGCCTCGCTGATATCGCTGGCGGCTACCTCGACGTTCCACCCGCCCAGGTCGCCATTGCACCCACCTGCCCCTTCCCGCTCCAGGAGGAGAATCGCCAGGGTGAATGGCTCGTCGCCGGTGGAGCAGGCGGCACTCCAGATTTTCAAACGCTTCGTTCCCTGGTTTTCTTTGATCATGGCCGGAAGGATGAGATCGTTGAAAGCCTGCAACTGAGGAAGGTCCCGGAAGAAAAAGGTCTCGTTGGTCGTCACAGCATTGAAGAGGGCCGGAAGCTCTTTGTCCCGCCAGGCGTCGGTCCTGAGCAGTGCCAGATATTCTTCGAAGGTCGTGCAGTTGTGCTCGGCGAGGCGTGAGGCCAGTCGCGAGTCGAGGACATACTTCTTGTTGTCCGGAAAATAAATCCCGCTCTTTTCGTAGATAAGATTTCGGAATCCGACGAAGGTTGGGGCACTCATTTCCACGGATCGTCACCTTGTTCTCCTCCCTGCAAGGCATCCAGAGCCTGGGCAGCCGCCGCGCTCACATCGGGATTGTGATCCCACATCAACTCACTGATCGTCTCCCCGGCTCGCAGGTCGCCGAGTTGTCCTAAAGCCTCTACCGCTATTCGTCGCAAGAAAGACGGTTCACGATCACTCTTGGCGATAAGTGCGAGGGCGGGCAGGGCAGCCATCGCGCGCCGTACGCCGAGGGCCTCGGCCGCTCGGTAGCGGACCCACAAATCCGAATCTCCCAGCCCTTGCACCAACAAGATCTCTTCAATCTCTGGCTCCTGCCGGACAGCCAAGGCCACCAGGGACGCCAACCGCACCTTCTCGTGATCGTCAGTGAGGGCCAATCGCAATGCTTCGAACGCGGCTCGTACCGGATACCGGCCAATCGCCTCAATGATCGCGGCGCGCACAAGCGACGATGGATCGCTTGTAACGTCGAGAAGCGGACGCAGCGCGGCCGGCGATCTGAGTCTCCCTAAGCCCCTGGCAGCCGCCTCTCGCACTTCTTCACGCTGATGATCCAACAGCCCGATCAGTCGTTCACTCACCAACGGATGAGGGTTGGCGCACAAGGCATCGACGATTGCCGCCCGCACGTCGGCATACTGCTCAACGATGAGACGGCCGCACAGCGGTTCGATTCCCGACTGGTTTATCCATTTGCCTAAGACAGTGGCCGCCTCAGCCCGCACATGCCCGTCTTCGTCTTCGAGCGCAGAAGTGACAAAGCGGATCGCTATCGGGTCGCCGATCCGTCCCAAGGCCTTCAGCGCCTGGCGCCGCACCTCGCGATCGCCGTGCCGGAGTATGAGCTGGGCTAAGGATTGCACCGCCTCGCGCGACCGCAGCTTGCCCAGCGTCTCCGCGGCAAGCGACACTACCTGCTCAACTGGTGAAGTGAGCGCGGCCATAAGCGCGGAGCCATCCGCGCACCGGAGAAGAGCGCGCCCTGCCTGCTCAAAGATCTCATCGGCCCGGGCCTGAAACCTCGTGCCGACGCCTTCCAGACTGCCGAGGATAGCAATCGTCCCGGCGGAATTTTCGATCATCTCAAACCCTCTGATCCCCGCCATGACGACATCCTCTTGATCGGCCTGCACGGCATCTTCGAGCACCAGGACAAACCAGTCAGGGTTGACCATTGATTTGAGGTCCAGGCCGTTCGTCCCTGCCAGCGCGATAATGTTCTTCGTCAAGAGATCCCGCAGATCCCGATCAGCAGAGGACACGAGTTCCAGCATTGGCTTGACGCAAGCTGCCGAGTCCGCGAACTTGCCCAGCGCCTCAATGACCGCGTACCTGACCGTTTCCGAGCCGTCTTTGAGCAATGCCATCAGCGCGGGCAGAGCGGCGGGATCGGCGATGTCGCCCAGCGCCTCAATGACCGTAAAGACCACCCATTCGTTGTCATCCAAAAGGCCAAGCAACTGCGGGACCGCTTCCCGCGCGCGCAAGCGGCCTACCCCCTCGGCGGCAGAGCCGCGCACGTTCGGCTCTCGATCCTGCAGAGTTGCGATGAGAGGAGGGATCGCGCGGTCGTCTCCCAGTTTGCCTAAAGTATCGACGACAAACTTGCGAATATTCGCATCGTCGTGGCTCAGGAGCGGAAGCAGAATATCCAGCCCCGCACTCCCGGTCTGTTCCAGCACTTCAAGGGCAAGATTTCGCGTACCGACATCCTCCCTGAGCAGGGGGACTAGTGAGGAAACCACGCGGGGCCCTCCGATGCGGATCAAGGCTGCTGCTGCGGCTTCCTGCACGCCTGGGTTTTCATCCCTAAGGCCATCGATGAGGGGATTAACCGCCTGGGACTGATCCAACGTTGCCAGGGCTTCGGCTGACTCCCGCCGAATGCTTGGGTCGGTGCTACGAAAACGCTTCAGGCAGGCTTCGAAAGTGCTTGTGCTCACCGCTCGCCTCGTGGGACAAAAGGGATGTTTCCATGACTGCCAGTGCTTGCCGACCTTGAAGGCTGGAACCGTGCCGTTCTGGGCCAACTTATAGACCGTCGACTTCGGTACGCGTAGAAGCGCGGCAACCTCCATCAAGGTCAAGACTTGTGTATCAGGAGACATCTCTTCGCCTCCGACAGACGTTTTTACTGGTGCTTATTGCTCGTTGCTATATCGGTGCCGGCAACGTGTGACTTAAGAAGAGAAATACTCACTGGAGGAGCGCAAACGGCAGGCCATGACACTTTCGGACTTCTTATGCTTGCAGTCACCTCCTGCTGCACCTTTTCAAAGGGGGATCCAGGGGTGATGAAGATTTCGAGAATCGGCCGCAAGGAATGCGCGACAGAAGCAAAGGTCAAATTTTAGGAATTATTTCGAGATGCGCGGGCATCTTGTCAGGCGGGAGCTGGTGAAGTCGTTTGATCATTGGCCTCGTGAGGATGGTTCCTTTCGGCGCTAACAGCACGCCCTGAGGTGTGGAGAGATTTGTTGCTAACACCATTCCTTCCCCAAGATCCTTCAGCGTGACAGTTCGCGCCTCTCGGCAACTTCCCGACAACATGCGGAGGAAGCTCTCGACAACTTTCGGGTCGTAGGCTTTCCCCTGTTCGGCCTTGACGTGCTCGATAGCATCCTGCTCAAGAGCGATGATGGGGGTCCCATAAGAAGGCGCCAACACGTGATCGTATCCCTCCACCACCGCAATGATCCGCGCTCCTAAGGGTATCTCCGCTCCCTTGAGTCCGCTGGGAAAGCCTTGACCATCGTATCGCTCGTGATGAGAGAGGATAATGGGCCCCTCCATCTTCAGCCGGCTCAATGCAGTGACGGTTTCCATGCCGACCCTCGTATGCTCTTGTAGGAGGGCGCGCTCTGCGGGATTCAGGAGCGGGTCGGGTTTGTCGAGAATTTCGTGCGGGATGCCAATCAAGCCCAGATCATGCAATAGAGCCGCCGTAACGATAATCTTGGCGTCGTACTCTACCAAGCCCAGAAATGGGGCGAGTCCCTCGACGTGGGCCGCCACCCGCCGCGAATGCCCGACAAGACGAGGGCTATGGGCCTCCATCACGGCGAGGACCATGTCGAGCGATTCGAACAAATCTTTCTCTAGAAGCTCGTACAACTTCTGGAGCTCCTCATTGTGAGCCTCTAAGGCTTTGGTCCGTTCTGCGACACGTTGCTCAAGTGTCTGATTCAATACGGCGAGTTCTTCATTTTGGTGCCGTGTTTGCTCCTCCAATCGTCTGTTGCGATGCATCAGTTCGTACTGGGACAGACCGGCGCGTACGGTGGTCAGGAGATCGTTGTCGTCCCATGGTTTGGTGACATACCGGAACAAGCCCCCCTGGTTCACCGCGGTGATGGCGCTGGTTACATCGGCGTATCCTGTCAAGAGGATTCGAATGCTGGCCGGCGCAAGTTCCTTGGCCCGACCAAGGAATTCCGATCCTTTCATATTGGGCATGCGCTCGTCTGAGATAACCATCGTCACGAGCTGGTCTTTGAACATCGTCAGCGCCTTCTCGCCGCTCGTGGCGGTCAACACCTTACAGTCTATTTTACGGAACAGGCGTTGCAATGACGCAAGAATGTTCTCCTCGTCGTCAACGCATAGGATTGTGTGCATGAGAGGATGATCCGTGCTTGGCGCGGCACAGGCAGTCATTGAATCCTGTTGGACGCCCTCTGTCACGTCTGTTCACTCTCGACAGCGGGACAGGCCGCATAGGTGACGGTGCTCTCTTCAATCGGTAGGCAGACTCGAAATGTGGTGCCTTGGTCAACCGTCGATTCCACCTCTAGGCGTCCCTTGTGCTTCTGCACGATACCGTAGCTAATAGACAACCCCAGCCCCGTGCCCTTTCCAACGTCCTTCGTCGTATAAAATGGCTCAAAGATCCGTGCTACATTCTGCGGAAGGATTCCGCATCCCGTATCACTGATTTCAACGAAGATTGTTTTATCCTTAACGAAGGTCCTGATTCCGATGCTGCCCTTGTCCGCGATCGCTTGCCCGGCATTCACGAGCAGATTCATGAAGACCTGGTTCAGCTCTCCCGGAGAGCACAATATCTCCGGGATGGCGCCGTAGTCTTCATTAATCTCGGCCTTGTACTTCAGCTCGTTCCAGACCATATGAAGGGTCGATTTAACGCAGTGGTTGATATCTGCATGCTTGTGTGTGCTCTGATCGACACGTGAGAATTCCTTCAAGTTCTTAACGATCTCTCGAACACGCTCGATACCGTCTTTCGACTCCGTCAAGAGGGGGTCGAGGTCAGCAGCGAGAGCGTCGTACCCTATTTTTTGTTTGATATTCGCGATTTCAACCAATACAACCTCAGGCTGCCCGCTCTGCCCTTCCAGTTTCGCTGTGGTCGCTGCTTCCAGCCTCTCATAGGACTTGATGAGCGCGAACAAGTCGCTGACATACTCTTGGAGGGTATTAAGGTTGCTTCTGACAAATCCGATCGGATTATTGATTTCGTGCGCCACGCCCGCCGCCAATTGCCCTACGCCGGCCATCTTGTCGTTTTGGAGCAATTGCGCTCGTAGATGCTGCTGTTCGTCCTCCGCGCGCTTGCGCTCAGTGACATCGCGAAAGACCAGTACCACCCCACTGATCTTCCCGGTACGCTCTCTGATGGGAGCCGCACTATCATCAATGGGGCATTCGGCACCGCTCTTGGAGATCAGCACCGTGTGATCAGCCAGCCCAACGACGGTATCCTCTCGCATGACCTTGGTGACAGGACTCTCGACCGGGTGGCGTGTGGCATCAAACACAATCCGGAAAACCTCAGACAACACCTTTCCGCGCGCGTCCTCCTCCTTCCAACCGGTCAATAGCTGAGCGACATCATTCATCAGCATGATTATGCCTTGATCATCCGTGACAATCACGGCATCGCCGATACTCCTGAGGGTTGTGGACAACCATGCTTCGTTCGCTTGCGTATGGGCACATTCCTCCTGAAGACGCTGTATCAATAAGGTGAACGAATGCGTGATCTGGCCTAGCTCGTCCTTAGCTTCAATCAGCCCCATGATTTCGTCCATCTTGCCGCTGGTCACACAGTTTGTCACCTGTCGGAGACGTGCGACAGTCTCCATGGTGGCGAGATAAAAAGCCATTACCAGATACAGCACAAGCAACATCATGGCCAGCGTGAATATGACAAGGATCAACTGTTTCTTGTAGAGCCTGTCGATGCGAGCCAGCAAGACGCTGTCTAAGATCGGCGAACTGGCATCATAGAGCCTGAAAGCGGCCTTGGTGGCCCTCGTGCCCGTGTCCCAATAGTCTTTCGGCGGAATCGTCATCCGCTCAGGGCCGAGGAGCTTGTTCTTGACCAGATCAAGAAACTCATTCGTCGCGGTGACACTTTCTTCGACTTGGGTATCTAATTTAGGCCTGAGCCCGGGGTTCTCACGCAAGACCACAACGAAGCTGCGTCGAATCGCTGTCTGCAATGATTCGATCAAGCCGGCTAGATTGTTGAGATGGAACAAGTCGCGCTCGTGCGTGGTCTGGCCGGCCAACATCCCAGCGCCCAGGCCTCGCATCCTGCCGAGTTGTTCGATCTGGAGCGGAAGCTTGTTCAGCAAGGCGTCCATCAAATAATAACTGTCGAGGTCGGGGTCCAAGATCAGATTCGAACTATCCCCCACCTCCTGCATCAGGACCAGCAGGTCAGCAATGACCTGTGTGTGCCGATCAAACTGTTCTAGCGCGGTGATCTGGGTCTCGTCACCGCGAAGGCTTTGCCACGACCCCCAGAGCACAGCCCACCGCGTAGTGGTGCTGAACGCAGCTCCCATTAGACGGTCTGCCTCCGCAACGGCCTGCATATCAATATCAATCCGCCCCCGCAAGGCCAGAAGAGCATCATCCGACACGCGCTCTCCGCTGTAAGCTGCGTATGTCATACCTCGATGAAGCTGGAGATCCTCAAGGAGTGTTCGAAGTGGACGAAGATACGTGTTTCCCGCCACTTCCTTTTTGGCAAAGTCTATCTGGTGCTTGATCTCCGCAATCAACAAATAGAGGACCACGGCCAGCGGTAAGGCGAAGAGCATGCCGATGAAGGTGAACTTCTTGGGGAAAGAAAGCCTGTTCATCGCGAAGATAGCGGGTGAGAAGAACGATCTCATAAGATGTCCAGTGACAACCGCGGAATGGCGGTGAGAATCCGGATTCGTTGGGGCCGATTCCTACAAGCTCCTGTTAGAACCTTCCTCATAGCTCAATCTTCAGCGACCCCTTCAAGCGAATCAATGCCTGGCTGTGCAGTTGGGACACTCGCGATTCTGTGACAAACAGGACTTTTCCGATCTCCTTCATCGTCAGCTCTTCATAGTAGTAGAGCGTCAGGACCATCCGCTCCTTGTGGGGCAATGCCTCAATTGCGCCCGCGAGTTGCTTGCGCTTGGCATCGCCGACCAATTCTGCCAACGGGTCCTTCGCCGTTGGATCAGCCATGCACTGGAGCAATATGCGAGGCTCCGGCTCCTGGCTTGCGAGATCATCGAGGCTCAAAACAAAGGCTCCCTGCGACCGGACCAGAAAATCGCACAATTCCTCCTGGTTAAGGCCCATCGCCTCGCCGATTTCCTCTTCCGTCGGCGGCCGACCGTGTCGCTTCTGCAACCCATCGCAGGTCCGCTGCAACAGCGTGATCCGGTCACGTACCGAGCGCGGAATCCAATCCATGGAGCGGATCTCATCGAGCATAGCCCCGCGGATCCGGTATTCGGCGTACGTTTTGAATTTCGCCTCACGGGTTGGATCGTACCGGTCAAATGCGTTGAGCAGCCCAATAAGGCCGACACTGAAAAGGTCTTCGGCATCCAGGTATGACGGGAGCCGCACCGCGAGGCGCGACGCGAGATATTTGATCGTCGGCGCGAACTCCTTGATCAACGCCTCCCGGCGATCCTCGTATGCGCGGCGAGCGGCCGGGGATTTGGCGGTATTTCCGACGATCATCATAGTGGCTGATCCTTTCTTAAGAGGCTTTGCCAGAAAAACTGCAGGCCGCCTTTGGGACTCTCCGGCAGCGGCCATTCGGCCAGATCATGGGCTAGGCCGAGGAATGCTTGGGCCGCTTTCGACTGGGGATACAGCTCGACCAGCGGCCGTTGCTGGCAAACCGCCTCCGCTAAGCGTGGATCGAAGGGGATGCTGCCGAGAAAATTGATCGAGATATGCAGAAACCGCTCCGCGACGAGGCTGAGCTTGCGATAGACATCTTGCCCGTCGCTCGGGGATCGGGTCATGCTCACCAACAATCGGAACCGCCGCTCGCCGTATTGTGTGGAGAGCACCTTCATTAGCGCATAGGCATCCGTGAGCGACGTCGGCTCCGGTGCAGCCACCACGATGATGTCCTGGGCCATGGTGGCGAAGGACGTGACGTTGCGTCCAATGCCGGCGCCCGTGTCAATCAGCAGAATATCGGTCTCCTCCTGCAGTTCGTCCATTTCCGACTGCAACTCCCGGATCTGATGATCGGACAAGGCGGTGAGATTTTGAAATCCGGACCCGGCCGGGAGGACAGTAATTCCTCCAGGCCCCGGAACGAGGATCTCGCGCAGCCGGCGTTGGCCGCTCAGCACGTCGGCCAGACTGAACGAGGGCGTGAGTCCGAGCAGCACGTCCAGATTGCCGAGGCCCAAGTCGGCATCCAACACCATCACGCGCCGCCCGAGATGCGCGAGGGCCACCGCCAGATTTGCGGTGACGTTCGTCTTGCCGACGCCGCCTTTCCCGCTCGTGACCGCCACGACGCGGACGATGCGGCCGGGAGCTTTCACTGCCACGGCTTGCCGTAATGTCGCTGTCTGATCCATTTCGCTCTCCTCTTACTCTCCGCTTTTTTTCTCGGACCGCTTCGTAAGCGCCCAGCCAAGCGCCTCGAGAAGATTTCCCTTTTTCGCGGCTGGGATCGCCGGCACTTGGGCGGCGGCTATTGCGGCGGGGCTA
>WNFX01006619.1_pt1 | contig 15425 bp, 13 predicted proteins | sample 5400111 | NCBI WGS metagenome assembly WNFX01 (sample SAMN13153363, study PRJNA577476) | soil metagenome | isolation source: 40 cm soil or saprolite under grassland replicate 1 | place: USA:California | collected 2016-06-15 | reverse complement strand
AGCCGGGATAGTAGTAGTTCTTGGCGACCTTGTTGAAGCCGAGCTTCTCGTCGTCGTAGGGTCCCACCCATTCGGCCGCGTCGATCGTTCCTTTTTCGAGCGCCGGGTAGATGTCCGGAGCGCCGATCAATTGCGGCACCACGCCCAGCTTCGCGAGCACCAGGCCCGCCATGCCGCCGATGCGGAACTTGAGACCCTTGAGATCCGCGACCGATTTGATCTCCTTGCGGAACCAGCCGCCCATCTGGCAGCCCGTGTTTCCGGAGAGCAGCGCGATGCAGCCGTATTCCTTGAACAGCGGCGCCATCGCCTCGGAACCTCCGCCGAAATACCACCAGGCGTTGTTCTGACGCGTGTTCATGCCGAAGCAGACGGCCGTTCCGAGCGCAAACGTCGGATCCTTGCCGAAGTAGTAGTAAGTCGCCGTGTGGCCCAGCTCGACCGTGCCGGCCTGGACGGCATCGAGCACTTGCAGCGCGGGCACGATCTCGCCGGCCGCAAAGGCGCGGATCTGGAACTTGCCGTCGGTGATCTCGCCGACGCGCTTCGCCACGAGCTCGGCGCCGCCGTAGAGCGTGTCCAGGCTCTTCGGCCAGCTCGCCGCGAGGCGCCACTGGAGGCTTGGCAGCCCGGGGGTCTGCTGCGCGCGCGCCTGCGCCGCCGTGACGAGGCCTGCACCCGCCGCCGCGCCCAGCCCGGCGTTCTTCAGGAATTCGCGTCTTTTCATTGGTGATCTCCTCGGATGGAAAGCGAGCCGATTATAACTCCGGTTCCGAGGTGCAGAGTTCAGTTTCCGGCAATGGTCATTTCCTCGACGAGAATCGAGCCGCAGGTGCGCGAGCCCCGCGTGAGCGCGTCGCTTCCGATCGCCGCGATCGAGCGGAACATGTCGCGCAGGTTTCCGGCGATGGTGATTTCCTCGACGGGATGCCGGATCTCGCCCCGCTCCACCCAGTAGCCCGCCGCGCCGCGCGAGTAATCCCCGGTCACGGGGTTGATCCCGTGGCCCATCAACTCGGTCACGAGCAGCCCGCGGTCCATCTTCCTGATGAGCCCGGGAAGGTCCAGCTCGCCGCCTTCGAGGATCAGATTTTGATTGCCGCCCGCGCTGCCGGTCGTCCTCATCCCGAGCTTGCGCGCCGAGTAGCTGCCGAGAAAGTAGCCGCGCAGCACGCCGTCCTTCACCACGTCGCGGTCGCGGGTCGCGACGCCCTCGTCGTCGAACCAGGAGCTGGCCGGTCCGCGCGCGAGGTGCGGCCGCTCGACGATGGTGACGATCGGCGAGAAGACTTCCTTGCCGAGGCTGTCGAGCAGGAAGGAAGCCTTGCGGTACAGGCTCCCGCCGCTCACCGCGGAGACGAAGCTCGAGAGCAAGCCATTGGCCGCCGGCGCCTCGAAAAGGACCGGCGCCTGGACCGTCTGGATCTTGCGGCTCGCGAGCCGCGCAAGCGCCCGCCTTCCTGCATAGTCGCCGACCGCTTCCGGCTTGGGGAGATCGCGCGGCGAGCGCTGCGACACGTACCAGTCGTCGCGCTGCATGAGGCCGTCTTCGGCCGCGATCACTGCGCAGGAAAGAACGTGCCGCGAGGTCGGGAAGCCTTCCATGAAGCCGTGGCTGTTGGCAAGAGCGAAGTGCCATTGCTGGGACGAAACGCTGGCGCCTTCGGAATTCACGATCCGCTTGTCCAACGCGAACGCGGCCGCCTCGCAGGATTTTGCGATCTCGATGGCGCGCTCGACCGGCAGCTCCCAGGGATGAAAGAGGTCGAGCTCCTTCGGCTCGCGCGCCAGCTCCTCCGGGTCGGGAAGTCCGGCGCACTCGTCCGTCGCGGTGAAGCGCGCGATGGCGAGCGCCGCCTCCACCGTGTCCCGGATCGCGCGCGGCGCGAAATCGGCGGTGCTCGCGTAGCCTTTCTGCTTGCCGAGATAGACGGTGACCGAGAGGCTCTTGTCGCGGTTGTACTCGATGGTTTCGACTTCGCCCTTGCGCACCGTGACCGTCTGGCCGTAGCCGTCGGAGGCCTCGGCTTCGCAGGCGCTCGCGCCTTTTTCCCTGGCATGCGCCAAGGCGTCCGAGGCGATCGCCTTCAACGCGTCGAAACTGTGGGAAAAGCGCGCTCGCGCCATGCGGGGTGCCGCGGGAAAGGCGCTATGATATCAGTTCAAGATCGCGCCGCCCCGGACGTGCAGGACGAGGAGAAACCGAGCAAGACCCAGCGCAAGCGCGCCATGCACGAGCTGCAGGCGCTCGGGGCGCGCCTGGTGGAGCTCAACTCGGAGCAGCTCGCGGCGGTCGCGCTTCCGGAGGACCTGCGCGAGGCCGTGGAGCAGGCGCGGCGCATCACCCGGCGCGAGGCGCGGCGGCGCCAGCTGCAGTATATCGGGCGCCTGATGCGCTCGGTCGATCCCGAGGCGATCCGCGAAAAGCTCAAGGCGTGGGACGGGGTCTCGGCCGGGGAGACCGCGCGCCTTCACCGCATCGAGCGCTGGCGCGAGAGACTGATCGAGGACGACGGCGCGCTCGGCGCGCTCGCCGGCGCCCATCCGGGCATCGACACCCAGCGCCTGCGGGCGCTGGTGCGCAACACGCGCGAGGAGCGCAACGCGGGCCGGCCGCCGCGCGCCTACCGGGAGCTGTTCAGGGCGCTGCGGGATATCATCGCGGAACTGCAAACGGCGCCTGACCATGACCGCGAATGAAGAACTGCTGATCGGCCTCGTGTCGATCAGCGACCGCGCCTCGAGCGGCGTCTACCAGGACGAAGGCATTCCGGCGCTCGAGGAATGGTTCGCGCGGGCGCTGGCGAGCCCGTGGCGCGCGGAGACGCGGCTCATTCCCGACGAGCGGCCGCTGATCGAATCGACGCTTGCCGATCTCGCCGACCGCCTCGGCTGCCACCTGGTGCTGACGACCGGCGGCACGGGACCTGCGCCGCGCGACGTCACGCCCGAGGCGACGCTCGCGGTCGCCGACAAGCTCATGCCGGGATTCGGCGAGCAGATGCGCAGAATCGGCCTCGAGTTCGTGCCCACCGCGATCCTGTCGCGCCAGGTCGCGGTCGTGCGCAAGCGCTCGCTCATCATCAACCTGCCCGGCCAGCCGAAATCGATCCGCGAGACGCTCGAGGGCCTGAAGGACAAGGACGGCAGGCAGATCGTTGCCGGCATTTTCGCCGCCGTCCCCTACTGCATCGACCTTATCGGCGGGCCCTACATCGAGACCCGCGAGGAGGTGGTGAGGGCGTTCCGCCCCAAGTCCGCAATCCGCCCCAAATCCGCTTCCTGACCCCCCATGTCCGAAGTGCTCGAAGCGATCGAAATCGAAACCGGAAAGGACCCGACGACAAGCATCATCTGGCTGCACGGCCTGGGCGCCGACGGCAACGACTTCGCGACTATCGTTCCCGAGCTCGACCTGCCCAAAGAGGCGATCCGCTTCGTCTTTCCGCACGCGCCGGTGCAGCCGGTGACGATCAACGGCGGCATGCGAATGCGCGCCTGGTACGACATCGCCGACGGCGCGAACCGGCGCGAGGACGAGCGCGGCGTGCGCGCATCGCAGGCGCTGGTCGAAACCCTGATCGGCCGGGAAAAGAAGCGCGGGACGAAGGCCGCGCGGATCGTGCTCGCGGGATTCTCGCAGGGCGGCGCGATCGCGCTGCAGACCGGCCTGCGCCATCCCGAGCGCATCGCCGGAATCATGGCCTTGTCGACCTACTTGCCGATCGCGGAGGAGCTCTCGGCCGAAGCGAGCGCGGCCAACCGAGACGTTCCGATATTCATGGCGCACGGCAATTACGACCCCATCGTGCCGCTCGCGCGGGCGGAGCACTCCCGCGAGCTTCTGCAATCGCTCGGCTACCCGCTCGAGTGGCGTGAGTACGGCATGCCGCACTCGGTCTGCCCCGAGGAGCTCGCCGATATCGGTGCGTGGCTCGGGAAGGTGCTCGGTCCGGGAGACTGAAGGAAAACCCTCTACTCGCCGCTATCGCGGATCATCCGGAAGCGCACCAGCTCGTAGTCCTCGCCGCGCTCCACCACCCCCGCAGGCAGCAGCAGGTAGCGTTTTCCGTCCCGCTCGAGCTCGAGATTCCGGCCGGCGACGAAAACGCCGTCGCGCAGCAGCAGCTGCGCCTCGGGAGCGGTGTCGTCCGGGTTGAGCAGGATCGCCGTTTCCGCGTCCTGCCCGGTTTCCCCCTGGCCGTTTTGCAGCTTCACCATGACGGCCTGGGCGGCCCGCGCGAGCGTCTGGATGCCGACGGTTCCCTGCTGTAGAGACTCCCGGTGGAAACGGCGGACCACGCCGAGGACCCAGTTGGTGCCGCCTTCGGGCTGCAGGCCCACAAGGGAGCCGATCTTCAGCCATTCGCCCTTGATCTGCGGGACGCTCGCCCCGAATCCGCCGGCGCTGACGTTCTCCACGATCCAGCTCTCGACTCTGTTTTCGTCGAACTGAACTTCGCCCGAAGTCGCGAGCGCGGCGAGCACCCCGTCGAACCCATGGGCGGCGGCGAGCCGCGACTTGACCCGGTGGCGCGCCGCTTTCCTCTCCGGCGGCTTGGGCGACCAGTAAAGCGCGAGGTGATCGAGCACATCGAGCACGACTTCAGGCTCATAATTTCCGCCCAGGCCGAGCTGGGGGGGCACGGCGTGCGTGGATTTCACGGTCTGGATCAACTGCCTGAGCCCCTTCAGCGCGCCGCCTGCGGCAAAAAACCTGAGCGTCGGCGCGCGCTGCGGCGGACGCGCAAGGCGCAGCGGCGGCTGGCTCGTCGCGAGGTCGATCCAGTACGCGGCGTCGGGCTGGTATTCCAGAGTGAGCTTGAACGAGCCGGCAAAATGCCCGATCAGGCGCTCGGCCAGCTCGATCTCTACCGGCAGCAGGCTGTCCGGGGAGGAGGCGGCCATCATCACTGCCCTGAGAAACTCCTGCCCGGGCGAAGTCTCCTCCTGGACGCCCGGATAAGCCATCACCTTGGTCTGCGCGTACCCGCGGTCTTCGGCGAGCGCGTAGATTCTGGCGACCAGTCCCCACAAGAAATTGTCGGACGGAGCGTAGCGAATGTACTGCCATTTCATTTGCGCGGCGAGCGCGTGCAGCGCCCGCACCGTGAGGACCGGCATGCCGTGTTTCAGATCCGCCCAGCCCTTCTGGCGGGTCACGTAAGCATCCAGACAGGTAGCGAACACGATCGCCGACCGCCGGTACCACTCGCGAATCGCGGCCCACAGCCGGTATTCCTGGAACTTGGACAGGCGCGGCGAGGAGAGGTAATCGCGCTGAAGCTTGCGGAGGTGAGCCTGCGCCGCTTCGTCCACCATCTGCGCGAGCTGCGCGCGGTGCTCGGGCCTGAAGCCCTCCCAGGTGCGCACCGATTCGAGCCAGTGGTTCAGGTCTTCGAGCGCTTTGAAAGGGTCGGCGGCGGGAATGAAGTCGAGGATCTTCCGGGCTTCCCCCGCGTCGGCCATGGGATGATCGGACTTCCCGCCGCCGAACAGTTTCATCGCGTGCTTGTCCCCGGACAAAGATTCGGCGCAGGTCGCGATTGCAGTCCCAAGGTGGTGCTGGCGAGTGGACTCGAACCACCGACCTACTGATTACGAATCAGTTGCTCTACCAGCTGAGCTACGCCAGCCCTCGCGCGAAAAGGGCGCGCTGACGACAAACGATTATAGCAGCCGCGCGCTCCGCCCAAGCCCGGGAAGCGCCCGGCTTCAGGATCGCGGGCACGTGCGGATGATGATATCGACGCCCTCGGCGACCGTCCCCGCCGGGAGCGGCGCAATGCGCGCCGCGCCCAGGCAAGCGCTCCTCGTCCCGTTTACTTGTCCGTCTCGCGATACCAGTAGGCCCGGGTCCGCGTCTGCTTGATGGGGATGTGGGCCTTCTGGGCTCCGATGGACGACTGGCAATCGGCACCGATGCAACCCTCGCTCGATCCGCCGATGATGAACGGGACCGTGACCGTTTCTCCGTTGACGGTGACGTTGACGAGCCCCGCCACGGGCGAGGGAGGCAGGCCACCGCCTTGCAGCAGGTTGATGACGACCTTGCCGGTCAAGAAGCCGATCTGGTAGGAGCGCGCCGCGCCCAGGTTGGCGTTACAGCTGTTGGGCAAGGGAGCGGTCGGCGTGTTGGTACCGAAGAAGGTGAAGCCGCCGACCGTCGTCGGCGCGTTGACGCCCTTCTCGCCCGGGTGGGACACGCCTTTATCGTCCACGCCGAGCAGCGTGACGTAGAACCCGCTCACCGAACCGTTGTCCACGAAAGGCGTGCTCGTGGCGTTGAACAGGCTCGCCGGTTGGGCGTCGGCCGTGTTGCTGGTGCTGTCGAGGATCGGCGTCATGCCGTTCGCATCCTTGCCGGGGAAGGTGTCCTTGAGCATGTAGAACCGGTTGACGATCGAGGTCGCCTGCATCGGAAAGAGCGGGTGCTCGCGGTCGCCGGTCACCGCCATCACCGCGGTGAACGCGTTCGTCGCGACGGCGTCCGGCGGGTAGAAGAATTTCCGCTTGGTCGCGTCCGTGCTCGCGCCGCCCAGCGCGGCCAACAGGTGCACCTGCCAGAACGCCGGCGTGTTGCCGCCTGCCGGCTCGAAATCCACACGCCAGATGTTGCCGCCCAGGTCCGCCGCGTAGGCGCGGTCCACCTTGCCGTCGGCGTCCACGTCGAGCAGGGTGATGTCGGCGGGCACCGCATACCTCATGCCTTGCAGCAGGCACGGCGTGCCCTGGCAGGAGTTGCCGGACCCGCCCTGCCCGGCGCGCCAGACGATGTTGCCCGTCAGCGTGTCGAGGATGAAGATGCCGCGCCCCGTGGCGTCGGCGATCGGCGGCTCCGAGTCTTCATTGGGGTCGTAGCCCGCGCCGAAGATGAGCACCGGATTGGCATAACCCTTGACGATGGCCACCTTGGGCGTCGACCAGGTCTGCCCCAGCTCGCTGAAGCCGGTGTCCGAGCTGCTGTGCTTCCACAGGAATTTCGGCTGGGTGGGATCGCTGATATCGAGCGCGTAGAGCAGGCTGCCGCCGCGCCGCGCCGAGAGGTAGAGGCGCACCTTCCCGTCCGTGAGGTTCTGGTACAGGCCGGCGATGCCGTCGAAGAAGTAGTCCTTGTCGAGCGGCGTCGGGGTGATTGCGGACGAGGTCGAGAAGTACTTGATCAGCGGACTGTTGTCGTGCTCCCGCAGCAGCTTGCCGTAGAACTCGGGCGGGATGAAGGCCCAGAGCTCTCCGCCCGGCGGCGTGCTGCCGATCGTGGAGGGCGTGGCGAGCGGCTGGTTGCCGTTGACGGCGCGGAAGGTGCCGTCGCCGGCGCCGTAGAACACCACCACGCCGATGCTGCCGCCGTAGTTGACCACCGTCGGGCGCGCGTGCACCACGTCGCCGTGCACCGAAGGCCGGATGTTGATCGGGCTGCCGGGGCTCGGCTCGTCGCCGAAATTGTCCTCGCCGCGCACCCAGCGTATCAACGTGTCGCGGGTCACCCCGCTCGTCGTGGCGATCATCCCCGGGGAAGCCGCGCTGCTGTCGGAGCATAGCGGGCGGGTGTTGATCGAGTAGGTGAACGAAGTCGAATTCGGCACCGACAGCACCGGGAAGTTGCCGACGTAGGCATTCTCATTGGGTCCGGGCGTGCCGCCGATGTTGACCGTTTGGCCGGCGACGAAGATGTGCGGCGAGGATGTGGTCGCCGTCGCAGTCGCCGAGCTCGAGGTCGAGCAGTTGCTGGCGCCACGCTGGAGTGAAGAGAGGATCACCGAGCCGGTGACCGGCGTGGCGGTGACGCTCGCTCCAGGGGTCGTCGGAGCCGGGTTGGGCATGCTCGGCGTGGTCGCCATGCCGAAGCAAAAGCTGAAGACCTTACCCGAAATCCTCGTTTGGTTGGGGCAGCCGGACACCGCGATAATCTTCCAGGAGGGATTATTGCTGTCGTTGTCGTAGAGGGTTCCCGTGCCCACGATCACGACGTTCGCCCCTGCAACGAAGGGCGAGGCCATCTGCTGGGTTGCCGTCACGGTGACGACCGAAACCCAGACACCGCCGAAGAGCGTGCTCGCGCTCCTTTGGATGCTGGGGGCAGGCACGAGAATATTGCCGGTGCTCGCGAGGTTGTAGGTGGTCGAGCCGACCCTCGCCGTGGCGCTCGGCGCGTCGAGCGGCGACGGCGGCCCTTCGGCGACCGTGTACGTGAACTGCGTGGCCGAAGGCGTGGACGTGACCGTGAACGTGCCGTAGTACGCCGAGTACAGGGGGTTGGTCGAGAAGGTGCCGGTCTCGCCGCCGCTGATCGTGACCTGCTGACCGACCACGAGGCCGTGCGGCGTCGAGCCCGTCGTCGCGACGGCCGTGGTGCTGCTGGTCGAGGAGCGCGTCAGCGAGGACAGGGTCAAGGTGCCCAACGGAATCGATGCGAGGTACGTCCCGGTCGCAGGCGTGGGCGGGATCACAGTCACGGTGATCGTGAACTTGGTCGCGCTCGTCACGCTGGCGACGGTGTAGGTGCCGTTGAAGCCGCTGGTCGATCCGCTGATCGAGATCGACTGGCCGGCGACCAGGGCGGGATTGGGGGCCGATGCGAGCGTGACCGTCGCGGTGGTGCCGGTGAGCGAGATCGAGCTGACCACAATCGCGTTGCCCGAGGCATTCAGCACGGCGGCGGTGATGTCCGAGTTCGTGGTGGCGAAAGCATTCGTGCCGTCGGTCAGGTCCGCGACGCATGCGCTTCCTGCCGCACAAAACGTATAGACGTTGCGCGGGGAGGTCGGATTGGCGGAGTAATCGTCGACCAGATTCGCGAGGCGGAGCTGCTGGCTCACCCCGCCTTTCTCCACCACCTCGCCGTCGGGTGAATCGAGGCCGCCTCCGGCGCCTTGCGTCTTGTTCCTCCAGAATCCGCCGGTTTTATCCGGCAGAACCGAGGGGTCCGTGCTCGTCCAGAAGCTGATCGCATTGGGCGAGATGAAGCCCGTATCCCCGGAACTGAGCGCGCGCGCGCCGGTGGAGTCCGCCATGAACAGCTCGACGCTGCCCGAGCCCTGGTCGATGCCGAACTGGTACTGCTTCAGGTTGCCCACCCAGCGCGGGTTGCCCTGCGGATCGGGGCGGAACATGCCCATGAAGATCTGGTTTTGGAAGGTGCCCTGCGCGTTCGCGCTCACCGGCAGGCTCGCCGAAGCGAACACGCTGTTCACCGCCTGCACCTCGTTCAGGATCTTGAGGATCGCCTGCAGCAGCGCGTCCATGTCGCCCAGGTTCACGAGGAAGAACTTCCCGCCGCCGTTCGACGCCATGCTGCGCAGCAATTGAACGTAGTCCGGGTTCGAGCCGTCGGTGACGGCGATGGTGTAGGTGACGATGTTCTGCTGGTTGGTGAAGGTGCCCGAAATGTCGGTCTGGTAGGCGAAGCGCGTCCATTCGTCCGCCCAGCTCCCCTGGTACTTGGCGTAGGTCGGATTCAAGCTGATCTGGGCCTGCTGGGCGCTCGTCGCGCCGGCGCAGCTCGCGCCGTTGGTGGGGCCCGCCGACCCGGCCGGGCAGGCGAGCGTCTGGAACACCGCGTTGTCGGTGTTGTCCTGCGGCTTGCCCGTGTTGGTGGCGTTCACGATGTAGATCAGGAAGTTCTTCTGGCACGCGTTGGCGATGGGAGAAGTGTAGTTGGTGCCGGAAAAACCGGTTTTCGCGCTGTAGAAGGCCCACACTTCCTGCACGGTCGCGCCGACTGCGGAGCCGTTCGCGGTATTGCTGCCGCTGCCGCCGACTTTCAGTTGCGCTATCTGAGACTTAAAGCTGGCGATTCCGGTTTTGTCCATCAGCGGCAACGCGCTGGGGGCGATGGTGGCCGGGAAGAAGAACGTCCCGCCGTTGCCGGAGCCCGAGCTGAACAGCATCATCCCCATGTTGAAGGCGCCGAGCAGGGCGGTGTTGGTCGCTATGTTATTCATCACGCTATAGAGTGCGCATTGCTCGAATCCTCCCGCAGTGTTTGCGTTGCCGGCCGGAAGCGTCAGCCCTACCGAGCTGGGGCAGTTGAAGGATACGTTCGAGTTCCACGCGCCCGAGTTGTCCAGCACGACCAGGACATTGGGAGGGACGCCGGAGGTCTGGATGCCGGAAAAGAGATCGGTGTCCGCGGCTCTTGCGCCGGAGGCCGTCAGCGCGGCGAAAAGCGCGAGCGCCGAGAAAAGTCTTTTAGCGAAGGTTCTCATGATGTCTCCCTTTCTTTCTTGTGTCCCTGTATTTCCGGTCCCCGGTCAGCAGCTGGTGCCCGCCACGACCTTCAGGTTGACGCCCTGGTGCGTGGTCACCTTGAGGCCCGTGCCCGGGGAATCGGAATAGCTCGCCGACACGTCCCAGGTGGTGTTCGCGCAAAGCGAATTGCCGCTCGACCCGGTTCCGCCGGTGATGCCCGAGTTCTGCAGGGCGGAGGTGCCGAAACACGGAAGGTCATTGGGGTTCGCCGCGTTCAGCTGGCTTTGCTTGATCGGCGTGCTCGCGATGCAGACCGGAGTCGGCACGTTTACCGTGTAATCGGCCGCCCCGTCGTTGTCGAGGTCCACGCCGATCGTCTGGAGCGGCGGCAGCGGGCTGTTGAAGTTGGCGGCGGCGCTGATCATCTGCTCGATCGCCTGCTGCGTCGCCGCCTGCGCCTCGTCCCGCAGCTGCATGTTGTAGGCGACCTTGGTGTTGACGTTGGTCATGTTGATGCCGGCCAGCACGAGCAGGGTCAGCACCACCAGCATGATGAGCGCCGTCACCAGCGCCATACCCGACTGGCGCGCGTCCCTTCCTTGCATTTTCGATGCGCTCATTGCTCCCTCATTCCGGCGACGTTGGCGACGCGCAATCGTTGGCCGCCGCCGTGATCCCGGCAAGCCCCATGTCATAAGTACGGGCGTCGGTCCAGTCGCTGGTCTGGTCGACATTGCGCGCGAGGACGTGCAGGCGCACCGTCACGACGTTGCCCCAGTTCTGCAAGGGGCCGCTCCAACCCGGAGCTTTCGGCCAGCCGGTGCCGCAGGTCGGGGTGTTATCGGCGCCCGGATCGGCTACATAGCAGTCCGCCGAACCGTCGTTGTCGAGGTCGATGCCGTAATCGGACTGCAGATCCTGGACGCCTTCGGCGAGAGGCACGATGTTGATCGCGCCGCCCGTGAATTCCGCCACCTTCAGCGTGGGCGTGGTATCGGCGTTGCCGCCGCTGCACACGTTGCACGAGCCGACGTAATAGACGCGCACCAAGTAGCTGCGCAGCGGCGCGATCGCGGTGCAGTCTTTCTGGTGCAGCGTGAAGCTCGCGCTGTTCGTATCGATGACGAAGGCCTTCGGGTCGCTGTCGCAACCCGAAGCTTGCACGTAGGTCTCGCCGGCGACCGCGCTTGCAGCGGCGATCGCGGTCGAGCTTACCCGGCGCACGACGACGATGCCGGTGCCGGCCAGGCGGTTGGCGAGACAGGTCGGAGAGACGGCGCCGCCGACATAGCCGTAGACCGGGGCCGGGACCGTGACCGGCGAGGACGCGTTGTCGAAGCCGAGATTGCCGACCGCCGTCGCGCAGGGATCGGGGGTCGAGATCGTCGCGCCCTTCGGCGAGAAAGTGCCGTAAAACCCGGCGAGGGTGAGATCGTCGCCGACCACCTGCATCGCGTAGCGTCCGGTCTCGATCTGGCGGCTGGTCTTCTCCAGCTCGCGGCTGGAGGTGCTGTGCGTGATCGTGACGCTCGCGATGCCGATCAGCAGGAAAAGGGAGATGGTCATCGCGATCATCAGCTCCACCAGGGAGAAGCCGCCTTGCCGCGGCCGGATACGGAGCGCGTGTTTCATGGCGATGTGAGCGTCCCGATGCGCAATGTCAGCGTCACGGCGCGGCGCAGCGTCTCGGTCCCTCCGTACTGCCCCTGACCACAGGTGACCTTGGGCGCCGCGGTGGGCGTCATTCCCTGCCACACGACGCTGATCATGTAGATGTTGTTCGCCGCATCGATCTGGGTGATGCACCCCCTCGCGCCGATCATCGCCCCGATCTTGTTCGCGCCTTGAGTTTCCGCGCTGCCGAGCAGCAATGCATTCCACGCGGTGATGTCGGCCACCGCCTGGGCGTTCTGCGCGGCGCTGCCGAGGGTGCAGGTAGGTGTGTCGGTATATCCCGTCCCGAACTGCGTGCCGACCGTCCCGTTGGAGTAGCAGCCCGCCACCGCCCGGTTCGACTCGATCTTGTTGAGCATGTCCCGCATGAGGATCACCGCCTGGACGCGCTGATACGACTCCAGTTCCGCCGTATTGGCCCGGGTCATCAACCCCAATAGGCCCAGCAAGCCCAGCAGCAGAATGAGCAGCGTGATCAACACCTCCAGCATGGCGAACCCGCCGGCCGTCCTGCACCCACCCGATGCGCCGCCCGTCGCGATCGCGAAGCTGCGTGCGGTCGAGTCCATCAGCAGCTCCCTATCTTCGTGCTGGGCATCCCGCCGAGCTTGATGCTCAGGCACCGCGTCTGGACCTGAGCCGAGCTGTCAGCCGGCGCGACCGTGAAGTCGGTCGTCGGGCCAGCGAGCCGTCCGTCGTTCGAGTAGGTGATCGTCGTGAGCGAGGCGGAATTGGCGATATTGACGCCGCCGCCATACGGATCCTGAGTGCGCAAGGTCAAGGCGCCCACCGAGACGGTCCAACCCTGCGCCCAGCCGCCGGCGGCTTGCGTCATGCTCACGCTGGCGTTGCGCTTGATCGCCTCGCTGCGCGCAAAGACCAGAGACGTCATCAGGTCGTAAGAGGCTCCGCGCACTCTTTGCGTCAGCACGAAATTCTGGTAGCTCGGCAGCGCCACGGTCGCGAGAATCGCGAGCACCACGAGGGCCGTCATGAGCTCGATCAGCGAAAATCCGAGGGAGGCTTTCATGACCGTGCCACGCGGCGGGCTCAGCGGTTCCAGCAATTCGCAACGCCGCCCGGGCCGCTCGCCGCTTTCGCTCCCGTGCCGTCGATGGTCAGCGTCCCGCAATTGGCATCGTTGTCCGCCTGCCCGCCAATGGGCGCGGCCTGGATGGTGTATCCCGGCGGAGCGGCGGTCACGTTCGTGATGGTGACGGTATAGTTGGGGGAAACCGTGTCCGGCACCGTCATGCCGAGGGTAGGGAGGTCCGGGGCATATTGCCGCCCGTCGAGGAGGTATCGCTCCTGCCTGCTCGTCACCTCGAGCATGAAACTCTGCGCGGCGGAGCGGTTGCCCCGCGCAACATATCTCATGTAAGAGGGGTAAGCAGCCGCCGCCAATATACCTACGATGGCTATCGTGACCAACAGCTCGACCATCGTGAAGCCTGGAGCGTGCCCTCGTCTTGCCGTGTGTTTGCTCGATCTCATAGGTCCATCCCTTCGCCGCGTTCTGATGTTTGCGTAAGCCAAACTGGGAACACCAGTCTATTGAAATGGACCGCGGGACGCACCCTTCGCCGACGTAGGGTCGCTTAAGAGGAATGAACGGCGTTCCCGAACCGACGTTTTGTGAAGTAGTGCACACCTTGAAGAACAGGTTGGCCGCGACTGACCTGCTGATTACGAATCAGTTGCTCTGCCGGCTGAGCTGGGCCAGCCTGCGCCCGGACGGGCGTAAGGATGAGCGCGACTACACGGCAGCGGGCGATCTCCGCCGATCGCGGCGACGACTTACGGGTTGGGGCGCGTGCGGATGATGATGTCGACGCCCTCGGCAACCGTTCCCGCTGGCAGCGGCGGCAGGCCCACCACGCGGATGTCTTTCGCCGATATATCGGTGAGCTGGCCGCTCACGACGTCGTAGAGATGATGGTGAGGTTCCGTGTTGGGGTCATACACGACTTTCGCCGGGTTGACGACCAGCTCGCGGATCAGCTTCTTCTCGAGGAAGAGCTTAAGCGTATTGTAAACGGTCGCTTTCGAAGCTTCCGCGTAGCGCGAGTTGACGAGCGCCAGGATCTGATCCGCGGAGAGATGTTTCCGCCGCGAGAATAGTACGTGCGCGATCTCGATGCGCTGATGCGTGGGTGCAATCCCGTGCAGGCGCAGCAGTTCTGCGACGGTTTTCCGGTTATGCGCTTGAAGCTTCACGGGAATCATTCTAGGCCAGAAGCTGGACTCTGTCTAATTCGAGCACCAGTGGTGCAAATAGCGGTCCGTCGATTGACTGACGGACTCTAAAAAGGCACCGCAGCCAGTCCTTTGGGAAGCGGGAAAACCACGCTCTCCTCGATCCCTTCGAGCGCGGTAACGCGCTCGGCGCCGAGTTCGCGAAGTTTTTCGATCACTTCCTGAACCAGCACTTCAGGCGCCGAAGCGCCGGCGGTCACGCCGACCCGCCGCTTTCCCGCAACCCATTCGGCCTTGAGCTGCGAGGCGTTGTCCACCATGTAGGCCGCGATGCCGCGGCTCTGCGCGACTTCGCGCAGCCGGTTGGAATTCGAGCTGTTCGCCGAGCCGACCACGATCACGACGTCGCATTGCGGCGACATGAACTTGACCGCGTCCTGCCGGTTCTGCGTCGCGTAGCAGATGTCGTCCTTCTTCGGCCCGGTGATCGCGGGAAAGCGCTCTTTCAGCGCCCCCACGATCGCCGCCGCGTCGTCCACCGAGAGCGTGGTCTGCGTCACGTAGGAAAGCTTGAGGGGATCGCGCACCTGCAGGCGCGCGACGTCCCCGGTGGTCTCCACGAAGTACATGCCTTCGGCGGACTGGCCCATCGTGCCTTCCACCTCCGGATGCCCGCGGTGCCCGATCATGACGATCTCGCGGCCCGCGTCGCGCATCCTCGCCACTTCGACGTGCACCTTGGTGACGAGCGGACAGGTCGCGTCGAACACGCGCAGCCCCCGCGACGCGGCCTCGCCCCGCACCGCTTTCGACACGCCGTGGGCGCTGAAGATCACGGTGCTGCCGGGAGGGACTTCGGCGAGCGCCTCGACGAACACCGCGCCCTTGCTCTTCAGGTCCTCGACGACGTACTTGTTGTGCACCACCTCGTGGCGGACGTAGATCGGCGCTCCGTGGACGGCGAGCGCCCGCTCGACGATGCCGATCGCGCGCTCCACGCCCGCGCAGAACCCCCTGGGATTGGCCAACAGGACTTCCATCGCCCGCATTCTACGGCCTTTGTCCGGTGGCGGCAGAGCGCAGCCCGTCGAGGATCAGCAGCCCCGCGCCCACCGTGATCGCGGAATCCGCGACGTTGAACGCCCAGAAGTGCCAGCCGAACGCGTGAAAGTCCAGAAAGTCCAGCACGTGACCCAGCGCGACCCGGTCCCAGACGTTGCCGAGCGCCCCTCCGAGGATCAGCGCGAGGCCGGCGCAGAACAGCCGTTCGCCCGGATGCTTCGCGAGCAAGGCCACGATCACGGCGACCGCGACCGCGGCGATGCCGATGAACAGCACCCTCTGCCAGCCGCCCGCGTCCGACA
>WNFX01012485.1_pt1 | contig 15426 bp, 13 predicted proteins | sample 5400111 | NCBI WGS metagenome assembly WNFX01 (sample SAMN13153363, study PRJNA577476) | soil metagenome | isolation source: 40 cm soil or saprolite under grassland replicate 1 | place: USA:California | collected 2016-06-15 | reverse complement strand
GCGGCTGCCGGCATCGCAGACCCGGGCCCACAGGAGCGGGATCCCCGTTCCCCGCTCCTGCTGGGGCCCGACCACGACCTGGGCACCTACCGCCCGGCGCTGCTCGCGATGCTGGAGGCGCGCAGCGTGGCGCTGGTCGGCGCCAGCTCACGCCCGGGCAGCCTCGGCGAGCGGATGCTGGCCGAGGTCAGCCGCAGCCCGGCGGCGCCGCGGATCTATCCGGTGAACCCCCGCTACCAGCGGATCGACGGCCGGCCCTGCCATCCGTCCCTCGCCGACCTGCCGGAAACCGTCGACCTGGTCCTGCTCGGCGTCCCCGACTCGGCGCTGGCCGAGCAGCTCACCCTGGCCGCGCAGCGGGGCGACCGGTCCGCGGTGATCTTCGGCGGCGCCTATGAGGTAACGGCGGGCACGGCGGGGCTGCGGGCGCGGCTCGCCGACACCGCACACGCGGCCGGGATGGCCCTGTGCGGGGCCGGGTGCATGGGATTCGTCAACGTCGCCTACGGGCTGCGCGCCGTTGGCTATATCGAGCCGGACCCGCCGCCCGCCGGCCCCGTCGCCCTGATCACCCACTCCGGCTCGGTGTTCTCCGCGCTGCTCCGCAGCCGGCGGGAGCTCGGCTTCACCCTGGCCGTCTCATCTGGCCAGGAACTGGTCACCCCGGCCGCCGCCTATGCGCGCTATGCGCTGAGCCTGCCGCAGACCCGGGTGCTCGGCCTGGTCCTGGAGGCCATCCGCGACCCTGGGCTGCTGCAGCAGGTGCTCGCGGCGGCGTCCGCCGCGGATATCCCGGTCGTGCTGCTGACCGCAGGCTCCTCGGCCGCCGGGCGGGCCATGGTGGCCGCCCATTCCGGCGCGCTGGCCGGCCAGGACGGGAGCTGGGAGGCGCTGGCCGGCGCCTACGGCGTCCACCGGGTCAGCGACTTCGCCGAGATGGCGGACACGCTGGAGCTGTTCGCCATCGGGCGCCGGGTTGCAGCGGCTTCCGGGACCGCCACGGCCGGGACGGCCACCGGGATCGCCACCGTGCACGACTCCGGCCTGGAGCGGGCCCACGTCGCCGACCTGGCCGACGAGCTGGGGATGCCGTTCGCGGCGATCGGCGACGCCACCAAGGAGCGGCTCGCGGGCGTGCTCGACCCGGGCCTGGAGCCGGCCAACCCGCTCGACATGTGGGGAGGCAGCCGCGAGGCCGAGCGGCAGCTGACCGAGTCGCTGGCGGCGCTCGCCGACGACCCGGCGGTGGCGGCGGTGGCACTCGCGGTCGACCTGCTCACCGAGTTCAACGGCGACCGCAGCTACCCGCTCGCGGTGAACGCGGCCGCGCTGCGTACCGGCAAGCCGCTCATGGTGCTGGCCAACATCGCCGCCGCCGTCGACCCGGAGGCGGCGACGTGGCTGCGCCAGGCGGGGATCCCGGTGCTCGAAAGCGCGCGCAGCGGGCTGCTGGCGCTGCGCCACCTGCTCGACCACGCGGCCCGCCCGGCGCGCGCGGACCCGCCGCCCATCGAGGCGGCGCGGCGGGACCACTGGGCGCGGGTGCTGGCGCGGGGGGAGCCGGACGGCCCCGTCCTGCTCGGACTGCTCCGCGCCTACGGGATCGCGGCGGCCCGGGCCTGCCCGGCCGGCACCGCCGACGGCGCACTGGCGGCGGCGGCCGAGATCGGGTACCCGGTGGTGCTCAAGACCGGCCAGCCCGGCATCGCCCACAAGTCAGACGCGGGCGGGGTCGTGCTCGGCATCCGTGATCCGGCCGGCCTGGCCGCCGCCTACGCCGGGATGGCCGGCCGGCTCGGGCCGCGGGTGCTCGTCTGCGAGACCGCGGGGCCGGGCACCGAGCTCGCCCTCGGCATCACCCGCGACCCCGGCCTCGGGCCGCTGGTGGTGATCGGGGCCGGCGGCCTGCTGGTCGAGTTCCTGGCCGACCGGGCGGTGGCGCTGCCGCCGGTCGATGCAGCACAGGCGCTGCGCATGCTGGGCCGGCTGCGCGTGGCCGGGCTGCTGGCCGGGGTACGCGGCCAGCCGGCCGCGGACACCGGCGCCATCGCCGGGGCGGTCGTGGCGGTCTCCACGATCGCCCGTGAGCTCGGCGACCACCTGGAGGCGCTCGACATCAACCCGCTGATCTGCGGCCCGGGCGGTGCCGTCGCGGTGGACGTGCTCGCGGTGCGCCGCGGCTTGTAGCCGGTCGCACAGCTCAGCGGTGCACGGCCGCCAGCAGCGCGGCGTAGGAGCGGACGAGCGCGGCGCGCATGGGCGGGAGCAGCGGGCTGTCCATCCGCCTGCCCTCCGTCACCCACTGGTCGACGAGGTCCATCGCCCGCGCCCGGTACTCGGCGGCGGGCCGCAGCGCCGCCTCGTCGATGCCGAAGGTGTAGGCATACAGCTCCGACAGCGCGTCCACCAGCGGCTGGGTGTCCCCGTTTCCCCCCCGCTGGTGAATGCGGTGGACCCGCCACCATTCGACTTCCAGCTCGGCGGCGCGGGCCGGGTTGACAGGCTCGCCGTGGGTCAGGCGCAGCAGGGCATAGAAGCGGCGCATGCAGCGGCGGGCACCGGCCGGGTCGCTCTTGGGCGGGGGCGGCGCCCAGAGCTGGTTGGCGCGCAGCACCAGCCAGGCCCCGTGCACGGTCCTGATCCAGTCCATGCCGAACGCGGTGCGCACCACCAGGACCGACAGGGCCAGGAAGCGGGCCCATTCACGCTTGTAGTAGGCCACCCACACGGCGGCCTCCAGATGGCCCACCCGGAGCGGGCTGAAGGAGCGCAGCCGGTTGGGTCCCCAGCTAAGGACCCAGGGCCGGCCGCCCCGGGGTCTGCCGTCCCGGGGACCATCCGCCCGGGAGCGGCCGGGCCGGTAACCGTTCGCCTGCGCCTGCCCGGCGGCTTCTGCCTCGCTACTCACGCGACTCCCGCAGTCAACGCCACTCACCGTGATTCCCCCGGCCACCCCGGATCTCTGTGCGGGTGATCTCCGAGCCCGAGCCTAGGGCATGCTTTTACCCTGCCATGGGGCCATTCCGGGTTCCGGCCCGGGCACCATGCCACCGGGATGCTCAGAACAGGACGTACAGCTTGCGGATCGTCTCGTGGATCTGCCAGCTGCCCTGCCAGCCACGGGGGAAGACGGCGGTGTCACCGGGGCCGATGTCCTGCGGCGGGCCGTCGTCGGGTGTGACGGTCATCCGCCCGGACAGGATGTACACCGCCTCGTTGGTCTCCAGGGTCCAGTGGGAGGGCCCCGGCGTGCACTCCCACACCCCGACCTCCTGATCGCCGTCAGCCCACAGCGTCCTGCCCGTGGTCTGCATCGGCTCCCCCGTGGCCTCGGCCAGCGGGCCCCAGTCCTCCAGGTCGGCGGCGGCCGCCGCGGCGGCCAGGAACGGGGTGGCCGCGGTCGTGTCGGTCATGGAACGGTGCACCGTCCTTCGGGAAGGGGTCAGCTCTTGTCAAGCGCCTGCTCCGGCGCCATCTCCGGGAACGGCAGCGCGATCGGGTCCGTGGCCAGCCGGCTGCGGCCGGCCTCGTCGAACCGGTCCAGCCCGAGCGGGGCCGCATCCACCACGTCGGAGGTGCCGGTGAGCGCCAGGTCGGCGGCGACCCGGGCGACCGCCGGGCCCCACATCATGCCGTGCCCTCCGGCGCTGGCGACGGTGACCCCGGCCAGCGGCCCTTCCGGGCCGAGCGCGGGGCCGATGATCGGCAGGTGGTCGGGGGTGTAGTCGATGGTGGCCGCCCAGGTCCGGCGCAGCCCGAGCCCGGCGGTGACGGGCACCAGCGTGGCGAGCCGCCCGCGCATGCGGGCGAGGTAGGCCTCGTCGACCGAGACGTTCTCGCCCGGCTGCTCGTCCGGGTTGCTCATCCCGAACAGCAGCCCGCCCTCCTCGGGCCGCCAGTACAGGCCGGCCAGCAGGTCGAACACCATCGGCACCCGGGCGGGCCGCAGGTCCGGGTGCGGCTCGGTGACGGCGACCTGGTGCCGCACCCCGCCCGCCGGGATCCTGATCCCGGCCAGCGCGCCCACCTTGGCCAGCTTCGGCCCGCCGGTGAGCACCACGAGCGGGGCGCTGATCCGCCCGGCGGGCGTCTCCACCCCGGCTACCCGGCCGGCCTCCATCACCAGGCCGGTGAACCGGACCTGCTCGCACACCCGGACGCCGCTGAGGGCAAGGGCGACCGCGTAGGCGGTGACGTTGCGCGGCGGGGTGATGTAGCCGTCGTCGTCGCAGAAGGTGCCGCCCAGGGTCTGGCCCGGCGCGAGGGTGGGGTTGGCCGCGTCCACCTCCGCCGGGCCGAGCCAGCGCACCGGTACCCCCAGCGAGGACTGCATGGCCAGGCGCTCCCTGGCCGCGGCCACCTCGGGCTCGGTGAAGCAGGGAAGCAGGTAGCCCTGGGCGACGAAGCCGGAGTCGAGGCCAAGCTCGTCACGCTGGCCAAGATAGAAGCGGCGGGACCACTGGCCCAGGCGCACCGCGGTGGGCGTGCCGCCCTGCATGCGGACCACGCCGGCGGCCCGGCTGCTCGCGCCTTGCCCGAGCAGGCCCTTCTCCAGCAGCACCACCCGGCCCAGGCCCGCGCGGCGCAGGAAGTAGGCACACCAGCCGCCGATGGTTCCGCCGCCGACGACCACCGCGTCGGCGCTGCCCGGATGGCCCGGCGAGGTCATTGGCACGAGCCCGATGCTGACATAAACTGAACAGTCAGTCAAGACCGAGCACAGGAGCGCGATGTACGGGCTGACCGAAGACGATCTCGACATCCAGAAGCGTGCCCGCATCTTCGCCGACGAGATGATCCCGCACGAGGAGGCGGCCGAGCTCGCGGGCGGCGAGCTGCCCCCCGGCCTGGCCGCCGCCCACGCCACCCGCGCCCGCGAGCTCGGGCTGTGCGCGACGAACATGCCCAGGGAGCTGGGCGGCGGCGGGTGCACCACCCTGCAGCAGGTGCTGGTCCAGGAGCAGGTGGGGCGGGTGACCAACGCGCTCGCCTGGGCCGTGTCCACTCCCCCGTCCTGGCTGCCGGCGGTGGCCACGCCCGACCAGACCGAGCGGTACGTCCTGCCCGCCGTCCGCGGCGAGCGCGAGGAGTGCTACGCGATCACCGAGGAGGACGCGGGGTCCGACGTGGCGGCCATCGAGGCGACCGCCCGCCGGGACGGCGACGGCTATCTGCTCAACGGCGTCAAGTGGCACGTCACCTCGTTCAACACCGCCGACTTCGCCTTCTTCCAGGCCAAGCTGGTGGGCGGCCCGCATGATGGCGAGCACGCCATGTTCTTCGTGGACCTGCCGAGCCCCGGGGTGAGCGTGGTCCGCACCCCGGCGTACTCGCACACGATCAGCCACCACCACCCGATCGTCGCCTTCACCGACGTCTACGTGCCGGCCGCCAACCTGGTCGGCGCCGAGGGCGACGGGATGACGTTCGCCTACGAGTGGTTCCGGTTCGAGCGGCTGATGGTCGCCGCCCGCTGCCTCGGCGCGGCGGAGCGGCTCACCGCCGAGATGACGGCGTTCGCCGCCGCCCGGCGGGTCGGCGGCCACCCGATCAGCGAGTTCGGCCTGGTCGCCGGCATGCTCGCGGACAGCCTCACCGAACTGTTCGCCGCCCGGTCGCTCGCCTACGAGACCGCCCGCGGCATCGACCGGGGCGGCGACGTCAAGGTCGCTCACGCCCAGTGCTCGATGGCCAAGCTCTACTGCTCGGAGATGGCCGGGCGGGTCGCCGACCGAGCGGTGCAGGTCTTCGGCGGGCGCGGCTACATGCGCGAGAACGTGGCCGAGCGCTTCTACCGCGAGCTCCGGGTGGAGCGGATCTGGGAGGGCACCAGCGAGGTCCAGCGCGCGATCATCGCCGGCCAGATGGTCAAGCGCACCCCCGGTGCCCTGGCCTGACTGGCCGCTCCGGCGCCGAAACCAATCATTGGTTCAGATCCCTTCCCCCATGGGGGCACAGAACTGAACCGTTCCGGGCTGCGCAGTTTAGCCCGGCAGGTTCGCCTCGATGGCGGCGACCAGTTCCGGGTCCTCGGGGGTGACGAGTGGCCGGAACCGGCCGATGACGGTGCCATCGGGGCCGACCAGGAACTTCTCGAAGTTCCACTGCACATCGCCGGCCTCGCCACTGGCGTCGGGCACCGCCGTCAGCTCCGTGTAGATCGGATGCCGGCCGGGCCCGTTCACCTCGATCTTCTCGAACATGGGGAAGCTGACCCCGTACGTGGTCGAGCAGAACTCACCGATCTCCGCTGCGGTGCCGGGCTCCTGCCCGCCGAACTGGTTGCACGGGAAGCCGACCACGGCGAACCCGCGCTCCGCATAGCGTTCGTGCAGCCGCTCGAGCCCCGTGTACTGGGGGGTGAGCCCGCACTTCGAGGCGACGTTGACCACGAGCAGCACGGCGCCCGCCAGGTCGCCGAGCGAGCCGGGCTCGCCGTTCAAGGTGTTCAAGGGCAGGTCATGCACGGTCACGAGATGGTCCTCCGCTCGGTTCAGGCTCCCCCCTACACCTGATCCAACAGCGGCAGCCGCGCCGGCATGCCCGCTGCCGTCAGCGGGCCGGCGCCGGGGCGGGGACGGCGGAGTTCCAGACCGGCTGGCCCTGGTTCCAGACCGGCTGGCCCTGGTTCTAGACCGGCTGGCCCTGGTAGCCGCGGGCGACCATGGTGACGAACTGGTAGACCGCGTCCTCCTCCGGCGAGAGCGGTCCCGGCACCGCGTGCGGCGAGCTCATGCCGCGCTGCACCGACTCGCACGCGTGCCAGTCCTGCCGGTTGGTGATGTCCCAGAACTCGATCGCGTAGGCGGGGTCGAAATCCGGCCGGGCCAGCGACTCCGGCGCGAACGCCCAGGTGCACTCGATATGCGTCCGGTCGGCGGCCTGCGGCACCAGCCGGTGCAGCATCACGTAGTCGGGATGCAGGCTCACCAGCAGGTTGGGGAAGATGTTCACGTAGATGACGGTCCGGAGGCCCTGTTCATCCAGCGCGCGCAACGGCGCCCCGTGGCTGGTCCCGTCCAGCGACATGGTGGCCATGCCGTCGCGCAGGTTCATCCAGCCGCCGGCCCAGGTCCCCGGCGCCGCGTAGTTCTCGCCGCTCTTGGGCGGGCTCACCTTGCACAGTTCCGGGTGGATCGTCGGGCAGTGATAGCACTCGTGGTAGTTCTCGGTGAGAATCTTCCAGTTCGCGGTGGTCTCGTAGTCGTGCTGCCCGGCCACGACCAGCCGCCCCATCTCGTAGGGCGCGACGATCTCGTCCAGCATGCCCAGCGAGGTAGGTCCAGGAGTGGTAGGGGCAGATGATCACCTTCTGCTGGGCGGCCGCGCCGCACGGCAGCAGTTCGTGCCCCCGGTGGCGGCACGTGTTCGCGAACGCGCGCAGCACGCCCTCGTTATCGCGGACCAGCAGCACACTGCCCTCGCCGACCGACTCCGCCCGCTGGTCGCCCGGCCCGGATATCTGGTCGCTGCGTCCCACGCACATCCAGCCGCCGCCGAAGAAATGGCGCTGCTCCCACGCGAACACTGCCGGGTCCACGTAGGCGGTGCGAGGAAGCATCCGGCTCTGGCCGAAGGGTGCCAGCGACGCGGCGAGCGCTGCCTGGTCGACCGGGGCGGGGAGAGGCGGCGTTTGACTGACCATACAGTCAAGACTAGGCAGGAACCGGCGGGCTGTCCAGGGCCAGGAGGCGCTGCGCCTGCGCTACCGGGGGCGGCCGAAGCCGCTGACCTCGCGGCGGAATACGGCCAGCCCAGCAGGGGCGTGTTCCAGCCGCCAGTCCTGGTGGTGGATGCCGCGATGCTGAGCAAGATCGAACCAGACCAGCCCGAGCAGCCGGTGACGCCGGATACCGGCGAACAGGCCAGGGATGCACCGCACCTGGCCTGAGACGGGCCCGACCGCTGTCTCGGCCAGCAGCACCGGCTTCCTGGTGATCGCGCGCACCGCCGCGAGGGTGGGGTCGAACACTCTTGAGAAGGTGGCGTGGCGGTACTCGTAGTAGGCGTCGATGCCCACCCAGTTCACATACGACGAGCCCGGCCAGTAGGCGCGCAGCGGGCCGGACCCGGTGAACTTTCTGTTGACCGTCCATAGCCAGGTCACGTTGGTCGCGTGCTGCGCGCGGAAGACCCTGACCACGTGCCGCCAGGCGGCAACCCAGGTCGCTGGCGGGGTGCGCGTCCATCCCCAGCTGTACCAGGGGCCGTTGGGCTCCGGCGCGAAGCTAAGGATGACCGGGTGCCGGTATGCGCGCACCTGCGCGGCGTAGGCCCGCAGGTAGGAGTCGAAGTACCCGTCCGCGATCTGGTGGATGTCGATGTGGTCGGGTTCGATCTGGACGAGGGGCTCGGCACCATGCCGGTAGGCGGTCTCGGCGAAGTTGGTCAGGAAGGGTTCCCACCACCCGCTGTAGTAGAGCACGATGTCGGGGGTGCGGCCCACGGCGGCCGAGAACTGCTCGACCGGGCGGTAGGACTCGGTCTCGCCAAGCTCGAAAACGCCAAGGTGCAGCCCGGGCCGTACCGGCTGGTAATGGATCGTTGTGGCCCCGACCCGTGCGGGCTCTTCGTTCCGGGAAACACCATAGATGCAGGTCGCCAGCGCCAGGGCGGCGACGAGGGTCCCGCCATACCAAATGGTCGCCGGGACCTTCCGGCGGTAGCCCGGCACCTGCTTGATCTTGACGGGCAGCAGGCGCCCCACTGCCGACAGCGCATAGCTGGCCGTGACCAGCCTCACGTACAGATACGGGCCGTCGGGGCGCAGGAAGCTGGTAAGAATTTCGCGCACCATGTCCCGCGCCGTCCTTCACACATGTCCCCAGGAGACATCACGCTGCGTGATCTCGTGCCTGAGCGCCTGGAAAAGATACAAGCCGTCAAACATTCCGTAGCCCCATTCGGGGAACAGCAGGAGAGCGAGCAGGACACCCTTCGGGCCCGCCCGCCCGGCCGTGATCACGCGCTCGAGGTAGATGACCAGCAGCATCGCGAGCACCCATGGCGGCATGCTGAGGACGGGGTGGGTGGCGAGCGAATAGATGAGGATCGCCCAGCAGGCCAGCTGCGAGCAGTACCTGCCGTAGAAGAAGGCCTGCCTCGCCCAGTTGGTCCATGTGGCCCGCGTGATCCCGTACTGGCGCAGCGCCGTCAGCGTCCCGCTCTGCCACCGCAGGCGCTGCCGGAAGAGATGCCGCCACGTGGGCATGAGCTCCGTGGTGGCGGTGCAGCCCGGCGGGCACAGGCACCGGTAGCCCAGCGTCTTCAGCGCCAGCGTGATCTCGTAGTCCTCGGTGATGGACGAACTGCAGTAGTACTCGCCGTGAATACCGGGCAGTACACGCCCACGTTCGGCGGCCAGCTGGCGCAGGACCGGCACCCTGAACAACGTTCCAGTGCCGGACAGCACCCACAGGTCGGCACGCCGACGGACCAGGCGCGAGGCCCGGACGAACTCGTTGCGCTGCAGCTGCAGGAGCAGGCCTGGCCCGCGCTCTCCGGTGTACGTTCCGGACACGCCGCCGATCCGGCGGTCGCGCATCAGGGCCTCCGTGGCGCACCGGATCCAGCCGCTGGCGAGCTGTGAATCGGCGTCCATGATGAGAACGAAGTCGTCTTCCCCCAGGGAGGGGAGGATGCGGGCGAGAGCCTGGTTGAGCGCTCCCGCCTTCCGGGCGGAGTTGCGGACGGTCACCATCACCTCTGCGCCGTAGAGCATGCTGAGGTCATCGGTGTCATCGGAACAGTTGTCCGAGATCACGATGATCCGGTCCGGCGGCCGGGTCTGCCCGCGGAGCGACTGGACGGTCGCGTCGATCGAGGCGGCCTCATTCTGGGCCGGAACTAGGGCGACGACCGCAGCCTCCCGCCGGGCGGCGACGCGCCGACGGTGACTCCGCGTCCGGATCGACCGGGCAGGTACTGCCCTGCTGACCGGCGGGAGCGGCGCGGGCAGCGTGGCCAGCGACATCAGCAGCTTGAGCGCCGCGTCCACATGTTCGGCCGGTCGCTGCGCCTGTTCTGATGCTCTAGCCATATCCCGCACGTTCATACTGATGACAGGATCCATACGACAGAGCGACGACTGCCGACGATGCGTTACGTGCAGAACCAGACCGCAGCGGTAATTAAAGGTGATCGGCACCTGATGAGGCTCACCATTCGGCTCGCCGCAGTCGCCGCCGCCGGGCTGCTGGCGGCGGGCTGCGGGTCGGCCGGGCCGGCCGGGCAACCGTCGGCGTCGCCCGCGGTCTCGCCCGCCACCTCCGCCCCGGCCCCGGCCTCGGCTCCGGCCTCCGCGCCGGACTCTGCCACCCCGACGCCGTTCGCCTACCAGCCGCTGTTCCCGTTCGGGAGCCTGGCCGAGGTACGGGCCTGGCAGGCCAGCTACGCCTCGGGCGGGCATCAGCCCTGGCACCTGAACCCGGGTCTCACCGCCCTTGCGTTCACGCAGGGGTACCTGGGCTTCAGCCACATCGGCAAGGTGGCGGACCTGCGCATCAGCGGCGGGGACGCCCACGTGACCGTCGGCTTCCACCGCCCGGATGGCCACGTCAGCGCGGCCGCCGTCGTCCACCTGGTGAAGTACGGCTCCGGCCGGAACGTGCCGTGGGAGGTGGTCGGCACCGACGACACCACCCTCACCCTCGACGTCCCGGCCTACGGCGGCATCGCCACCTCGCCGGTGCGGATCGGCGGCAAGGTCACCGGCGTGGACGAGAGCCTGCGGGCCGAGGCCCACCGGCTGGGCGCCAGCGGCCCGGTGGGCAGCTTCTGCTGCCAGCCGGCCGGCGGCCAGGCCAGCCCCTGGTCGTTCAGCGTCCCGTTCCACGCCGCGTCCGGCCAGGTGATCACCATTGTGGTGCACACGGGCGGCCATGTCGCGGCGGTGGAACGGTTCGCGGTCACCGGAGCCCGGGCCGGTTAGGACGGGCACGCCCCGGCCGTCAGTAGCCTGGTGGCATGCCCACCCCACTCCGGATCGCCGCCAAGGTCACCGTGGACGCCGCGCCGGCGGACACCTGGCGGACCGCGGTCGACTGGCCTCGCCAGCGCGAGTGGATCTGGGGCACGCGGGTGAGCGGCGGCCACGGCATCGGAGCCGGGGTGACCGGATGGACCGGCATCGGGCCGATCGGTTTCACTGACCACATGGTGATCACCGAATGGGACCCGCCGCACCGGTGCGAGATGAAGCACACCGGCCGGGTGGTGCGCGGGACAGGGATCTTCGAGGTTGCACCGCACGGGCCCGGCAGCGAGTTCCGCTGGATCGAGGACGTCCAGCTGCCGCTCCCGCCAGCCATCGGGGCCCTGGCGGCCCGGGTGATCATCCCCATCGCCGGGTGGGGCCTGCGATCGTCCCTGCGCCGTTTCGCCCGGCTGCTCGGTTCCCCCGTGCCGATGCCCCAGGACTGACCCCACCGCCCGCGCTGGAAGGACCACCCCGTGCCGTACGCAACCCCCGGCGCCGACATCGTGCCGATCATCGATGCCGCGCCGACGCCGATCACCTTCCTGGCACCCGGCGGGAGCTTCCTGGTGCTGCTGCACCACGAGACGCATCCCCCCATCGCCATGCTGGCCCGGCCCCACCTGGCGCTGGCCGGGATCAGGCTGGACGCGGGGCTCGGCGCCCGCCGCCGGATGCGCCGCCTGACCGGCCTGTCGGTGGTGCTGCCCGCCGACGGGACCGAGACGCAACTGGACCTGCCGGCCGGGTCGCAGGTGGGCCCGCCCATCTGGGCGCCGGACGGCCGCCGCTTCGCGTTCTGCCTCGACCGTCCCGACGGGGTCGGGCTGTGGACCGCCGACGCGGCCACCGCCGCGTGCGCCCCGGTGCCGGGGCTGACCGTCCGCGACGTGCTGGGCGGGGACACGTCCGCCACCGGCGGGACCGTGCGGTGGTCGCGCGACGGGCGGTCGCTGCTGGTGCTCGCCGCGCCGGACGGGCAGCCGGCGCCGCCGGAGCCGCCGATCGAGCCGCAGACCGATGAGACCTCCGGCAAGCACTCGCAGATGGCCACCTACACCGACCTGCTGAGCACCCCGGCCGACGAGGACACCTTCGAGGCGCTGGCGACGACCATCCCCTGCCGGGTCGACCCGGTCACCGGTGAGCGCCAGCAGCTGGGACCACCCGGGCTGTACCAGAGCCTCAACGATTCCCCCGACGGGACTCACCTGCTCGTGTACCGGCTCCAGCGGCCCTTCTCGTTCCGCGTCCCGTGGCAGCTGTTCGCCCGGCGCGTCGAGGTGTGGGATGCCGCCGGGACGCCGGTCACCGTCATCGCCGACCTGCCGGTGAGCGACGAGGTGCCGCGGCAGGGCGTGCCGACCGGCCCGCGCCTGGTCAGCTGGGAGGAGCGGGCGCCGGCCAGCCTGGTGTGGGCGGAGGCCCTGGACGGCGGCGACCCGGTAACGCCCGCCGCCCACCGCGACCGGGTCTTCCGGCTCGGCGCGCCGTTCACCGGCGAGCCGGTCAAGGTCACCGAAACCCGCCACCGCTGCCTGAGCTGGTACGACCTGGACGAGCCGAACCAGCTGCTGCTGGTCGAGCATGACCGCGACCGGCGGTGGCTGACCACCTGGCTGCTGGACCCGGCGGAGCCGGACCAGGCCCGGGTGATCTTCGACCTGTCCATGGACGATGCCTACCGCGACCCCGGCTCGCCGCTGCTGGCGCTCCGCCCGGACGGCGCCCGTACCGTGCTGGGCGACGGTTCCGCCATCTACCTGCGCGGCGACGGGGCCACCCCGGACGGCGACCGGCCCTTCTTCGATGGCTTCGATCTCGCCACGCTGACGGCCACCCGCCTGCACGAGAGCCCGCCGGGATGCGTTGAGCATGTGCTCGGTTTCACCGACGCCAGCGAGCCCGAGGTTGTCATCTGGCACGAGAGCCCCACCGAGCCGCCGAACCTGGTAGCCGTCACGCTCAGCGGCTCCCGCTCGCGGCCGCTGACCGCCTGGCCCGACCCGCATCCGCAGCTGACGCCGATCGCCCGGCACCTCATCACGCACGACCGCGGCGACGGCGTGACCCTGTCCGGGATCCTCCATCTCCCTCCCGGCCATGACCCGGCCCGGGACGGGCGGCTGCCGCTGCTGCTGTGGGCCTACCCGTTCGACTTCGGCAGCCCCGACACGGCCGGCCAGGTCCGGGGCAGCGTCAGCGAGTTCACCCGGCTGACCGCGCTGGGACCGGTCGCCTTCGTCCTGCGCGGGTACGCGGTGCTGGCGGACGCGACCATGCCGGTGATCGGCGACCCGGAAACCATGAACGACACCTACCTGGAGCAGATCACCGCCGCCGCCCGGGCCCACATCCGGACACTGGACGAGGCGGGGATCATCGACCCGGAGCGGGTTGTGGTCGCCGGCCACAGCTACGGCGGCTTCATGACCGCCAACCTGCTCGCGCACACCGACCTGTTCGCGGCCGGCATCGCCCGCAGCGGGGCCTACAACCGGACGCTGACCCCGTTCGGTTTCCAGACCGAGCGGCGCAGCTTCTGGGAGGCGCCGGCGGTCTATGACCGGGTCTCGCCGTTCCGGTACGCCGACCAGATCAGCGCGCCGCTGCTGCTCATCCACGGCGCGCAGGACGCCAACTCGGGCACCTACCCCATCCAGTCGCAGCGGCTGTTCGACGCCATCCGCGGCAACGGAGGCACGGCCCGGCTGGTGGTGCTCCCGTACGAGAGCCACGCCTACCTGGCCCGGGAATCGGTCCTGCACGTCCTCGCCGAGCAGTTCGGCTGGCTGGAACGCTGGCTCGGCCCCGCCCCGGAGGGGCAGGCCGGCCGGGAGGCGCCGGTCAGCCTGTCCGGTCGCGGCTAGCCATCACCCGCCATCCATCTTGCCGAAGCGCAGGAACGCCGTGAGCGCCGCGATCACCAGCGCAACCGCGGCGCCGAGATAGAGCGTGTTCAGCCCGCCGCCCTTGGACTCCACCGCCACATCGGTGAAGGTCACCGCCGCCACCAGGATGATCATCGAGATCACCCTGGCCTTGAGGTCGTTGAGGTCGTCCATCTTCAGCCAGGCGGGCAGCCGCATGCCCGGGCCATCGGCGTCGATCCTGCCGATGAACAGCTCATAGAAGCCGAAGGCCGCGATCATGAGGGTCGCGCCCACCAGGAACAGATCGGTCAGGAGCAGGAGAAAGCCGAGGTTGTGGCTGGTCAGCTCGGGCTTCTGCACGAAGCTCGCCACTGACCTGATAAACACGTCTGTCCCGTAGGCAAAAGACGCCAGAGCGGAGAGCAGGAGCACGACCGTTGGGATCACGACCACGATCACTCCTTCCTTCCCGTCAGGCACAAGGGCTGGGCGCCGGTGGCGCACCGCGCGGGCCCGGGCCATGCGGCATTGTTCTAGTGCACCTGCCTGTAATTCCGTGTGGTATTAGGCTCCTCGCCGGGTGGCGAGCGACTCCCGGGGCCAGCCTAGGTGGGGCTGGCGCGGGCGGGCCGGTGCCGGCCAAGGGACCCGCGGGCGCCGCGGTGATGGGCACGGCGGCGTGGGTCACGTCGCGAGGAGGCGACACCAGGCAGGTGCGCCCCAGCGCGGCGGTGCGTGACGCCAGCCGGAGTGACCGGCGTGATCCCGCCGCCATTACGGGCGGCGATGCTGGCCGCCGCGGACAGGTCGCGGTGGCCGGTGAACTGGCAGGCTGGGCAGGTCAGGACTCGCCCGGGCGGCTTTGGAATGCGGCTGGTGCAGCCGGGGCAGGTGGAGGAGGTGCCGCGCTCGTCCACCAGGGTCAGGTTGATCCCTGCCGCCCCGGCCTTGTCTTTGAGCGCGGTGATGATGTGACCGATGCGCCAGTCGCGGGTCCGCTGATTATGCCGCCGCCCGGCCTTGATGCTGAGCACGCCGCGGGGATCGCCGACGGCCAGGGTGCCGACCCGGCGGGCCACCGCCCAGGCGATGACCGACTTGGCGGCCTCGTGCTGGGCCTGGCGGACCCGCCGCCGGTGCCGCGCCTCGGCCAGCCGCTGGCGGCGCCGGTAGTGCCGCCACCGCCGCGACCCCCGCTGCCCCGGCTTGGGGGCGCGGCGGGCGACCGCCCGGGTGCGGGCCTTGCGGTCGGCCAGGTGCATCCGGTACTCGGCGCGGATCGCCCGCCCCGACACCAGCAGCCCCCGCCCATCCGGCCCGGCCACCGCGTACGGGTGGATGATGCCCAGATCTACCCCAGCCACCCGGCATGGGTCCGGCTCCTGCCCGGCCGGATAGCTGGTGACCGGCACCTCGGCCGTCACATCCACCCACAGCCGCCCCGCGTCATAGACCAGCGTCACGGAGCGAACCTGGCCGGGCGGGTAGGGCAGGTCGCGGTCCAGCCGCACCCACAGCGCCGGCCGACCGCGGGCGACCGGGATCCGCAGCCGCCTGCCCGCCAGCGTGAACGTGCCG
>WNFX01014477.1_pt1 | contig 15427 bp, 20 predicted proteins | sample 5400111 | NCBI WGS metagenome assembly WNFX01 (sample SAMN13153363, study PRJNA577476) | soil metagenome | isolation source: 40 cm soil or saprolite under grassland replicate 1 | place: USA:California | collected 2016-06-15 | reverse complement strand
CGGGGTCAGCACCGCGGCCGATCGTGTTGAGCGGCAATTCCACCGGGACAATCCCGATGAGCTATGGGTCACCGATGTGACCGAGCACCCGACAAGAGAGGGCAAGGTCTACTGCGCCGTCGTGCTGGACGCATGGTCACGGCGCGTGATTGGCTGGTCAATCGATGGTTCACCAACGACCGCTCTTGTCACCCACGCTCTTGGCATGGCAATCGACCAGCGCCGTCCCTCCAACAGCACCGTGATTCACAGCGACCAGGGCACTCAGTTCACTTCGTGGGCATTTACTCGTCGAGCCGTCGACTCGGGACTTCTGCCATCGATGGGCTCCGTCGGCGATTGTTTCGACAACGCCGTGATGGAGGCCTTTTGGAGTCGGATGCAGGTCGAGCTGCTCGACCGAAAACGATGGAGCACTCGCCTTGAGCTCGCTAACGCGATGTTTGAGTACCTCGAGATCTTTCACAACCGCAAGCGTCGCCATTCATCGCTCGGTATGCTCACACCCGTCGAGTTCGAAGCTCGACGTCGCCAGCCAACGACGGCAGCATGACTTCCAATTACCCGGCTCTACTCAAGCCAGGACACCCCTGAGCCTCCATCAAACCCAGGGCAGTTCATTAGGTTCAAAACGTATTTAGGTTCAAAACGAAGAGCGCACCAGAGCTGACTCGTTGTTCGCGGACGTTTTGGCGCGACTGTGCAGTACCAGGACTGATTAGTACTCGCGGTCGATCTCTCGGTCGCTAACGGGTCTGAGAATAGACTCGTGGTCCGAAAAGCATGTATCCGATTCCTACCAATATCAGGATGTACTCACCGATAAAAACGGCAGGCGGAGGGGGAATAGTGAAGAAGAACTTAGCCTGGTCAGCAGGAGGGAGGAGGAAGGAAAACGAGGCGTCTATTACCGCCAAGACGCCTGCGAGCTTCGCACTTCGCAGGAACAGTGAAACCAACCCGGCAAGCGGAATCAACAAACCGACAGTGATGAAGAACCCCGCGAACGCCGGGGTCCGCAGTTCGTGTATACGAGTCTCGACTCCCAACGGAGTCAACAGGAAGCCGAGAACAAAGCCCAGCCCAAACAAGACTGCCAGTATTCCCTCTGCTCTGCTGAACGACGCCATTGTCTTGGATAACGAGGTCATTTCTTAATTCCGCCCTTGCATCAGCTCTCTAATTATGGCCACCGACCACTGCCCCCACTGACAGCCTCCAGGTTGCCAAAGCGTTTCGCCTACGTGTGGAGTCACAAAGTCCATCAGCGGCGCCCGACCTCATCCCAACCCCCGTTGCAGGGACGCCATCCGCGCGCAAATCGCCGCACCTTGATCGATCCGATCCCGACCGTGCTGAGCCAGGTCACCGCCGCATGCCCGGTGTTCATCGCGTCGAACATGTGCCCGCGCGCATCTCCTCCCCGCGGTGAGGTGGAAGGCGATGTCTTGGAGTGCCCCCGACTGGATATACAGCCGCGGCGAAACTAACCCGCCCGGCGACAACCGTTCGAGTCCTCAGAGGGCCTCCGCGTAGGAGTCGAAGCTGAGTACGACAGACGATCGGGAGTCAGTCTCCGAGCCCCTGGAGGTCACAGCTGTGTCACGCATTCACGGAACCAGGCGGATACACGAGGTCACAGGAGGACACGAAGAAGATCCAATTCGAGTACAGGAGGAACCGTGCGGACACCACAGGACACGAGAGGACACGCCATAGCGCCGGTTCGGGACCGTGAGGCCCCGGGTTCAAATCCCGGGCCCCCGACCAATTTCTGAACTCAGCATCAGCGAATCCGATGGTTCTCACGCGGTCGCCGCGTCACAGGGAGGTCACAGATTTTCTTGGAACTCGGTGGCGGCAGCCCCGTCCAAGTGGATTACGGACCGTCGTTGAACTCGCTCACGGCTATTGCACAGCCGATATATCAGGACGCGCACGGCCCCGGGACCGTGAGGCACCTGGGTTCGAAAATCAAAGGCGCTGTCCACGCCGCTGTACTGCCGGCGCACAGGTCAGGACCGTGAGGCACTGATTGTTTGCGACTAGCGCCTGAATCGGCGAGTCGATTTGCCCGACATGTTGGTGACGCCCTTCGTCCGCGTTCTGGCAGAGATACTGTGCTTTTTCGCCAGCTCTCTGTTCGCCGATACCCACGCGTTCCAATTTGCCTCGAAGTCGGAGCCAACGTCGCCCTGGCGGACCATACGTTTGAAGATCTCGTAAGGGTCGGATCCCGCGCCTCTTTTTCTCAACGTGTTCGCATCGTTCAAGTACAGAGGGATGATTACCCGCTGGGCCGACGAGAACGTGTAGAAAAGGCGAAATCGCTCCGGCAAGCCGTGCTTCTTCACGCGCCGAAACTTGCTTAGATCGTCCTCCAGCCGGAAATCCCTAGCATTGGGATCGGCGGGGATGAGATTTGTTACAAGTCGATGGACGGCTGCCAGCAGCTTGACTTCAGGGTGCCTTTCGTATTCGGTCCGAGGTAGCGACGCGTTGAGCTTTTCGACCCTGTCGACGAGCTTGTGATACCTCTTTTCGAAGTGGGCTCCGAAGACGATCCTCCAGCCGTTTGCAACAAACGGCTGCTGCAGCTGGGAACTCAGTCGTCGTCCAGTTTTATGCCGGCGGTCAGCTTGGCGGATCGGCCGAGTAGATCAGCGGTCTCCTTCGTCAAAGGGGGCTGCGTAATTGTCTCCCGCAACAGCAGGTCCAAGAACGCACCGAATACAGGCTCGTTCTCGAAGTCTGGCTCCGGAGCTTGCCTAGGCGCTTCGATCACGATCCGGTGTTCTGTACGCACGAGGTCAACCTCCGATCCGCCAACCACCTCTTCGACCCAAGCCTTGGGCAGCACGACCGAGGGAGATCCCCCTGTCTTGCCCAGCTTGACCCGCTTCCGCTCGTACTCAACCACGATGCCAGTGTATCCAAATTTGGCACCATATTGCAACAAGTTGCAACATCTCGCTCATACCCAAACAGGTTTCAGGCCGCTTGGCCTGGCCGCTTGAGCGATGGACGCCGTGGCTATTCAAGCTGGCCGGGTCTACCCAGCCAGCGCCGCGTGCCGCCCGGGACAAGATTGGCCGGTTCGTTCGTTGTGCGAGGTATGTTCGAATTCCTCGCTAAGCCAGAAAGGAAGTGAGTTGCAATGAAACGCCCGTTTCACCGGCGCCAGCGCGGTCAAGGAATGGTGGAGTACGCCTTGATCCTGGTCCTCGTTTCGATCGTGGTCATCGTGATTCTTTTAACAATGGGGAACCAGATACAGAACGTCTTCTCCAACGTCGTGGCCGCGCTTGGTTAGAGGTTCGCTTGTGCTTCTACTAACCTGGAGCTTGCTTCACCTGGGGGTCTGCATGTCGCCTGAAAGGGTTGCGGACAGCAGCGCCTGCCAGGTCTATTCTGGCTGCGGGAAACTAGGGTCCTGAGCCTGAGACGGTTGCGGACAAGACAGGGGAGGGGTAGTTCTCGGTGCTCGCCACGCCCTCGTCCCAGCACCTGGCTGTGGGGGTCACATATTCATCTGCGGGCAGGCTACTCGGAGTAGCGTCGCCTGACCCTTAGGATTTCGATCGCCGATGCTCCTCGCTTTCGTCTACTCCTGGCTTCGGTTGCTCCTCGATCTGATTGATGTAAGGCTGCGAGTCCACGACCCTGAAGCGGAACTGCTTCTGCTGCGGCACCAACTTCGCGTCGTGCGCCGTCAAGTCAAGCGGCCGCGGTTAAACGAAGCGGATCGGACGATCATGGCGGCGCTGAGCCAGCGGATAAACCGCGCGGCCTTGGCCGGGATGCTTGTCCAACCGCAGACGGTTCTGGGTTGGCATCGTGAATTGGTAAGGAGAAAGTGGGCGGCCTTCGGTCGGCGGCGTGGTCCGGGGCGGCCGGGTCTCGATCCCGAGATCCAGAAGCTGATCCTGCAGATGTCAAAGGACAACCCAAGGTGGGGCTGCGTGCGGGTCCGCGGCGAATTGCTCAAGCTCGGTCATGCGGTCTCGGCGACCGCGATTCGCAAATTGCTGCGCCGGCACCGGATCGGGTCGGCGCCGCTGAGATCAAGGCAGACATGGAAGGCATTCCTGCGGGCGCAGGCTTCGGCGATCGTGCTCACCGATTTCTTCAGCGTTGACACCGTCTTTCTGAAACGGCTCTACGTCCTCTTATATATGGAGCTGGCGACGAGGCGGATCATCTGGTTCGCCGTGACTGACCGGCCGGATGCGGCCTGGGTGAGCCAGCAAGCAAGGAATGTCAGTTGGGACTTAAACGTGCGGGGTGCGTCGGCGTGCTTCCTGATCCACGATCACGACCACAAGTACGGCGGTGGCTCGGACCTCGTCTTCGAGGCCGACGGCATGACTGTGATCCAGACGCCAATCGCCGCCCCGCGGGCAAACTCACACATCGAGCGCCAAATCGGCTCCATCAGGCGCGAATGTCTCGATTGGCTCCTGATCCTCAACCGTCGCCACCTCGAACGCGTCCTGACCACCTGGTTTGAGCACTACAACGAGGCTCGACCACATCGTGGGCTCGAGCTGCGGACTCCGATCGCGCGTTCCGACCCGGTTGTGACGTCGGGGCCGGTGAGGTGCGATGAGAGACTCGGCGGATTGCTGCGCGAGTATTCACGCGCCCCGATGCCAGCTGCCGCCTGATTCCGAGCTCAAGTCCAGTGGCAGCGGTACTCAACACTTCCGGTCGATCGTCCTCACGAATTTGTGTGCCCCACAGGGTGATTGAATCCCAAAATATTAGCACGCGCTCGCAACCATTCCTGCTATAATGTTGGCACCGACGCTCCCCGGCTCCTTCACGCCCTTCGGCAAGGGGCACACAGGAACGCCTGGCACGTAATGCCGGCACACGGTCCCGAAGGGAAGGAGCTCATCATGTCCGACCAGAACAAGGCGCTTTCACGCCGCAACTTTGAAGAGGTCTGGAACCAGCGCAAGCTCGAAGTGATCGAGCAACTGGTGGCTGCCAACAGTGTCCTGCACGACCCATCGGTACCGGGCGGCAAGGTCGAGGGGTCACAGGGCTACAGACAGTTCGTTGAGATTTACCTGACCGCTTTCCCGGACGTCCGCTTCACCATCCACGATCAAATCGCGGATGGAGACAAGGTCGCCACTCGCTGGACCGGGACCGGCACCCACAAGGGCGCCCTGATGGGCATCGCGCCGACCGGCAAGCGTTCGACCGTGACCGGTATCACCATCGACCGTTACGAGAACGGTAAGGCGGTCGAGAGCTGGACGAACTACGACACGCTCGGGATGTTCCAGCAGTTGGGAGTGGTCCCGATGCTGGCTCCCGCTGGCGCCTCAGCCTGAGCTGATCCCTTCAAAGGGGCGGCCTCGGTGGGGCCGCCCCTCGTCGCCCTGAAAGAAACCCGTAAATACAGTTCACATCTAATTCCTACATCGGGAGGTGTATTGATGATGACAACAGCACCTTACTTGTTGCCCGGCTCTCTTGTAGCTGGCGCTCGGCCCATCGACCGCCTGTTCGAGCAGTTCTTAGGCTATGAAGCCGCGATTCGGGAGGACGGCACGCCGACCTACGCTCTCCCGCTCGATATCCTCGAAACCGAAGACGCCTACGAGGTCCACGCCACCGTCGCGGGTGTTCCGCAGGACGGGGTCGAGGTGACGTTCGCGAGCGGCATGCTCAGCATCGCAGTGAAGGCAGCGCCGGTTGAGGTACAGGGCACGTTCATTCGCCAGGAGCGACCTTGGGGCAACTGGAGCCGCAAGCTGGAGCTACCTAAGGAGATCGACTCCGCGAAGATCGCCGCTCAATTCGAGAACGGTGTTCTGAGGGTTCGTGTGCCGAAAGCGGCGAAGGTGGAGCCGGTGCGGATCGCGATTGGCGGAGCAGGCAAGGCTAGTCCGCTTCCAAAGGGGCGCGGTTAGCTTCTTCGACGTTAAGCGGGAGCAATCCGAGAACACAAAGGCACCTGACGCGAGGCTGATCCGACATCCGTTGAGGATATGGATTCAGGTAGCGGTCACACAGGTCGTCCTCGGGTTGCACCCCCACTTGCTCTACCCCGTCGGTGCTGTTTGCTCGTCGCTGACGGCCAACGACGATGACAGTCAAGCCGATGAATGACTGAGGACGAACGCGGACGATCAGGGACTATTGACCCTAGCGATCGAACTGCAGCGGACCTCTACGGACGCCGGTGGATGGCAGCCCTGCGGTCTTCAAAACCGTTTGCGGGGGTCCGTGGACGTTCGCCCAAGTTCGTCTGTGTCCGCCAGCGTCCGTGCCCGCACCGGATGACAGCCAATGACAGCCAAGGCGTCACGCCTGCCGGCTCGCCAGATTTGAGGCCTTTGACCGAGCAGCCTTTCCCGCCCGCGGTTTTCTAGATCGTTCAAGGGGGCATGCATGCATCGCGCGCGCGTCCGTATATGTGATTGATGTTGTGGCCAGTAGCCGGCTCGGGGGAATTGCTGTTGATAACCGCCCCGCCTTAGCACCAGCAAACCGATTCACCCCCTCGAGGACGGCATCGGGGCCGGCTGGACTGCAACCTGGGGATGCACGGGTCAGGACCGTGAGGCCTGAGGTTGAGGTCGCGGGCCGCGAAGCAACCTCCCTTAAGCGAGACCCCCTCGTCCAACGCGCAACGGACCCACGTATGAGCGGCCACGGGGGGTTGAGGTCCCCGGTACCACGTCACGCGTCGAGTTCATGTATCGACTCGGCGAGTATCGATCCAAGGGTTGAGCTCGCACGGCCCTTCAGGGCGGTGGAGATTGCGCTCAGTAGGGACAGATTTCAGGTGCGTCGGGCCGGGCCCAACGATGGAGGTAAAAGAGTGACCCCAACGGATCGCCTCTCCGGCTTCGAACGGTTCTGCCCGCGCATCTTTTTTCCGTAGCCTGGCTACTCAGAAGTCTCGGGACGGTCGATTGCGAGAGCCAGGTGCATGTTCGACAAGCCTGGCCGGGGGTTGCTCGCGGGCATTCCGCAGCCGCCTTCCACCGCCGTCGGCAAGAGTTCTAACGTACTCCGCACACCGACCAATTGAGGCGTATGGTGGCGATAGCGGACCGCTCCCCAGCCCGTTACATCTTTGAGCTTGGCGGAAGTGCCGAGCGGCCCGCTTAGTCCCGAGCTCGTGATGTTTCGCTCGCGACCAGACCACGTATCGAGTGCGGTCGCGCGGGCGGCGGTTTCCTACAACTAGCGCTGCGGCTTTCTGAGCTGTCGATTGGTCCCGGCGCGCTTGCGCTCGCGGACCATGCGGGTGGCCGACGCCCGGTCAATCGCGCTTACCACGAGCTTGCGCGGCCGGCCAGGAGGGCGGCGCGTTCGCTGAAACGCTTCCAGATCGTCAGGGAGAATGGCCCACACGACCCCCACTTTGATCCCGTACAGTCGCTGCCTCAGCAGCATCCGGCGCACATAAGCCTCCGATGCTTTGAGTTCGGCTGCAGCTTCACCGACGGACAGCAGACGGGGGCGCAGGATCGCAAAATATTAGCACGTGCGCGCAACCATTTTCGGCTATAGTGGCAACTGTTCTGGACTGAGTCGGGGGCTGATGTCCTCGCGGTTGCCGGCCTCGGATGGCAGTAGCCTTCTTGGCCCTCCGCCCCGCGGTACTCCTTAGGAGGAGAAGCAATGACCGAATCCAAAGACACGACCGACCGTTTCGTAGCCGCGTTCAACGCCCACGATGAGAAGGCACTGAATGAGCTGCACTCCGACGACATCAAGTTCAACGCCCCGGGCGGCTTCAAGGCCACCAACGCCAAGGACGCCACCGCCTACGCTACGACCTGGCTGAAGGCGTTCCCGGACGGCACGATGAAAGTCCGCAGCGAGATCACGAGCGGCCCCTGGATCGTCCAGGAGATCTTGATGGAAGGCACACACACCGCCCCGCTCGAGAGCCCGACTGGCACCATTGCGCCGACCTACAAGAAGGTTGTCGGCTACGGGGTCCAGCTCCTCCGGGTCGAGAACGGAAAGATCGCTGAGGCTCGCATCTACTTCGACCAGCTCGACCAGATGAGCCAGCTTGGTCTCGTCCCTGCGCCGGCCGCGGTCTAACGACCGACGCTTTGGACCCGGCTCCATCGGGGCCGGGTCCTTTTGTATTTTGTTGTCTTGGGTCTTCAGTGACCACTACTCACGGGAATTCGGGTCCTGGTTGAGCCTTACATCATGTCGGGCGACATGCCGCCGCGTATTCCGTTGCCGTTCTTCTCCGGAATCTCCGTGATGACCGCTTGGGTCGTCAGGACCATGGCTGCGATCGAGGCGGCGTTCTGCAGCGCCGAGCGAGTGACCTTGGCCGGGTCGACGATGCCGGCCGCGAACATATCGGCGTATTTGTTGTTCAAGGCGTCATAGCCATGCCCCGCCTTGCCCTTGCGAACCTGCTCGACGACCACCGAGCCCTCCACGCCAGCGTTCGCGGCAATCTGCCGCAGCGGCTCCTCGAGGGCCTTGCGGACGATTCCAACGCCGGTCTTCTCATCGGAGTCGAGACCGAGCCCGCTGTCGAGCACCTTCTGGGCTTGTAACAGCACCACGCCGCCGCCCGCGACCATACCCTCCTCGACACCGGCTTTGGTGGCGCTGAGCGCGTCTTCGATCCGGTGCTTCTTCTCCTTCTGTTCGACCTCGGTGGGCGCGCCGACCTTGATGACCGCAACGCCGCCGGCCAACTTGGCCATACGCTCCTGCAGCTTCTCCTTGTCATAGTCGGAGGTGGTCTCCTCGATCTGGGCCTTGAGTGCCTTGATCCGGCCCTGGATGGCCTCCGTCTTGCCCGCACCCTCCACGATCGTGGTGTCGTCCTTGTTGACGGTCACCCGCCTAGCCTTGCCCAGCTGCTCGATCTTGGTCTGGTCGAGCTTGAGGCCCATGTCCTCACTGATGACCTGGCCGCCGGTCAGGATGGCCATGTCTTCGAGCATCGCCTTGCGACGATCGCCGTAGCCCGGCGCCTTGACCGCGACCGCTGTGAAGGTGCCGCGCAGCTTGTTGACGATCACGGTCGCCAGCGCCTCACCCTCAACGTCCTCGGCCACGATTAGCAGCGGCTTGCCCTGCTGGACGACCTTTTCCAGTACGGGGAGCAGGTCGGAGATCGCCGAGATCTTGCGGTCGCTGATCAGAACAAACGGCTCCTCGAGCACGGCCTCCATCCGGTCGGGGTTGGTGACCATGTACGGGGAGGTGTAGCCGCGGTCGAACTGCATGCCCTCGACCACCTCGAGCTCCGTGGCCATGGTCTGGTTGTCCTCGACAGTGATCACTCCATCCTTGCCGACCTTGTCCATTGCGTCCGCAATGAGCTCGCCAATCTTTTCGTCCTGCGATGAGATGGTGGCAATGTGGGCTATGTCCGCGTGGTCCTTCACTGGTACCGACATGCGCTTGATCTCTGCCACGACCGCCTCCACTGCCTTCTCAATGCCCACCTTCAGCTGTATTGGGTTGGCGCCGGAGGCTACGTTGCGGAAGCCCTCGCTGATCATGGTCTGGGCCAGGATGGTGGCTGTTGTTGTGCCATCACCGGCGACGTCGTTCGTCTTGGTCGCTACCTCGCGAAGGAGTTGAGCGCCTGTGTTCTCCCAGGGGTCTTTGAGCTCGATCTCACGGACGATCGTCACCCCGTCGTTGGTGACGGTCGGAGCGCCGTACTTCTTCTCGAGGACTACGTTGCGGCCCTTGGGGCCGAGCGTGATTCGCACCGAGTGGGCGATGATGTCGATGCCTTTCTTGAGTCCCTGCCGGGCCTCAACGTCGAAGTGGACGGCCTTAGCCATCTGATTCGCTACTCCTCACGGTTATTTAGTCTTACTGCTTCGACTTGACGGCGTAGCGACGACCGCCAGGACATCCTTCTCGGAAACGATCAGGTACTCGCCCTCGTCAGGCTTGAACTCGCTGCCCGCATACTTCGAATAGAGCACCTTGTCGCCGACTTTCAGTTCCATCGGAACCCTCTGACCGGTGTCCAGGACCCTGCCGGTGCCGACAGCCTCGACGATCCCTTCCTGCGGTTTCTCTTTCGCGGTGTCCGGAATGACGATCCCGCTCTTGGTCATCTCTTCCCGATCGACTGGTTTCAGGACTACCCGATCACCGAGTGGCCTCAGATTCACAGCTGCCCTCCATTTTTCTGTGGAAGGCCGGCTTCGAGGACCTTCTGCGCCCTCGCAGACGCGCCGTCCACCTGACTCGCAAGAGCTGGGTTCTGTCGCGCCGCTCCGACAGCTCCGACAAGGTCCTTCAGCGCCCGCGTAAGCGCTCCGACCCTCTGCTGAAGATCAGGTATCACCTGCGTTTGGTACCTGTCTACGTCCATTCCAACCAGGATCATGTGATCGACCGTTTCCCTGTCCAGCGAGATCCTGTTGCTCATACCGCTTCTACCTCTTTCGGTCATCTTCGCGCGGCTCCGAGAACAAATTCAGTAACAACCCGACCGAAACGAGCCCGCATTGCGTCGGCAGAAAAAACGGCCCCGCGGAGGCGTAGTCCGCGAGGCCGGACGAAGGGGAGGGAATCTTTTGCGGGCGAGGTAGTGGGCGCGGCAGCCGAAGGTAGCATCTAACGGGTGATCGGCGTGGGTCCAGAGAGCTCGCGAGGCCTGCAGGGCGAGGACCTGGGGACGACGCATTGGGAGGATGCCAGGCACTGGATCGGTGTCTACGCTGACTTAATTCGGTTCAAGGTCGGCCTCCTGGACCGGGTGCGCCGGGAGTTGCCGAAGCTTCGCCCTGTGGCCCAAGATGCGGCCGCCAGTGACCTCGGCATCATCGAGGGTCAAATGCGTGGCTATCAAACAAGGCTCGACCTTTGGTACCGGCGTCTGTGGGACCTTCAAGGACTGCAGCTGGATCCAGAGGGCCAGTTGATCCGCCACCGCGGACGGGAGGGCCACCTGACGAAGCGGGAGTACCAGCTGCTGCAGTTTCTGATCGACCATCCGCACCGCTTCTTCACGGTCAACCAGCTGCTGGGTCGAGCGTGGGCCGATCCGGCGCTCTTTCCAGAAGAGGTGCGTACCTACGTGCGCCGCATCCGCAAGATCCTGGCCGACCTCAAGATTCCGTGCGAGCTCGTCAACCGTCCCGGGCGAGGATATTCGCTGATCTTCCGCCCGGACGAATAACCACGCCGGCTCCGCGCGCTGAGTCGGCGGTGAACGGAAAGGATTGTTACTGACCTTCTTATGTCAGGTGGCGCGACACTAGGTCATGAAGCTTTCCAGTAGCGCCAATCGACGGCCCGACATTGTGGCCGCCGCACGGGGTGGCGAAGAGAAGGTCATGGAGCGCATCCAGGACCTGATGACCAAACAATCCCCTCCGGCTCGGCGCGAGGTCGAGCTGACCAACGTCCCAGTGGTCGCTGCTCAAGCTGAGAGGTTCCGCCAGCGCCTAGGATTCTGGACGGCGAGAGTGCGGGAACTTGAGTAGCCGCGGCTTGGCTGAGTCGGTAACGCTTTCCCGGCGGAATTCGAGGCGTCAACTACGAAACCTCTGATGCTTTTTTAGCTGACGTGCATTCGCACTTGAGAAATGCGGTCCAGGCGCGACTACTTCGCAAACGCTCGTCGCCGACACGCAAGCCCAGACTCGAGCAAGCAGGTGAGCGAACACAAATTGGAGCTTGGCACGGCACTGACCCAGTTGGTAGCTGCCTGGAAAAAGTCAGCCTGGATGGCCTTCAACCCGGAGACCGTGACCTCGTAGAGCAAGCGTTGCTTGCAGCCAGGGCCGCCCTCGACAGAGCTACGTCCCGAGATGAACCGTTTCCCCAGGAGGACTGAGGCAGGTTTCCTCAGACGGGGTACGAGCAAGTTTGGTAGGTGCAACCCGAGGACGACCTGGTGCCCGCTATCTGAATCCATATCCTCAACGGATGTCGGGTCAGCGTCGCGTCAGGTTCCTTTGTGTTCTCGGATTGCTCCTGCTTGACGTCGAGAGACTAACCGCGGCCCTTTGGCAGGGCAGGAGCCTTGCCTGCTCCACCGATCGCTATCCGCACCGGCTGGACTTTCGCCGCCTTCGGCACATGGACCCTCAGAACACCGTTCTCGAATTGGGCGGCGATCTTCGTGGAGTCGATCTCCTTGGGTAGCTCCAGCTTGCGGCTCCAGTTGCCCCACGCTCGCTCCTGGCGAATGAGCGTGCCTTGTACCGCAACGGGCGCTGCTTTCACTGCGATGCTGAGCATTCCGCTCTCGAACGTCACCTCGACACTGTCCTGCGGAACGCCCGGGACGGTGGCGTGAAGCTCGTAAGCGTCTTCCGTTTCGAGGATATCGAGCGGGAGAGCGTAAGTCGGCGTGCCGTCCGCCTGGCTTGCGCCTTCATAGCCAAAGAACTGCTCGAACAGGCGGTCGATGGGGCGAACGCCTGCCACAAGAGAGCCAGGCATTAAGAAACGTGCTGTTGTCATCATCAATACACCTCCCGATGTAGGATTAGATGTGAACGGTATTTATCGGTTCATACCCATCCGCAGCGGTTCTCAAGCATTTGCGCAAAACAAGAGCATTGCTCCGCATAGTGACCAGCGGAGGTGAGAGTCGTCGCTTCCTCCTTCCCAACCCCGACGAAACCGCGTCTGAAGTTCGGGTGATCACCTGCTGACAGCCGGCTCTCTCAATTCGACGTGGAGATCGGTGCCGCGGATTGTGGGCAGACAGCAAAGGGGCGCTCAACGTGCGCCAGCTGCGCCGGGCACAGCGGCATCTTCGAGCAGTTCGAGGCTGAGGCGTTACGGGACGGTGTGGTCCGCGTAGTGGCCGTTTCGCGTGAGGCTTGGAGGCCATTGTTCGCGGGTTTGGTACTGGAGCGGGACCGGCGCGCTTACGCGCCGGACATTCAGCCAAGGCGACGTCCCGTCGCCCGCTCGACCGAGGACGAGCGTCAGCGAGTCCGAGGGAGAGCGGGAGACGGGAATCAATTCGCTCTAATGCCAAAGGCGTTGACGGTCTGTTTGCTCAGTCCAGCGGCCACCAGGCGGCGATGCTGATCTGGTTCTTTGTCGCCAGTGTCTTCTTCTCCTTCAGGTAGTACGACTTGGCGCGGTTAGTCCCGACCTATAGGCTCGACGCGGAAGACCGGGTGGTCGGCCGGATCGGGCAGCGCCTTGAAGTAGCTCTCGAAGCGGCGACCCATAGTCTTGCGATACGCGGTCACAATCCGATCGCGCTCGGGACCCTGAATCTCAACTGTGCGGAAGTCCTGGTGCTTGCCGCCCATCCGAAGCTGACCCTCGCCAGCAGCCCGCAGGTTGCGCACCCATTGGGTCTCGCCACCGCCGCCAACAAGGTAACGAGCGCCCTCGAAGTCAAAGGGAGCGAGCGGGGTCGTGATCGGGAGGCCGCTCCGTCGACCCGGAACTGTGAGCGTCGGCGACCCTATGAACTTGAGAACCGGGTTCACGATGTGAGCCATAACGAAGGTGGGATGGACGTACCCGGTCGGCGCGGACGTGCTGCTCATGTCTACCTCCCGCCAGCCGCGATCCACGGGCTTGGCTCGACCCATCGTCTTCGTCCTCGGCGTCACCTGCCAGTGCCGAACGCTCGTCAGATTCAACGCCGATCCCTTCCCCCCGGCACCCTACTTCGAGTGCACCGGCGGCAGGCAGGCGTAGACCTCACGAGGGCCTAGGGTCAGTGAGCGTTGTCCGGCTTTCAGCCGTGAATGTTTCTTACCGCGTTGCGCAGCGGCTGATCCTAGACGACATCTGTCTGAAACTCGAGTCCGGACAGTCGTTAGCGGTCAGCGGGCCATCCGGCGCTGGCAAGACGACGCTGCTGCACGTCCTCGCGGGCGTGCTGATCCCGAGCCAGGGCGAAGTCTTGCTCGACGACCAACCGATTCGAGCCAAGAGCGAATGCGCTTCGCGAATCGGACTTGTGTTGCAGAACATCGGGCTCATCCCTGACCTGACGGTTGTCGAGAACATTGCCCTCCCGTTGCAGGCACGGCGGCTGCCGAAACGGGTATTTGCCGACCGAACTGAGGCGGCTCTCGACGCTGTCGGCTTGAGCAGCCTCGCGAGCCGATTTGCTTCACAGTTGTCAGGAGGTCAGCAGCAGCGAGTGGGCGTGGCCAGAGCATTGGCCGGCGACCCCGAGGTTGTTATCGCTGACGAGCCGACCTCGGAGCTCGACGCCGAGAACCGTGCACTTGTCCTCCGCCTGCTCAGGGGTGAGATGCTTCGGAGAAAGATCGTGGTCGTGGATCCCATGACGCCGATGTTGTGGCGGCCTGTGACAGCGAGCTGGCGCTCGAGGGCGGCCGCGCAGGAGAGAGTGGCAACGAGCCTTTGTCAACCCATTAGCGGCACGTGTCCATCGGCGTCTCGGCGATCCATCACCGGGGGTCGATCGCTATCGCCCCGACAGGTCTACCGGCCCTGGAGATGCCAAACTCAGCCGCCAACATCAGGATTGGGAATGAGTCGTCTTAAGGCGGTTGCGCTTCTACTGGGCCTGTTGCTGACCGCCTGCGGATCAACGTCGGGATCTGCCACGCCGGCTCCCAGCCCATCGCCCCCGCCAAGTGCTAACCCGATGCCGGGCGCCGCTTACGAGGTGTCTGGAGGCTGCGGCGCGACCCAGCTTTACAAAGGCGGGTTTCCAGAATGGATCAGCACGGGAGTGCAGGGCTTGACAGGGATGGGGGACAGCATGTACGCGATTGCGTCGCCCCCGACCGCGGTCGGATTCCTACTCGAATACCCGCTGAAGGCGAAGACCCCTACTGGCAGCCCCCTCGAAACTGATGTGGCTCGTTGGCCTTCCTCGCAATGGGTCGGCACTCAGCATCGAAGCGCACCCAATCAGCAGTTCGTCGCCCCTTGTACAAGAATCGCGGCCGGCCAATGCTGGCCCTGGAGAAATCTATCCTGATGGTCTCGCGGTGCCGACGGCAGGTTGCTGGCATCTGACACTCACATGGGCAGCCAACAAGGCCGAGATAGATCTGCCGTACGTTGACTGATTGCCAGGGCTTGGCAGTAGCGCCCGTAGGTTCCCTTGGCGCCGTGCTCGTCTGACGGAACCGTGTCACAGAAATGTCACGCATTCGCGGAACCAGGAGTACACGGAAGGACACAGAAGGACACGACGGCCGGCGAAATTGAGTACGGGAGGACACTAGAGGAACCGGCGGGACACGGGAGGACACGACGTACGCAGGGTTCGGGACCGTGAGGCCCCGGGGTCAAATCCCGGGCCCCCGACCACTTTTGTATTCAGAACCGGCGATTCCGCGCGTCGTCAGGAGCCCGACGGGGCACAGCCGGGGCACAGATTCGCTGAAATGCCGCTGACACCCCGCAAACTTAAAGCTGGTCGCGCCACCACAAGCCACGCAGCTCGCCGCGCCGCATCCCTTTCGCGGCTGCCAGACGG
>WNFX01004259.1_pt1 | contig 15427 bp, 13 predicted proteins | sample 5400111 | NCBI WGS metagenome assembly WNFX01 (sample SAMN13153363, study PRJNA577476) | soil metagenome | isolation source: 40 cm soil or saprolite under grassland replicate 1 | place: USA:California | collected 2016-06-15 | reverse complement strand
GCGATATCCGCGCTCAAAAGATCGCCGAGAGGCTCAGGCTGATCGGTAAGTTCAAGATCAAGGACGCGGATGGCGGGATCGAGATCGGCGCCAACGACTTGACGGAACTGGTCCTCGGTTTGTTTGAGCCCGTATTCCGCCTGAATGACGCCCACGCGGCGGGAGGCGACTTGCGACTCCGAGCGGTAGATATCGAGCGGTGGAAGCGCACCGAGGCCGAGCGCTTTTTTATCGTGGTCATAGCTCTTCTGGGCTTCTTCAAGGGACTTGCGTTGGACCGTGAGAGATTCGCGTGCAAGGACAACGCTCCAATAACGTCCCACGGTTTGAAGAATGATGTCATTCACTTCGCCCTGAAAGACGGCGCGTGCCTGATTCAAATTTCGCTGCGCGATGAGGATGGGGGCGCGATTGGGGAACAGGCCGAAGTTCCGGAGAAGCGGTTGAGTGAGGGTGAATTGGAGATCGCTGGCAAGGGATGGATTGACGAGACTTAGAGAGTCGTTGGTCGACAATTTGTTCGCGCTGAAGGTGGTCTGGAAGTTCGTACCCGTCTGGAAGGTTTGCGAGTAACCGAGGGTGGTCGTTTGAACCAAGGTGTCGAGAACCGGAGCTCCTTGAATTTGCGTGATGGCCGGCGATTTCGTTCTGTTGTCGGCAAAGCTGGAAGTGACCGACGGATCGAACGGTCCGTGGGCGCGATGGAGATTGTTTTGCGCGAACTCGATCTGCGAATGGTCGAGCCGGACGTCGGTGTTATTCGAAAGGGCCAGGCGGATGCTGTCGCCCAGGGAGAGCACAAGCTTTCCGTTCGCAACGTGATCTTGCAGCCCCTGAGGAGAAGGGAGCGGCCCCGCGAGCTTCTGGCGGCCGCTGATGCCGAGCAGCCTCTCCAGCCGTGGCGCCTCTTGCGCCAGCGCCGAAAAGCTGGGGGCCACTAGCAGTGCGATCAAAGCAAACATAAGACGCAGCACTCTCAATGATCACCTCCATGGGAATCTCTCGCGCGTAGCTTCGGCTATTCGTAGCGAATCGCTTCAACGGGATCAAGCCGCGCGGCCTTGACCGCAGGATAAATGCCGAAGACCAACCCCACCGAAATGGAAACCAAGAATGCCAGGAGAATCGAGCTGATGGTCACGATCGTGGACCATCCGGCGAGCCAGGCGATGAGTTGAGACATGGCGAACCCAAGGACGACGCCCAGGAGACCGCCCGCGAACGAGATCAGCACAGCTTCGATGACAAACTGGCGAATGATGTCCCATCGCCGGGCGCCGACGGCACGGCGCACGCCAATTTCGCGAGTGCGCTCGAGAATCGCGGCCAGCATGATGTTCATGATGCCACCCCGAACGACTTCGGCGTCCGTGGTGCTCGTCTCCGGTGAAGCAAGATGCAGATACAGTCCGTCGATTTCATCCTTCAAGAAGCTCTGCGAATCTTCGAGACGGTACAGGACCGCATTCAAAGGTGCATAGACGAGATTGTTCATGTCCTCAGTGCGCACTCCGGAAACTTCGGTTTGCGGCGCCAATTGCGGCGCGACTATTCCGATCACGTGGCACCACTGCTCGTTCAGCTTGATGTATTCGCCGATCGCCGCGCCCGCTCCAAAGAGACTCTCTTTCGCGGCAGCGCCAAGAACGCACACAGGTGCGGCTGCGGCATTTTCCGAGGCGTCGAAGAAACGGCCTTCTGTGACGCGCAGATGTCCGATCTCCAGGTAACTTGGCTCCACGCCGTAAACGATGGGAGTGTCCTGTTGCGGCTTGGGGAGCAGCTTTCCGGGAGTAAACCGTTTGCGTGGCGTGCCTTCGTTGATGTCGAGAACATTCTTTCGAATGGTCTGATAATCGTTGAGCGTCAGGCCCGGCGAGTTTTTCCTGACTTTCTGCAGTTCTTGCCAATTGTGGGATTCCTTGGCTTCCACGATGAGAGTGCGAACGCCAAGCTGTTCGATGAAGGCCATGACTTTCTGCTGTGCTCCCGCTCCGATGGAAAGCATGGCGACAACCGCGGCCACACCAAAAATCATGCCCAGCATGGTCAAGAGAGAGCGCAGCTTGTGACTGGCCAGGTTTTCGAATCCGAAAACGATATCGGGCAGCCACTGTTGCAGGGATCTTGGCTCGGCCATGGAGCTGGGCTTCATTGTTATGCGCGGGACCTCAATTGGAGCTCGGGCTCAGGCCGGGAGTAGAGCTTGCGCCGCTCTTGCCGTTGCCGCTGAGCTTCTTCTCCGGATTCACCAAAGCGATGATGGTCCCCGGTGAAATGCCACTGAGGATCGCGCGGCCTTCGCTGACCGCGCGGACCTTGACTTCCTGCATTTCGAAGCGGCGGTTGCGTTTGCAATACACTACTTTCTTGCCGTCGTGGTCGAAGATAGCTTCTCCGGGAATGGAAACCGCCCGCGATAGATTGTCACCGAGAATACTCAAGCGAACAGCGAAACCGGGGCGCAGGCGTGAATCCGTGCGATCGAGTCTCACGGCCACATCAAACTTGCGCCGAGTATTGTCGTCCCAGAATTCGTGGCTGGTTGCCCCGCCGACGGTTTGCACTTTGCCAGAAAAAGATTCGCCGGGAAGCGCATCTATTTTAATTTCCACGGGTTGCTCGGGTTTGAGGTTGACGCGGTCGGTTTCACCGACTTGCGCCGAGATTTCCAGATGAGATAAATCGATGACTTCGGCGATCGAGCTTCCCGGATTTGCCTGATCACCGACGTGATAGTCCGGGAGCGTCATACCGTCCATGAAGAATCCTCCTGTGGAGTCCGCGTTTCCGTGGATGACCACGAGTCCGTCAATGGGCGCGGTGATGTGCATGTTCTTGATGTTTTGTTCCGCTTGCTCCATCGAAAGGCGGGCCTTGTGCCGTTTTTCTTCGCTGATGGCCAGCGCCGCCTGGTTGGAAGCACTGTGCGATTGGATGTCCAGCTGGAGCTGAGTCAGGGCGCGCTTGGCCTCATCGAGAGCCAGCAGGTTCTTCTGGGCGTCGATGGGACTGACCAGCTCGTTTTTGCTGACTTCGAGCTCCGCGCGGCGCACCGCGTATTTTGCCTTTAGGAGCGCGGTCTGGTCCTCCGCCGTCTGGACGGCCGCGTCCGCCTTGGCTTTGACGATTTCCTGCTCCGCCTGCAGCAAGTCGCTGCGGTTCTGCCCGAGATTGTATTCCTGCTGGCTGGGATCAAACTCGCGCACGACGTCCCCGGTATGAACCCGCGCCCCGGAACGCGCCAGCGTGACGATTTGCAGTGTGCCGCCGGCGATCGGCGGAGCCGAGATCGTTCTCGATTGCGAGGTACGCAAAGCTCCCGTAGTAAGCACTTTGAGTTGAAGATCAACCTCTTTGACGGTTGCCGTGGGAATCTCCGAGTCTGTTGCCAGCACGGCCGTTTGGCGGCACGCAAAGCAGCTTCCCCCCAGCGCGAGGGCCAGAAGAAATGCCCTAGATGTTGAGCTGCCTTTCATCAAAAGTATTCCTATTCGGTCAATGTTGGATCTTTCAGCGCCAGTTTCTCTCCCGGTTGCAATCCCTTTGCGATCAATGCCTCATCGCCGCTTCGACGCAATACCTCGACGGTGATCTCTTCGAATTTCGAACCATGCCGGACGTAGGCAACCGTCCGGCCTGCTTTCCGGAAAAGTGCGGAGGAAGGAATCACGATGCCGTCGACAACGCGGTCTACCGCCACCCGGACGACCGCTCCCATTCCGGGCGCAAGGCGCGCGTCACCCTTTGCCAACGCCACTTCAACGCTAAAATTCCGGGGGACGGGCCAACCAGCGTTGAAATCCAGGCTGGCCGTCGGGCTAATCGTGTCGATGCGACCCTCAAAGTTCCCGTCGGGAACGGCCTCGACGCGCACAGTGCCGGTCTGTCCCAATTTCAGCTGGCCCCGCTCTGCCTCCTCAATCCGAGCGGAAATCTTAAGCGTGGATGGGTCTGGAAGCTCCGCGATAGCGGCGCCGGGCCACGCACGGTCTCCCGGCTTGAAAGGTGTGGGTCCGCCCTGTGGCTGCCAGTGATTTTGCAGAGCGACAACACCATCAAGCGGCGCCTTTAATGCAAGCGATGCCAGGCTGTGTTCGTCCTGCTGCACCTGAAACGCTGCCTGATCCTGCTTCTGCTTCTTGCTTGCAAGATCCGCTGCCGCGGCGGAGCGGTCCGCCTTAAGTTTGGCCTCCGTTTCTGTGACCTTCTGCAGGGCATCCGCCAACTTTAGCTTGGCCTCCTCCCCTTCAATCACGGAAACAATCTCCTGTTTGCTGGCATCCAGCCGGGCTTTCTGCGCAGCGAACTTGGCCGCCATTACGTCGGTGAGATCCTGTTCTTCCTTCAAACGCGCGGCTGCGCGTGATTGCTGAATCTCCGCTTCCGCTGATTTAAGAGCGGATTGATCCTGGGCAAGCTTTTGCTTCACCGTGGTGTTGTCGAACTCGACCAAAACATCTCCTTTTTTGACCTTGGCTCCATTTGTTGCAAGCGTCATGATCTGCAGATCACCTGCGCCGTAAGGTGCGGCGATAATCACAGAACGAAGAGCTTTGACCTCACCTTTGACTTCCAGGTAGTCAACGAATTCCTTTCGCTGCACCTCGGCCGTAGAGAGTTTCGCGGCCGGGCTGGCCAGACGGAAAGCACCAAAAATAAGACCTGCGAGAACGACTGCACCAACGCCGGTCAGCGCTCTCTTTCCGGGTTTCCATTTGTGAATTCGGTCATTCATTGTTGCGCCGATCTTGATTGGTCGTCGGCTGCGGCTCGACGGATGATGTCGCCCTCCGAAAGCCCGGAATTCACAACGGCCTCGAGATCGTTTCGGGGGCCCGTTTGAACGCTGCGCTTCTCAAAGCTAACTGTTGTTTTCACCCAAACGTAAGGATGTTCGGCTTCGTTGCCGATACTTTGCCAAGGGACAACGAGAACGTTTTTTTGCGAGCCGAGAACGAGATCGAGTGCAGCGGAAAGGTCCGGCAAAAGTCTTGGATCCGTCCCCTGAACGGAAAATCGCGCCGTAAAAGAGCGCACCGCTTCCGTAAATTGCCCCGTATGGCCGAGAGGTGAGAGTTCTTCGAGAGTCGCGGGGAGAGTCATGCCGGGGTAAGCATCCAGGTGCATCTCCGCTTGCTGGCCTGGATGTACTTTCAGGAGATCCACTTGATTCAATTGCACGCGGACCTCCATTTGAGAAGGATCCACTACCTGTAGGAACGGTACGCCGGGCCTAACCTGATCACCCTGTTGTACGGTTCCCATGCGGCCACCCAGCCAGATTGTGTTGTAGACAACGACGCCGGGCATGGGGGAGTGAACGACCATCTTTTCGGCGTTACCTTGGGCGTAGTGCATGGCTTCCAGCGCGCGGTCGCGCTGAATCACCTGAATTCGAATCGTCGCGGCGGCTGCGGCGCGCTTCAACTGATAGGTCTCCGTGAGCTGCTTGAGTGTGGTTTGCGCTTCGTCCAGAGCTTCCTGATTCTTCTCCGCATCGATGCGCGAGACGATTTCATTTCTCTGAATCTCCAGCTGCGCGCGTTTGAATTCGTCTTCAGCCTGTTTCATCGCCGTATCGTCCTTGGCGCGCGCGATGTTCTCCTCGGCCTCTTTCTGGGCGACCTGCCCGACGAGGTTTTCGTAGGTGCTCTTCTTGTCGAGATAGTCTTTCGTCTGGGCCTGGGGATCGAATTCGACCAGAACATCGCCCTTATTCACGTGCGTGCCCGCGGACGCCAGCTTGGTGATAACCATCGAGCCGACCTGTGCACCTTCGAGCCTTGGGGCCAGGACCACAAAAGAACGCGAAGCCTGCGTGGTCCCATTTAGCCGCAGCGTTTGCGCGAAGTTTTTTCTTTCCACTCTTACGATCGATCCCTCGAGATTCGTGGCTGCGCGCCCAGGCCGGAAATGAGCAAATAGGAAGGGAATCATGACCAAGAACAGTAAGGCGGACGCACGAATGATGAATTTCTTGGCTCCGCCCCCGGAAAGAGATGTTTGGTCCATCGCCTCGACTACCCCGGGAAGATTAGACGTACTACGCTGAAACTGGGCAGTTGGATTTCAAGTCCGGGAAAATGGTTGCGTCTCGAGCCGCGCCAATCCCGCCTTCTCGCAGTCCCAGAGTTTATCTCAGAAGTGGGGCCAGGAATATGCCCGAATTGGCGAACGCCATGCACTCCAGCTTGCATCATTGGAGCAGCGGCTGAATTGGCGAAAATTCGACCGGGTCAGAAAACCTGCTTATTGGACGACCATAGTGGGTTTGGCTACACTGAGAGTTTGAATTCAGGTGAGAAAGACTTCTAGACAATGAGTGATTCGATCAGCAAGACAGCAGGAGTGCGCGTCCGATTCGCTCCGTCGCCCACAGGTTATTTGCACGTGGGAGGGGCCCGAACGGCGCTGTTTAACTGGCTATTCGCGCGCAGCCAGGGCGGCACGATGATTCTTCGCATCGAGGACACCGATGCAGAGCGCAATAAGCCCGAACTGGTACAGGGAATTCTGGATGGCTTGCAATGGCTGGGCGTGGATTGGGACGAAGGACCGTTTTATCAATCGCAGAGGACGGAATTGTATCGCGCGGCGGCGAAGAAATGTTTGGCCAACGGGACCGCCTTTTTGTGTTATTGCCCCGCCGAAAAATATGCCGGCGGGGACCACGCCGAACCGGCGCAAGACGAGGAACCGAAGGCTGGCGGGCCGCGGCGCGTCGCGCGTTGTTCCTGCCGCGACGGTAAACCGTCCACGCCCGGTGTGAAGCCAGCGGTCCGTTTCAAGGTGCCGCTTGGTGGCACAACGAAATTCCTCGATGCGGTGTTCGGGGAGCGCGAGTTTTCGAATGATGAAATCGAGGACTTTGTGCTCCTCCGCTCCGGCAAAGGCGAGGAAGAATTCGGCCAGTCCATGTATCAGTTGGGTGTCGTTGTCGACGACATCGACATGCGCATTACCCACGTGATTCGCGGCGCGGATCACATTTCGAACACTCCAAAGCAAGTATTGCTGTACCGCGCACTGGGGGCTGAACCGCCGGTGTTTGCCCACGTGCCGCTGATTCTTGGTGCGGACAAGTCGCGTCTTTCGAAACGTCACGGCGCGACGGATGTAAACATGTACCGTACCGAAGGATTCCTTCCGGAAGCGTTCCGCAATTTCCTCGCGCTGCTAGGATGGTCTCCCGGCGGCGATGAAGAATTTTTGCGCACCAAGGATTTGCTCGAAAAGTTTTCACTGGGGGGGGTGAGCCGCACCAATGCCGTCTTCGACCGGCCAAAACTCGAATGGTTCAACACGCAATATTTGCAGAAACTTCCGATCGAAGACTTGCTGCCCGAAGTGGAAAATGAATTAAAGCGCAGTGGTCTATGGAGGCCGGAGTGGGCCGTCGGCGCCGCCGCTGGTCCCGACGGCAGAGATCACGCATGGTTTTCACGAACGGTTGATTTACTGCGGCCGCGAATTCGTTTGTTGCCGGACTTTTCTTCGTGGTCGCACGCATTTTTCAGTGACGAATTCACGCGCGACGTGGCGGCCAAAGGAAAATTCTGGAAAGATCCGAAAGTGCCTGAACTCCTCGCAAAGCTCGCCGATGTGCTGGAAAAACTCAGCGAATGGGACCACGACGCATGCGACCACGCCTCTCGCGCTGTGGCCGAAGCGGGCGGCGTCAAAGCCGGGCTGCTGATCAACGCCACTCGTGTGGCGATCGTCGGTCAGGCCGTGGCTCCGCCGCTGTTCGACACCATGGTCGTGCTCGGACAGCAGCGCGTCGTTCGACGTTTGCGCGATGCGGCCGCCAGTTTCGGCAAAGGCTAGTACAAAAGTTCCTCCAAGATATATTTGGAAATTGTCCGCCAGCCCCGGAAGTCAAGCTGTGCAGGAACCCAGGCGCGCCTATTGTTTTCCAAAAATGTCGGCATGGGCAGGCTTGGCGGCGGAGGCTGAGGCGACGACGTGGAGCGCAGCATCGAGAGTGAGGGTTACAGGAGGCAGGCAGAGATCGGTGCTGCACGCCTGGTAACGAAGCTTCAGTGGAATGTGCTGCTCGCCAAGAGGGGCGCTGGCAAGCGCTAAGAGGGGCATGCGAAGAACCACGGTGTCCTGGTAGACATTTAGTGGAATCTTGGAAAATGTAAATTGCTGGAGCTTGCCCTTGGGATAAGAGACTTCGCCGCCGGTGAAGCCCGCGGGAAGGGTGGCCTTGAGATCGGTGGCGATCAGGTAGTCTTCCGATTTTTCGCGAGCGTTGACGTGGAAGCCCGGGCGAATTTTCATGACGACGGCAATCTGGAACGAGCTGCCGCGAGCCGCAGGATCGAGCGAGGCGTAGATTTCCGGCTTGACGACGTCGCGACCGGAGGGAACCTGCGCTAGCAGCGCTCCGCACAGCGCCAGCGAGCTGGTCCAAAAAATACTTGCTTTGATTTTCATAGGGTGACCTGGGTGCCGATTTGCTGGGAGATGACGCGGCTCATCACCGCGTGCAAGTCTTCGCCGGTTTTTTCGTGCACGAAGACGCTGCGCGATTCGCTCCAGCCCAGCTTGAAACTGGTGGAGAGCGCGGAGATCCAGATTTCGCGAACCGGCGTGTTGGGGGAGATCACGAACTTGGCTTCCGCGGGCTCCTCAAAGATAACTTCAAGCTTTCCCGATTCGCCCTCGACGTCGAAGCCATGTGCATCGCCGGCGGTTAGCATGCGGCGCTTGAGATCCTCGAAGGCAGCGTCGGCTTTGCGCTGAAAGTCCTTTTCATCGAGCATGCATTTAGCGTACACGAAGAGAGTAAGTCGTGGGTAGGGGGCATCGGGCCGAAGCAATGATCTGGCCGAAAAGCTAAAAAACTAGTTTGTAGATGTTGTCTTTGTTGTCTTTGGCGACGCCTTGTATGGAGCTGACCGTATTTTGCGCGTTTCCGTCGGGCTTATACATTTCGACATTCAGGACGGTCCCGCGGTCACCAGTCAAGACCGTCTGCACGTAGAGCCTTTTGCCCAGGACGTGGGACACAAAAAAGCCGGCGCCGTAGACGGTGTCCCATACCGGGGACATTTCGCTGGGAGGCGCGGTGGCGGTGGCAGCAGCACCTTTCGACGCCTGTGGACGAGGCACCGTCGCCCAGTGTCCTTTGCACACCTCACCATCCGTGAGAGCCACAGAAATGTTCCCTGAATTGAATGCGCCCGTGAGTTTGGCGAGCAAAACGGGTGTAGGAGTCTGCGCGGACAATGGGCCCTGGACGGGGTAAAGCCGGCCAGTGGCTCTACAGCCCATCACGATGGAAACCCCCAACAAGACAAAGAAGAGTTTGCTTTTCACGGGAATGCCTCCTTGGAAACGGGGATGGAAGCTACCGGCTCTTGTTGTGAACAACCACCTGCACAACCGCGGTGAGGCTTGAATTTCAGGGGCCCCCATGAATGGGGTGTGAACATTGGCTCACCGAAGCGAGAGTCATGATCTTTGACGGCCAACGGCATGTTGCGGTTTCTCAGGAATTGTTGTTGGCGACATGCGGGGAGTGCAGCACTGGCGCAATTCTCCGGAGGATTATCGCGCACGCATTTGCTAGCCTCCGGCCCAGCTAGTCGCGTGGTACCTGCACAGAGGGACCATGGTCCTATTGCTCCCGTTCAAAGGAAAAGAGACAGTGAGGTAGCGTCCAGGGAACCTCGATTTCCAAAGCCCAGCGTTTGGACCTGCGCCGGCCTAAAGTAGTTCTAACGTAGGACTTTGATGAAGCCATTCATGAAGCTCGGAATGCCCTTGTGCGCATGGTGGGTATTTCGGCGCTGGTCACTCTTAAAGACGGAATCGAGATGAAGCGCCTTTCGCATTGGCAAGTGGCGGCGATTGCCGGGTTCCTGCTGCTATACACCATCGTTTCGCTGATGGCGCGCAGCGGTTTTGCGCTGACTGCGTTCTCCGATATCAGCGGGACAGGCCTGTGGCTGATCGCCATCGTGGTAATGCTTTGGGCGGCGCGCTGTAACGAGGGAAGAACGCGGTGGTTCTGGATCTTGATGTCCTCAAGCGCGGCGATGATCTGCAGCAACCTTGCCGCCTGGCTTTATTACGAAGTCATCGCCGGCCGAAGCACCCCGGACCCTTTCTGGGCAGATATTCCCCTTTTCCTGCAACCGGTCCCCATGATGGCCGCGGCAGCCTTGCGCCCCGGCTCCAGACAGCAAGAGCAAAAGTTCCATCTCAGCACGCTAAATTTTCTGATTCTTCTGCTGTGGTGGATATACATTTACATGTTTCTTGTTTTTCCCAACGAATACATCCTGCCGAACAAGATTTCCTTCAATAGCTATTACTACGTTCTGTTTGTTTTGGAGTTCGGGGTGTTGCTGGCAGTTCTTGGAGGAATGGCGCTAGTCGCTCAGGGGGCCTGGCGCAGGATCTACTGGCATCTTTTCTTCGCCTGCTCGCTATATCTCACTGCCTATCAGTGGCTGAACGCCGCGCTGGGACGTGATGAATATTATAGTGGCAGCATCTATGACGTTCCGAACTACGCGGCCATCTGCTGGTTCATCCTGATTGCCCTGCGTGCACGGAATGTGCCCTCCGAACCGTTAGCGGGCGGCGAGCGGGAACGTTCCGCCGACGCGCCCGGCTTTCTGGCCGTCCTTGCAGTTCTGTCCTTGCCCCTGATCGGCCTGTATGAGCTGTTCTTGGACCCGCAAGCCAGCCAGTTACGGTCGTATCGCGTCGCGGTCACCCTTATCGGGGTCTTCCTGGTCGGCGTGTGCGTCTTTTTACGCCAAATCCTGCTCGCGCGGGAAATGAAACGCCTGCTGCTCGACTCCAAGCAGAATCTGGAACGCTTGCAGCGCGCACAAAGCCAATTGGTGCAGAAGGAGAGGCTGGCGGGAGTCGGCCAACTAGTCGCGGGTGTCGCGCACGAATTGAACAACCCACTGACTGCGGTCATAGGTTACTCGGACCTGCTCATCGACCAGGCTGTGGGGGGCCCCTCTCGCCCCAAGCTCGAAAAATTGCGAGCGGAAGCGCAACGCATGAAGCGCATCATCCAGAACCTGCTAACGTTCGCGCAACCCCAGCATGAAGGCCGCCAACTGTTGGATATTTCCGAGGTGGTGCGAGAGTCCGTGATGCTCCTGGAATATCAACTGCGAAACCGGGGGATTGGTGTGGAAATGAATTTTGCGCCCAACCTGCCGAGGATTTCTTCAAACGAGGGGCAGTTGAAGCAGGTCTTTGTGAATCTATTCAGGAACTCGTCGCAGGCCCTGGAACAAGCATCGGAAAAAAGAATCGTCGTGGAAGGGTATCTTGATGGTGAGAAAGTCATCGTACGGTTTACCGATTCGGGACCAGGGTTCAACGACGTTAGCCGCGCGTTCGACCCTTTCTACAGCACAAGGCCGATTGGCCACGGAACTGGTCTCGGCCTGAGCATCTGTTACGGCACTGTCCGCGAACATAACGGCAACATCCATGTCCAGAACCTGCTGCCCAACGGAGCGGCCGTAACTATCGAACTCCCCGCTGAATGAGTCTCTGAGTCTTGCCGGTCGTGAGGTCCTGACTTGGTTCGCGGTGCCACGCGTTGTTAAACTCTCCTCCGATGGACACTTCATATAACCGTATTGCAGGCCAGAGCGTGGAGCGTTTGGCGGCTCTGAGCGATGGCATCTTCGCGGTGGCGATGACGTTACTGGTGCTGGACCTGCATGTGCCGGCGAGAGAGCTTGTTCACAGCGATGGCGATCTGCGGCGGGCGCTGGTGGCCATGGCGCCGCAACTTCTTGTCTACCTGATGAGTTTTGTCACACTGGGAATTTTCTGGGTCGGGCAGCAAACGCAGCTCAATCACCTGGAGCGCTCGGACCGGGATCTCACTTGGATTCACCTGGCGTTTTTGTTTGCGGTCACGTTGCTGCCATTTTCGACAAGACTGCTGGCTGAGTTCATTTACTGCCGTGGTGCGCTACTCATTTATTGGACGAACATACTGTTCTTCGGCGTTCTGTTGTACTTGAGCTGGGGGCGCGCGATCAATGCGCGACTGGTGAAAGGGGACATCCCCGCGGAAGTCCCTGCTGCAATTTGCCGGCGCATCTTGATCGGGCAAGCGCTCTATGCTTTCGGCGCGCTGCTCTGCGTATTCAATACGTACTGGAGCATCGCGTTTATCGTGCTGGTGCAGTTGAACTACGCGATTGCGCCGAGAATCGGGAAGCGGCGCGAGTGAAGGCAGTGAAGAAAAAGAGCTGGTACCGCACGAATTAGTTACAACTGCGATTCGATGGCTTTGGCGATTTCGTCGAAGCTGGTTAGACCCTGGAATTTTTTCACGACTTTGCCGTCGCGGGTAATGAGAAAGCCCGTGGGGTAACCAAGCAAGCCGCCAAATTTATCCGCTACGTCATCGTTGCCCAAGACGATGGGGTAATTCATCGGAAGCTTCTGTCCGTTGACGTCGAAGCGCTCTTTGGCGAGGAAAGGAGTCACAGCGGATTTGCCTTCCTCATCCATGGCCACTCCAAGGACTGTGAATCCCTTCGCGGCGTACTTCTGCTGCATTTCGATGAGCCAGGGAATTTCAACATAGCAAGGATCGCACCAGGTAGCCCAGAAATCGACGAGCACGACTGTGCCTTTGAACTGCGCGAGCGTGACTTCCTTGCCGTCGAGGTCTTTGAACTTGACTTCGGGGGCGGGCTTGCCGTCAATCTTTGCCTCGACTTGCTGGGTGTTCTTTATTGAGCTTGTGGCCTTAACGCGCGTGGCCTTGTCCGCAAAATAAGTCGCGACGATAAGAACAAGCACGGTTGAGATGATCAAGAGCACTTTTTTCATTGTTGTTGGCCTGAATTAGGTTAGGCGCCCTCCTCTATAGTGTAAAGCGGTTTAGAAAAGACAGTTTGCTTGAGAGCCAGGTCAGTTTGTTAAGAAAGACCAATCCCCCGACGAACAAAAGCAAAGCGCCACTGAAGAGTTCCACGGCGTGGAGATATTTACGAAAGTTCTTGTAGAAGGTCATGAACTGGCTGATGCCAAGAGCGGTGAGCAGAAAAGGAATTGCGAGGCCTGCGGAATAGACGGCGAGGAGCAAGACGCCACGGGCAATCGTGTCGCTGCGGGCAGCAAGAAGCAGCACAGCACTGATAATCGGGCCGAAACAAGGAGTCCAGCCGAAAGCGAAGGCGAAGCCCAGGAGGAAGCCACTCCAGATACCGGGCTGCGTGGCTTTGCTGCGAAGGTGGACGTCACGATTGAGCCAGCGGGCTAGCGTAGGGCCGAAGAAGCCGATGAGCGAGAGCGAGAAAAAATGAGAAGCGCCCAAGCCGGCAAACAGCGGAGCATGGCGGAGATACGCGGCGATACCGAGAGCGACCAGGAGCGCGGCAAGGACAATGCCTGCGCGCAGGTTGAGCTTGATGAGCGCGCCCAATAGATGAAGGCCAAAGAGAAGGATCAAAGCACCGGCAAAGGGAGCGAGCCGCGCGCGGTTCTGGAGAAGGAAAGATCCAACGGCGCTGGCAGATGCTCCAAAAGCAATAAAAACCACTGAGAATCCGGCGACGAAAGCCAGGGACGAAGCGAAGAGGCCGGAACTGGGAGCTTCTCCCTTGCGAAGCTCCTCCATGCCGATACCCGAAAGCATCGAGATGTAGCCGGGAACAAGCGGCAGAACACATGGCGAAAGAAACGAGACGAGCCCGGCGAGAAAAGCTGCAGCTATTGGAACATCCTGCATTCTAATTCCATCCTCGGTTGCGACTTTGCATCACAATAAGGAGACCAGAAAGCCCCATTTGTTATTCTCCCATAAATCTAATGTTGCGCTCGTGCTCGGATTGAGATTCCCCGGGCCATGCCGCGCGACCGGCTCCTCCCATTAGACGCACAAATCCCGAAAAATTACATGGGCTGCGAAACGGCGACAGTTGAAGGATTTGGCTGGCGCGGGGAACGAGTAAGCATCTCGAAGCTGTCTGTAAGTGGCTGAACAGAGGCGTCTTGCGGGAGAGGGGATTGGCATCGAGGTTGCCATTCACCGACTGGACGCACCTTGCGTCTGGCAGGTGCGCATGCGATGGACGCCAAACAAAGTGACGTTTCTGAGAGTCGTGGTGGGGTTTGCGGCCGTATGTCTCTTTGGGCGCGGGGCGTGGGCCAATCTCACGGCGGTGGGGTTGACCATGGCGGCCATCACTCTGGATGCCCTTGACGGGCACCTTGCCCGCAAGAAAAAAATGGCTACGCCGGTGGGCGCGCAACTGGACATTCTCGGCGACCGCATGATCGAAAACGTATATTTCACTTATTTCGCGGTGGTGGGGATGGTGTCGCTGTGGTTGCCGGTTTTGTTTTTCGCGCGCGGCGCAGCGACAGATTTCTTGCGCGGACTGGCTATGAAAGCGGGGCACTCCGGTTGGGGCGCGGACGCGATGCTACGGACATGGTGGGGGCGGGCGCTGGTGGCTTCGCGATGGAGCCGAGGGTTGTATGCGGCCATGAAGTGCCTTTGCTTCTGTTACTTGGGGTTGGAATTGGCGCTAACGCGCGGGCCGGTCGCGCTGCTGGGCGGGTTGGCGGCGGATGCCCACGCTATGATTCGCGGGGGCGCCCAAGTGCTGACTTGGATGACGGCGGCGTTTTGCCTCGTGCGTGGTCTGCCGGTGCTGGTGGAAGGGTGGAAATATTTTGCCGGAAGCGTGGGACAAGCGCGCGGATCAAAAAGCGCCACGCAGGTGGCAGCGTGAAAGAGCGAAACAGCCTTGAGGATAGAGGAGAGGTAAGTGAGGCAAAGGTATGCGAGGGAAACATCGCGGCGTTTTTCGATTTGGATGGAACGCTTATGGCGCTCCCGTCTCTGGAGCGAAGGTTCGTTCGAACGCTGCGGTACCAGCGGGTGATTCGCGCGAAGAACTACTTCTTTTGGCTGAAGGAAGCGCTGCGTCTACTGCCTTGTGGAATCAACGCGATTCTCCAGGCCAACAAAATGGTTCTGCGTGGCGTGCGAATTCTTGACGGGCGTGGCGATGGAGACGGGCACGTCTCTTCTCGACATAAGGACGGCCGCCAGGCCCAGGGACAGGCGTCGGCTCCTCCGCGGCGCATTCCACGATTACCTTTCCCTGCCTTTTTTGCGCAAGCGATCGAAAGAGTGGCCTGGCACGGCAAGCAGGGGCACGAAATCGTGCTGATGAGCGGGACGCTTGAGCTATTGGCGCGGGGAGCCGCGCGTGCATTGGAGGCCGAGCTTGCCATGCGTGGACTCACGATAACGATCCGCGTCTGCGCGACACGGCTGGAGGAAATCGACGGCGCGTGGACGGGACGGATTTTGGATGAAGCAATGTTTGGCGAAGCAAAGGCGCGCGCCGCGAAGCGACTCGCCGGAGAGATGCGGCTCGACCTCGCGCGATGCTACGCG